>Ga0310690_10007909_pt1 | contig 13599 bp, 20 predicted proteins | sample AusTroGonzalo_MG_2_FD_207661 | JGI IMG/M metagenome (GOLD analysis project Ga0310690, IMG submission 207661) | Bovine rumen microbial communities from tropical cattle in Woodstock, Queensland, Australia - Gonzalo_04 (v2) (version 2) | ecosystem: Host-associated > Mammals > Digestive system >... | reverse complement strand
CGGAGAACGCGGTCTCTTCCAGTTTCTGGCCGTCCGGGGTCACGCCTTCATACAGAGGCTGGGTGACGGCGGGGAGTTCGGTGTAGCGGAAGAAGGTCACAAATTTGCCGTTGTTCTTCGGCATCGCAATCTTCTTCGCGTCCTGGAGGTATCCGAGGTTCGGCTCGACATTCTCCAGGGCCTTGCGCTGCATGTAGGATTCCAGTAGGGTCGGCGCTATGCCAGCGTCGTAGGAATAGTTCATCTGATCATAAACTGCCATTTAGCTTTACCTCCTTATGGTAAAGCGCTTCCCCTCATCGAGCATTTTGTCCAGTTTCCTGAATTGCGCATCGGACATATTCTCAATGGATATGCCGATGCCGTTCACTCCATTAGGGGAGCGCGTCGGAGACGGTGGACGTTTCTTCGGCCTGCTCAATTCTGCAACGTCGTAGAAGTCCATCTCTCCATTGATAACTGCCATCTTAATGTCTTCGTCGCTATTCCAAATAGCGATCACATCAGGGCCACCAGCGGCACTGATTTTCTGAGCCTGCTTGCGCAGCTCGTCGATCCTGGCTTCCGTCTTTGCGGACTCCACCAGGTCTTCCCGGGAAATGTACTGACCCTGCTCATTCCGGGGTTGCTCCTGCTGAGAGGTAGCCTCAGGTGATACGGTCTGCCCCTGTCTGAGCCTGACCAGTTCACGGGCCGTTTCGATGTCCCCGACTTTGCGGGTCCTCACCAGCTCCTGTGCTTGATCCTCGATCATCTTTTCCCGGATCGGAGCCATCTGTTCCTCGAACATCGCCTGCATTTCTGCACGGGTTCTCGCAACAGCCTTCTCCACTTCCTTGGCTACCCGCTTCTTAATCCATCCCGGTTCCGAGGCCTGCGGCTCCGGTTCTTCAGCGGGTTGCTCCTCGACCTCTTCTTCGTCCTCGTTCAGGTACTCTTCGAGGTCTTCCTCTTCGGACTCGTCCTCTTCGACGATTTCTTCAGGAAGCGTGTCGTCCGCTTCAAAATCGTCATTATCGACCATGGTCTCCTCGTAATCCATTATTGGATCTCCTTTCGCGCATCCGTGAAAACGCGGCCTGCGTGTATATTGCAAAAACCCCGTGAAAACGCGGGGCCTTTACTCAATTAAATACTGTACCTCTTCTTCCTGGTCACATTCTTCGGAGCCTTCCTGAAAGCGGCATCATACAGCTGCTGAACGTTCATGTTCTTGAATCTTGTCCCGGAAGACTGGCTGTTGGTTTCCCGGTTAAAGGTTCCGGTCTTCTTGAACTGTACGTCGTTCTGCTGGAGATTGCTCTCCCGCTTAAACCCGCCATAATCCTTAAACTGAACATCATTGGACTGGCTGTTACTTTCCTTCTTGAAACTGCCGGTCTTCTTGAATCTCGTCCCAGCAGACTGGCTGTTCCTCTCCTGAATCCTCTTAGCCATAGTGTTCCTCCTTACATCGGTAACTCAGCGCCTGTCGGCGTACCGAGTGTATTTCTTGCCTGGTCCACAATCGCGTTGGTCGTATCCTTGCCGCCTCCGGCCTCGGCCACCTTTGTGGCTCCCGGGTTCACCGCGCCGCCCCGTCTCGCGCTCATGCTGGCCAGGGCATTGGTCGCCTGTGTCGCCGTCTGCCGCAGGTTCTGGTTCTCTGCCTGCATCTGCTGCATCTGCTGCCCCATCTGTTCAAGCTGCTGCTGCATCTGCTGCATCTGTTCCTGATAATGTTCGTTCGCCTGGATCACCGGCAGAATCCGGTCTTTGCCGTCCAGGTTCAGGATCTGGAACAGTGCCGAAAGCGGGAAGAACTGCTGGGCCTGGGCGCTCATGGTGTAAGCTTCCATGAACATCTGGTTCTGGTTGGCAATCCGCTGCGGGTCCCGGCTGCTGACTTCGATTTGCACCGTATAGGGCGGTGGCTTGACAGCGCCCTTGATCTTCTTTCCGAAGATCTTCTCGATGTCAACCTTCACCGCCTTGGTCTCCCGCCCGGTAATCATGATGGTTCGGTCATCGTCCATAAACTGGGCGGCCAGCCATGTCTCCTGCTCGTACATGCTCTTGTTGCCGTACTTCAGCTGTTCTGTCCGCATGGAGGCCACCTTGCCACCGGCCTGGATCAGGCTGTTGATCGCCTTGCCGGAAACAATGCCGCCCGTGGTCTCGCCACGGGTAAACTGGTTCGCGCCGCTGTCCGCTTTCAGGTCCGACTGGAACATCGTCATCAGCTGAGTGATCGTCCCGTTGAACGGTTGGTTCTGCATCCAGTTCCAGCTGTCCCCCTGGACGATGTAGTCGCCCTCGATGATATCCGTCTCCCAGTCCGTCAGAGCTTCCTTGTCAATGCCGCTGCCGCGCTTAACCAGCATTCTGCCTTTGCTGCTCATTCGTGCATTCATGTCAGCATAGGCTGCGTACCGGTTGATGTAGCGCATCATCGGTGCGAGTTCATCCACAAGGCCGCGCCCAACAAGGCTGCCTTCGATGCTGTCATGAACGTCAATCACGAACGGATACATACCGTGGGCATAGACGTCTTCCTGCTTCTCCAGGAGTGCATTCCCGGCGGCGTATGCAACATTGATCGTGTACCGGCGTGACTTCCTGCTGTAGGTTCTCCACCAGTACTCAATCAGCAAGGCGCGTTCCTCGTCATCCTGATGTTCCGCGTCCCGCTGGCCTTCCGTCATGCCGACTTCGTTGTGCGTCCCGTCATCACTGGTGACGTATCGTCCTGCCTCCGGGAAGTGTTCCCGATACCAGGAAAGCGGATGCCAGCTTACCTTCATCACGGCGCGGCAATCCTCCAGCCGGTCAGCGGTCGGGTCCCACAGGAAGGCCTCCAGCGGCCACCGGATCAGCACGATGTCTCCCTTGCCATAGTTCGCGTCATCATCCCAGGCAATCTGGGTGATCGCGGTCCCGGTCACGTAGAAGTCCTCGCACCGCCGGTAATGGAGCTGCTCGTAGTCATTGGCACAGTAGGTCACGTAATGCAGGATATCCTGAAGGTCATCAGCGGCGTCCTGCATCTCCGGGGTCTCAGGGACCACCTTTGCCTCCGGCATACTCAGCATCTGATCGGCCACCACGTTATTGATAGTGCTTTTCAGGGTCTGAAGCTGGAGCGTCTTCTTGCCGTTCTTGTAGATCGTTGTCTCGTCATCCTGGTACGGGTCATCCATGTGCAGGATTCTCCGGCAGGTACGGGCCGCTTCATGGTACGGCTCGTTCATCTGTTCAAAGATATCCAGCCGGTTGTAGATCGTGTCGAGCAGGTCCTTGTCTTCATCACTCAGTTTCTGCTCTGTGTCCAGTATGTATTCGTCCTGCAATTCCTTCTCTTTGCCGGTCATCATATCACCTCATATCATTAAGCGCGGCAGGTTTCGGAAACTTAGACAAACAGGATAACCTCCCTTTGTTTTAAATTTTGCACGCCGTCCCGCCGCGCTTAATTTTCATCAAACGGACTGAAGGGTTTGTACTCCTTCGGGGGTTTCTTGCTGGCCGTGATCGGATGGTCCATCAGGAAGTACCGGGTGGCATCGTAGTCATGGTCCTCCGCGTCGGTATCCACGTCCTCCCGTTTCTTTTCGTCATAGGGCAGTGTCGGAACCGTCCTGATCCAGTCATGACAGGTATTGAATATATACATTCCCGGTTTGCCGTCTTCATCAAAACGGAGGCGCTCATGCACCTCCATCTTTCCGGCTATCCGGGTATTGTCGCCTTTGTTGAACAGGACGCCCTTGGTCCTGCCCTGGTATCCCGGGGCCATCTGGTCAGCAACACTGAATCCCCGGCTCTTGTCGAAGATCGACGGGTCAGCAGTCCTGATCACGCTGATGTTTTCCCGGATCTCCTGTTCCTCGCGCTCAAGGATGCCATCTGCAATCTGGACCGGTGTCAGCTTGATGCCGGTATCGGCCTTGCGCGGTACACACCCGTACCATTCCCGGTACAGGTAGGCAGTACCCTTGTTGTCCATCGCCCACCACTGGCAGGCGAACGGTTCTGAGTACCCGTAGTCAAAGCTGAAGTACCGCTTCCAGTCAATCGGAATCTCAAAGGGCGCGATCACATGCGTCCACCGCCGGTCATGGTAGTGTTCCGGATCATTCTTGAACTCGCTGAACACCTGGCCCTCGAAGGAATCCCAGTCACCGTTCAGCAGCGCCCTGCGCAATGCCTCCGGTTTCTGCTCCAGCTCGAAGATGTAGTCATCAGTGATGAACGGGTTCTCCGTAGCCAGCGACGGGATGTACTGCGTCCTGATCTTCCGGGTCTTATGCAGCGTCTCGCTGTACACTTCCTGTTCCCGGATTTCAAGGTACGGCCCCGCATCCACGAACATCTTCTTCACCCAGCCATGCCCGATGTTCCCCGGGTTGCTGGCGCTCTTGACCACCGGTACGCAACCCATGGACTTCTTCGCACGAAGACGGGTCTTCAGAAAGTCGTAAATCACCTGTTCAAAGGTTGTCAGCTCATCGAAGTACATGTGCTGCGCTTCAAGTCCAGAGTACTTGAACCGGTCGGCAGCGTTCTCGCAGTGCCTGAACAGGATCTTGCTGCCGTTCAGCAGCCGGTATTCATGCCGCCCTGCGTTATAGGTCGCCAGCTCCTCCGGGTAGCTTGCCTGCGCTTCCTTGATGTCGGTGTCTTCAAGCTCACCGTATGACCGCCTGAAAATCACCGCCACCGTCCCCGGCCATTGCAGGCACCGGAACAGCGCATCCATCACCAGCGCCTTCGTCTTCCCGCCACCGGCAGCGCCACCATACAGAATCTCGTTGGCCTTGCTGCCGTGGAACAGCGCCTGCTTCGGCGTCGGCTGATAATTGATTACCACGTTCGCCATCAGGCATCATCCTTAATCAGAGTAAAGGCTCTGCGGCGCTGGCAGCGTGGGCTGTCTCTGCCAGCAGGGTTATCAGCAATGGTCAATGGAAAGGAGAAAATCTGCCATGAAAAAAGCGATCGGAGGTGTTCATCACCCATTGCCGCAGAGCCAGGACATAATCAGAACCTGTGACGGCAAGCCACACATCACAGGCCTATCTCAAGGCATCCCACAGTCTCCGGCCATGAATTAATGCCTTGATTTTAATTTTGACCCCAGGGTTCAGTACATCGGGGAGCTGAAGTATATTTATATACGTTTTCGCTCCGCGCGGAGTCCCTGGCACGTTTCGGCCCCCCAGGGTCCCGGAGACCCCCCTATACCCCGGGGTCGCTCCAGAAAATATTCCGGTGCTGACCGTCTCTGATCTGGCCGATGCTCTGGCGAAATAACCTGGCCTGAGCTTGGCACAGCTTGGCAGAGCTTGGCACCGGAGCCATACAGAATCATGCATAAACCAGGCCGAATCCTGCATAATCGATGCATACTCTGTTTTCGTTGTGTACCTCACCAAACGAGGCACTACATCTTGTGCAATACTATTCGTAAAACAACTGTTTTACGAATAGTATTGATCAGTCATCATCCGGAGAGCCAAGATCAGGCATACCGGAAACCTGAACGTGGATCGTTCGCTCTTCGTCTCCGTAGAGCTGGCTCTTTCCGTAATTCAGCACATCATTGGCTGCCTTGTTCTGTAGCCATGGCAAATCACCGCTTCTGAGCTGGCTCTTGATCACCTGGACCGCTTCAGCAGTGCAGCCATAAAGAATCTGCTTTACCTCGTCTTTCCAAGTGCTTTCAAAGTCCGGATGTTTCCTCCATCTGGACATCTTGTTGTCAGCACAATGGATCTTGTTCTCCGGGGCCGTGTCCAGATCCAGCTCGAAGACTTCTCGCATGATCTCTCTGCGGCTCTTCCCTTGAGCGCTCATCCTGACAAACAGCTCCATCTTCCCGCTCATCGGCTGCTTCGCTTTGGGCATTGGATCATCTCCTTTCCGGCACCCCGGCAGGGGGTTCCCGTTCGTTCATGTCTATGCTTCTATTTCCGTGTTCATACAGTCTCTGACTGTGATCTGTTACTGTGTGGTGGTTGAGTGCGTGTTCAGTGCTGGATCAGAGAGTGAGAGATGAATGTGTGAGAAACATAGAAAAAAGCACCTGATCTGTGAGTGATCGGTGCTTCGTTCCTGGTGCTTTGTTCCTGGTTCCTGGTGAGTGATCAGTACGTGATCGGTGAGTGATCTGTACTGGCTCTGTATCTATACGTGTTCCACTATAGCACATTATAGTGTCAATACCTTGCAGTGTCAATACTGAAATCATGCAGTTTTCCACTATATGTTGTGTGCTGGTTCCTGTGCTGGTTCCTGATGGCCAGGATCAGCAGTCAGGGACCGGTGAGCTGATCCGGAGAAATTTCTGAGATTTTTTTCGCCGGTGCTGGCCGTTTGGCATGGCGTCGCGACCGTTCCGGCCTTGCTGGCCAACAGGTTTGGCCGTTTTTGCCTGTCTCAAAAAAAGTGTTGACAAGGGTACTCACCCTGTGATACCTTATTGGTGCCGGAAGGGTACTCACCCTCCGAGCCAAGATGAGGAGGAACGAAACCATGAAGTACACAGTAACGAATGACAGCCGGTACGAGCTGATCGGAACGACCAGCAGCCCGGTCGAGGCCCTGAAGATGGGCCGTGCCTATCAGATCCAGAGCGGCGCTGACTTCACCATCATCGACGAAAACGACAACGAGTTCGATCAGTACGGAGAGCTCGAGTGCTTCGTGGAGAGCCTGATGGAGTATCCGTCCGACGAGCTGGTCCCCATGACGGTTGAAGAAGCCGAGGTAAACCTGGCTGAGTACCGGAAATGCGGAATAGATATTCCGGAGCAGATGACCGCCGAGATCCTTTCCTACATATGGAACACGATGCTCCAGGATGTCGAAGAGGAGAAGGCCGCCGGTATCCAGGCGATGGATGATGAGACCGCTGCCAGGTTCCCTGATTATCTCCGGTTCCGGAAGTCCTACGAAGACGGCAGCAGCGCCTTCTTCGATCCGGATCAGCTTTCCGCCGATCTCATGCGGGCCGGATATGATGAGGTCCACCGCGAGATCATTGCCAAGGCTCTGATGGCCTATGTGAAAACCTGCAACCAGTGAGAGGAGGAACGAACCATGACCACCACCAACACTCCCGAGATTGCCCTGATCAAACTCCAGGCCCGGAAAACCAGGGACCTGTGCAGGGACTTCGCCCTGACCGGGGCCATGATGGACGCCGCCCACGCTGCTGGAAAATCCTGGGATCCTGAGCTTCCCACCGTCAGAGGCTGGATCATGGACGAGATCGAGCGCCGCGATCCGGAGGGATTCGAGCGCTGGCTGGACTCTGACGCCAGCGACGCCGCGATCATCCGCTATATTCACTGCTGATCCTGGCACACGGGGCCTCCACTGGAGACCTCGTAGCCAGCACCAGAGCTGGAGAAAGAGAGGAACCAACCATGCTTGAGAGATTTGGCAGAGAATATCGCCGGACCGAGTACCGCATCAACAAAAAGGGTGCTGAGTGCTTCCGGACTGATGACCGTGATGAGGCCTACAGCCGCCTCACACAGCTCCAGGAAAAACGGCCCGGAGTATTCACGATCCAGAGCAGATACCGCCGCGAGAACGCATACGGCCAGTCAATCATTATCAATACGCCGCATGACGGCTGGTCTGACTGGGGTTGACCACTTGACAGCCATGATACACTGATAGCAAGGAGGGTGAGTACCATGGGAACACCACAATATGACCGTGAAAACTGCCGGAGAATCAACCTGAAGCTCAATAATAAAACCGATGCTGATATCATCCGGCAGCTCGAATCTCAGGATAACATCCAGGGATACCTGAAGAAACTGATCAGAAACGACATGAAAGGAGCGGCAACAATGACTTACAAGATCAAACCCGAATACCTTCCACTGTGGGGAGAGGATGCCACCGAGGATACAGTCCTGACCGAGGCCGATCTGGAGATGATCACCCGTGGATGGGACAAAACACCGGCTGATGTTATGGATCAGCTCATCCAGATCGGAGGCCAGGAATGAAGAAATGCAGCCAGGCCGAGCTTGACGCCTTCGTGGCCAGGATGATCTCTGATGACGGCGACCGTGCGAAGCCGATGACGCTTAAGCAGGCCGACAATTACCTGAGTGTCGTTGTAGACCTGTACTGGCCCGATATCCCGGTCGGATTCACCGTTGATGACTTCCTGGAATCATGGAACCGGCAAATAGAAAAGGCCGCCTCTGAGTGAGGCGGTTCTTTTTATTCCTGTGTTCCTGTTTGTTTCTCCTGTGCATCAATCACCTTCTGAGCCTCAACCAATGCCCAGCCATGAGCGCGGTATACGCTGTTCGGATCATTGTATCTCAGCTCGTCACTGATGGATCGGAACGACCAGCCACACAGATAGTGATAATTGAGTATGTCCCGGTACCGTTCCTGAGGGATATTCCTGATCACCTGCTCTGCACGGGCTATAATGGCCATAAATTCGCGTTTCTGCCTGTCGAGGTCCCGTAATGCATCCACAGCTCCACAGGCGGCTAATTCGACGCGTGAGGTGGCTCTGTGTTGATGTCCGAGGCCGCCGCTGTTCCCGCTGCTGATCGACATGCCTAAATCCTCGTAATGGGCCAGTTTAGCATTCAGGACTTTCAGTTCTGCTTCAGCTCTCCGGACCGACAGAAAGAATGATTTTGCTGTCATCCGTTTCTCCCTCCTGGCCCTGATCCTGGGCCACCTTCTCGCGGAAGGCTAGCATCCATTCCTCGCAGCCTTTACCGGCTGTTTTTTCTTCTCGCTGGCACTCAATGGCGAAATCACACCAGTCACATGGACTGCCGCCCTTGATCATGCTGTTGATGCAGCCGTTGTAGGCTTTGATGTCCATGGATGCCTCGCGCTGGTAATGTTCCAGCTCCTCAATCCGTTTCGCTGCCAGTTTTGCTGCCTGTCTCCCGTTCATTCTGCTTCACCGACCTTCCTGCTCTTCAATAGGCTTTATCGCACTGTAATTCAAATATTTTCTGAACGTATCAATATCATCGTCTGTTGATGTATTTACTTTGTTTGATACTTTCCAGCCAGTGCAGTTAAAGCATTGCATTGTCATAGGTGAATAAATCGCACCGCAAACGGGGCATTGCCACCCCTGTGGAGCAAAACCGATCCTATCCCAATCACTCATACTCTTCACCGACCTTCCTTTGCTGTTGCCTTATTGTTGCCTTTAAATTAGTTCGCAATCACATCTTGAGCATCTATTAGGGAACGCTTCTTCCGACCACCAATCAAATCCACACCTTTTGCAATAATGATAATAAAGAATACCGTCTTTATTGCCATGAAGATGTTTTTCAAAGTCATCTACAAGTTCTTTTTTCCAATCAACTTTGTCTGGGACTTGTTCATTCGTCAGTTTTCCGAAATACGTTCCACCAAGTTTTCTGATCACAGATACAATAGTTGACTTAATATCCATCGGCTGTTGTTCGATACCCTCCTCATCAGACATGTCTTCCAAAAGCCCAAGCAAAATCGCCTTTTCATCATTTGTAAGTCGCATATCGCACCTCACTTAAAGCGTCATTTACCTTCCTGCCGTTTTTCACCATCTGCGCAGAACCAGTCATCAGGCTCTGAACACATTTCGTCACCGCCAACGTAAACAGGGCATTGATATGTACCACGTCTCACGCAATCCTTGCACCGGACAACCGCTTCCTGCTCTTTCAGCAGTGCAAGCGCATCAGCCATCAATTCGTTACTGTGGCATCCCATCTCTGCATTACGGTCATAGTACGGACATTTTGGGCAACAGTAGTTTCTTTCTTTGCAAATTTCCAACCCTTTGATAACCTTCTCCCTGTCAGGCATCGTCATCCCTCCTTTGGATAAATCTTCACGTTGCCATTTTTATCAATCTCTAATTCATGAGGAGGCTCTGTGAACAGATCCGCAAGGCCCATGTTCATCAGGATATTGCGCAGCGATTCAAACGAACACATTCCGTCCATGTAATGGTTTGACCAGATCTTAATGGTGAGTCGCTGGCAGCCATTTGTTCCCTCCGGCAACAGCATGTTATCCATATAGTCGTTTAGCTGCGACCGGATCTCTTTTTGCATCATTGTCAATGCCCTGCCCTGATGCAGAGCATCTGCCAGTTGTAGATGTACTTCAGGCATCGTCCGTCCTCCTCTCTCTCCGTCTGCACAGAACCAATCAGCACCACAGGCAAACCATCCTGTTTTGATATTGCAATCATGGTCAGATTCGTCCCAATGCTTGCAATCCTTGCACCGAACAATTTCTTCCTGATCCAGCAGTGCAATCGCTGCTGACAAATCGTTTACAATCCTCAGTTCCTCCGCTGTCGGTTGTCTGTCATGCGTCAGCAGATCAATATCCTCCCGGAGGTTTGCAATAACCGTCTCTCTGTCAGGCATCGTCATCACCCTTATCTCCCCGATATTTCACCTTTACGGGCTTGTTCAGCTTGTGCGTCATAGGGAGCCATTCAGGCCAATCAACCATATCATCCGGGTTAACAGTGATCTCTTCGGTCTCGCCGTCAACAATCTCAGGCAGCTCATCCTCTTCGTTCTTTGAGAACCTGATGGAATATCCCTTGTCCAGTATTCCTGATACCGTTTTGTTGAAGATATCCAGCCTGTTAATAGTATCCAGCGCGTCATTCATAATGCGCAAATCGTCGCAGCCATCCTCCGTTTCATACGGGCATCCGCTGCAATTCCGTTCCCCTGGGTTGTCAATCTGACTTGCCCTGCACCACAGCACCCTCTTGATATCCTGTACACCTGTCATTGTAATCATCCTCCTATTCTGGCCTGCATGGCCCGTTTCTTTTTGTACTCAATCCGCGCCTTCTGTAGCATCTGGATCACACCCTCCGGATCAGCGATCCCGTGCAGCCTGGACGCACCTTTTCCCCTGATGAAGCGCTCACACTCGGCCACCGTCACGTTAGTGCCTTTGATATAATCCTGCCTGGTGACTTCCAGCAGCCGCTGGATCAGCAGCATACAGCCTTCACTATCCATGTCATCAGGGTTCCGGTCTTCGCGTTTCTCAGGGACGAACTCAGGACACTGGATCACCAGATAGCTGTCCACGCCGCCTGCGTTCGTTTCCGGTCTTGCGGTCCATCCGTCAACCGGTGTAAAATTGTCCGACCAGCTGCATCCTCTGTTGCAGGCATTTTCGCATTGCCAACACAGGGATTTTTCCCTGTACACATAATCAATACCCACTATCAAATCCTCCCGTACTTTTTCATGAGCTTTTCCTCGATCTCCCTGGCCCGTTCATCCTCGATTTGCTTCTGAACGTCGTCATAGTTCCGCTGCTCGTACTGCTGTGCGGTTACCTGCCGGACCGGCTCAGATGATCTTACCGGTGCTTGTGGCTTCGCTGGCTGTACATCATCTTCCCATCTTCGGCCATTCAGCCATGTGGCCGGGTGTGGAATGTATCTGCCATCATCCCGGACCCACTGATCACTGTTCTTCCACCTGGCAATCCCGGCGATAATCTCGAACGTCAGGTCTGTATCAGGTTTGAGCTTCTTCCAGGCATTGTGAGCATCCTGTTTAGCCACCTTCTTCGGGTATGCTTTCCAGAAGGCATCGAAGCCAGCCTCGACAAATGGATCGTCCTTCCTCGTCGCCGAGAGAGGTAATTCTATCTGTTCTGTCTTTCTATCTTTCTTATCTTCTATATTTCTATACTTGGTGACATTCTGACTGACATTCTGCTTGTCATAAGGCTGACATTCTGCCTGACATGAGGCTGACAGTTTGCCTGTCATGAGGCTGACATTCTGCCTGCCATCAGATTGATACTCATCATAGTGAATGATAGTAATTATGCGGCATCTGGGGCGCGTTGAGGATGACACTTCGCCTGTCATTTTGAGCTTGTCGAGGCTGACGCGAATCTGACGCTCAGACAGACATGTTTGTGACGCTAAGGCTGACAGTGAGGTTGCCATCTGTCCGCGCCTGATAACCTCGCCCTGGAACATCTGATCCTTGTAGTTTGCCTTCAGCAAAAGGTGAATGAACAGGCGGCATGTATTGATGTCGCTGTACCATTCCCAGTTCAGGATCTTGTCATAGAGCTTTATGAATCGCCCTGCCATCATCACACCGCCAATCTGTACCTCATGTAGTGGACCGTCTGACCCCACCGGTTCTTATCGTAGACAACTTCCTTCGTGATCTCGTTCCCGTCTCTGATCAATTCGCTGATCCTGGTGGCCAGCTTCGTGCAGCCGATCTCGTGGATCGCCTCCATGGGAGTGATGCTGCCGAACTCCATCATGTACATCAAAATCTTGTGCTTTTGCGTTGGGTGGCTCATTGTCGTTCTCCTTTCAGATATTCCAGCAGCACCTTCCCCGTGCTGCGTCCGTCACAGAACCGGAACTGTACACCGTACCGTTCTGTCATGGTCTGCATTACCTTTTGCAATGTTTCCGGGTTGAACAGGTATTTCGGCCTGCCATGCCGGTCCAAGGGGGAGCGCCAGTTTGCCAGCACTCCTCCAGGCGGCATTTCCTCGATCAGGATGATCAGTTTGATTCCGCATCGCTGCGCTCGTTCGCACTCATCCCGGAAGCGCTCGTGTTCCTGGAAACAGTTTGACGCGATCTCAGCGATGGAGGCCTTACTGTCTACCGAGATATCGCCTTTACCAGCGATCTGGTAGTCACCGACATTCAGGGCCTGACGGATGATCTCAATCCCTTGCTGCTGAAAGTAGGCATGGATGTTCCGGTGCTTACCCTTTTGCTGCCTGCTGTCCTCGTAGATGACTAATCCCAGGGCAGCTTTTCCGTCTGTACTACCGGCATCCCGCTCCTCTGGTCTACCATCGGAGCCTGAGTAGGGTCCTGACGATTACCGCCCTTTTCCCAGCGAGGTTTCATCGGTTTAATCAGGCCGTTCCGGACGTCCTCAAGAATCTCAAAGCGCACCGGCTTGGTGAAGCGGCTCCCGTTGTACTCGTCCTCCTGAACGCTGACACCGATCAGCAGGTTGGTCAATTTGCTCTCATCGAATCCGTCATCAGTGAACAGTTGGAGATCCGGATGGCTTTTCGTAAACCGGTAAATAAGGTCGTTAAAGCGCTTCTCGTCGCTCTCAGGATACAGGGCCGCCTTGTTATCCGGGTCCGGGATATTCAGCCTGAGAACCCCTTTGTAGGTGACGTCATACTGGCTGCCGCGCAGCTTCTGCGCGGTAAACTTGTTCATGTAGAAATCCTTGTACGGCCCATCTGCAATGTCGATCATAACCTCCAGCTTAAGCGCCGGTTTTTTACCGACGATCCTGGCTCCCATGACCGTGGCCACATAGGCTCCGGCAGGAAGCTGCTTTACGCTGCTGTTGCCATTCTCTTCTGCTTTCATTCCTGAATACTTGATCATACCTTTTGCACTCCTTTACTCATCATTTGCAATACGTTTTCTTGCGTTTTTCAAATCGTTCCATACATCAGCCAGTGTGTTGTACAGATCAATCAGGATCTCCATGTAGACCCTCTCACCCTCGCAGGCCTCTCCGGCCTTGTCAAAATACTTCAGAGCTTCTGCAATGTGGTAGTCAGCCT
>Ga0310690_10007907_pt1 | contig 13600 bp, 12 predicted proteins | sample AusTroGonzalo_MG_2_FD_207661 | JGI IMG/M metagenome (GOLD analysis project Ga0310690, IMG submission 207661) | Bovine rumen microbial communities from tropical cattle in Woodstock, Queensland, Australia - Gonzalo_04 (v2) (version 2) | ecosystem: Host-associated > Mammals > Digestive system >... | reverse complement strand
TCAATAACTCAAGAACTCAATAACTCAATAACTCAAGAACTCAAAAAGCCACAACCTCACAGCCTATCTCCTGTCACGGTTGCCCCACTTCTTGTCGTATCGGCCCTCGGTATCCACCTTTCCGCCGAACATGTTCAGGCGGTAGCGCACGTGAAGCATGGCATAGCTGTTGATGCTGTTATAGCGCGTGTCGCTGCGACCGCTGGCGTTCACCCAGCGTTCGTAGTTGCTCTGCTGGCCGAGCAGGTCGTAGAAGTTGAGGGCGATGACGAGGGCCTTGCTCTTGAGGAAGGACTTCGACAGCTGACCGTTCCAGATAAGCTCGTTCGTGTTTGACAACGGGTCGTTGTAGCCCCGGCGGCTGTTCTCATGCAGATTCATGGTGATTTCGAAGTCGCCAGGCAGGCGGAGCATCACCTGACCTCCATAGCTGAAGCGCCAGGTGTCGAGGTCGGCGGTGGGCTGCAGCTCGTTGCGCGAGTGCTGGTAGTTCACGTTGCCGTCGAGCGTCACCTCGAGCCAGTCGTTGCGGAAGCTGCAGTTCAGGCGTTGGTTCAGGTTCGTGGTCCGGGTGGTGTTCTTTTGTGCGTCGGCCTTTGCCTGTGCCACGTAGCTCACATAATTATTATAGCGCACGCGCGTGTCGCTGCCCACGTTCCAGTGGGCGGTGCTGTCGAGTGCGGTGTTGAAGTTGAAGCCGCCGTCGGCGTTCCAGTTGCCGTTGATGTTCTCGGGGCGTGAGATGCTGCCGCCGGTCTCGGCGTTGTAGCGCACCAGGTTCGAGATGGAGTTGCGTATGTGGCGGTAGTTGCCGTAGAGCACGATGCTGCGCTTGTATCTGCTGATGTAGTTCTTGTAGTAGACGTTGAGCGAATTGGTGAACTGCGGTTTCAGGCCGGGGTTGCCCTGCGTGATGTAGAGGGGGTTCGAGTCGTCGGTGATGTCGAGCAGCTGGGTGATCTCCGGCTGTCGGGTGTCGCCCCGGTAGTGCAGCCAGATGTCGTGCTGGTCGCTGAACTTGTAGTGGAAGTCAAGGGTGGGCGTGAGGTTGGTGACGTGGCGCAAGGTGTCGACGTAAATGCCTCGATAGTCCTGGATGAAGTTCGAATGCTGGGGCTGCACCAGGAAGCCCACGTTGTAGTCATACTCCTCCTGGTAATGGCGCAGGGTGAGTCGGATGTTATGTGTGTAGTTCTTGTATTCGGAGTAGCGGCTGAGACTTTTGTCGAGATAGCCGTCGATGGGTTCGAGGGTGGCGAGCCACGGGTCCCACTGGCGGTAGTGGGGCACGACGGCAGCAAAGGGATTCACGGCTTCATGGCTGAAGTCGTAGGTCTGGCGGTCGCTCTTGTTCTGGTTGTAGCGCAGCTCATAGTTGGCCTGCAGGTGTGCCCCTTTCCACAATGGCTCGCTGTAGGTGGCGCTGGCCACGTAGCCCATGTTGTCGGATGGGGTGGTGTTGTAGCGTGCCGTGAAGTAGGTGGAGTCCTGACCGTCTTGGTTTTGCACGCGATGCAGGTGTACCTCGTTGTTCGACGTGTTGCGGTTTTCGCTGTTGCCCAGCGAGCCTTCCACACGCAGGGTGACGTTGCGGCCACGCGGGTTCAGGCGGCGGTAGAACTGCATCATGGCCCATGCGTTTTTGTTCTCACCGTAGGAGAGGCCGGCGCCGCCCGAGCTGTTGACGGTGTATGGGGCTAACGGGCCTGACAGTGCCGATGAGGCTAATGGATCTTCGGTAAAGAGGTAGGGGTCGTCGGTGAAGGTGGCACTGGTCGAGACTGACGTGCCGTCGCTAGTGCCCAGGCTGCCGTTGGCACGCATCAGGATGTTGGTCAGCGTGTCGGGCTTCCACTCGGCACGCACGTTGCCGTTCCAGTTGTTGCTGCGCGAGAGGCTCTTCGAACGGCTGTTGGAGAAGGTGCGGTAGTCCTGACTGTAGAAGTTCTCGCTGGCATTCTCGTTTTCGTTGTCGCCGTCGCGGTGGTTCCAGCGCACGCTGGCATCGACTTTCAGCTTCTCGCCATCGTCGTAGTTCAGGTTCGTGCCCAGCATCTTACGGGCGTTCAGCCCACGGCGGTTCCACCATCCGGCGTTCTCATCCTTGTTGTTCCAGTTGCCCATGAGCACGAAGCGCATCTTGTCGGTGAAGCTGCTGCCCATGCCGCGCGAGGCATAGCGGTGCTCGGTGCCGCCTGCCAGGTCGAGGTTTGTCATGTAGCCACGGTTCATGCCTTTCTTGATGGTAAAGTCGAGCACCGTCTCCTTGTTGCCGTCCTCGATGCCGGTGATGCGTGCCTGGTCGCTCTGCTGGTCGTAGAATTTCACGTTCTGGATGATGCTCACGGGTAGGTTTTTCAGGGCTGTCTCCACGTCGCCGAGCATGAACTCCTTGCCGTCGAGCAGTATTTTCTGTACGGCTTTTCCATTCACCGTGATGTTGCCGTCCTCGTCGACCTCGGCACCGGGCATGCGCTTGATGAGCTCCTCGATGGGCGAGCCTTCGGGCGTTCGGAATGCGTCGGGGTTATAGACCAGGGTGTCTTTCTTGACGATGACCTGCGCCGCGCGGCCTGTGACCACCGTCTCCTTGATCAGCACTGCGTCGGCTACCATGAGCAGCAGGCCCAAGTCCTGGCTCTGGTTGCGCCGCAGCGTTACTTCGCGTTCAATGGGCTGGAAACCCACCGACGATATCTTCAGCCGGTAGATGCCGTTCGCCGGTGCCTCGACGGAGAAGTTGCCGCGCAGGTCGGTTATCGACCCGCCTACGAAGGTGGAGTCCTTCTGGCGGAACAGTTGCACACTGGCCTGCATCACCGGCTCCTTCAGGTCGGCGTCGCGCACGCTGCCGCTCACCGTCAGCCTGTCTTCGTCATCGTCATCGTCGTAGGCAACGCTAGCCTCAGCGATTGCTTTGTTTGCTGCGCTGACGCTGCTGTTTGCCTCAATGGCGAGAGGGGCCAGCAGTGCCATAATCAACAACAGTTTCTTCATAGTCATTCTGTTTTTAAGATACAAAGTTACATCTTTTTGCTGACAGAGAATTGCGCCGAAGGAAAAACTGTTGCGCAACGCGTTGCGGTCATTGCCCGTCATAAAAAAGCCACCTGCCTTCCCAGGTAAGTGGCTCTCATTCATTTCTCAACTCTAGATTTATGCAAATGCTATGTTTCTGTGTTGGTTTTAGTTAAAAACTAGTTTTCAAAATCTACGTTTAATCATTCTTTTTCGTTACTCGTCTATGTTCATTTTATGGTGCTCTCCCTGATGCTCAGCCGTGCATTGACCACGACGTGCATGGTGCTTAGGTTGCCGTTGATCTGGTCTAGCAGCAGCTTCACGGTTTTACGGCCAAGTTCGCGGATGTTTTGCTTCACGAACGTTATGCGTGGGTAGGATAATCCGGAAACCCAGTCGCTCATGAATCCGATGACGGATATGTCGTGGGGAATGCGCAGCCCATGGCTGATGATGGCCTGTACGGCGGCCATCGAGAGCAAGCCATGATCGGCCAGGATAGCGTCGGGCGGCTCGGGCAGGTCGAGCAGTTCCAGTGTGTCGGTGAGTCCTGAATTGAAGCTCACGTGTCCGCATTTCACCAGTTCCTTTTGGATGGGCAGCCGTCTTTCGCGCAGTGCCTCCAGATAGCCGTGCTTGCGGTCGGCGGCCTGTTTGATGCGGTTCGGGCCTCCTAGGAAGGCAATGCGACGCGCCCCGCTGTCGATGAAGTGAAGTGTGGCCTGGCGTGCCGACTCTACATCGTTGAAGCTTACCGTGGGGAAGTCGGCATCGGCCACACGGTCGAAGAGTACGACCGGGATGTGCGCATCCTTCAGTTGCTGCAGGTGGTTGTTGCCCGCTGTGCCTTCTGTGGGGCTCTCCTGCGACAGGCATATCGCGATACCTTCGACTTGCATGTCAATCAGCCGTTCAATGCATTCCGCCTCGCTGCTGTATTTGTCGCCAGAGTCAGTGACGATGCACATATACCCCGCTTTGCGTGCCTCGTCTTCTATCCATTTCACGATTTGCGCGTAGTGGCTGAAGGATATGTCGGGCACCACGACCCCAATGGTGCGGGTGGAGCCGTAGCGCAGGCTCATGGCAAAGGGATTAGGCCGGTAGCCTTGCTCCTTGGCCAGCCCTGCTATCTTGTCGCGCAGGTCAGGGCTGACGCCCGGCAGCCCTTTGAGCGCCCTTGACACCGTTGAGACATTCACGCCCAGCAACCGGGCAATGTCACGCTGTGAAATGCTTTTCTTCATGATTGCCACTCGAAAGTACGGGCAAAGTTACAACTTTCTTATGTATGTATTATGCAACATACCCCAAAAGTTATGCGCAAAGCGTTGCTATTTGGGGTATGTCCTTGTCGGAAGATGATGGTTGTCCTAGTCTTGCCTATCTCTGAAATTCTTGAGTCCTTTCTCCAGGAACTCGATGTATAGCCCTATGTTCTCGTCGTAGGAGCGCAGGCCGTTCAGGGGCTTGCCCGTGGCGGGGTCGAGAAGCACGTAGAAGGGCTGGGTGTTGGCACCGATCTTGGTGCGCTCCAGGTAGCTCCATTTGTCGCCCACGGTGCGCAGCTTGCGCTGTGTGCCATCGGCCTCGGTCACCTCAATGGGCTCTGCCAGCGGGGTTTTGTCGTCTACATATAGAGAGATGAGTATAAAGTTGTCGTTGATGAGGTCGCGCACGGTGGGGTCTGTCCATACGGCAGCCTCCATCTTACGGCAGTTCACGCAGCCGAAGCCGGTGAAGTCGACCATGACGGGCTTGCCTTCGGCACGTGCGGCAGCCATGCCCAGATCGAAGTCCTTATACTTGGCCTCCACGGAGCCTTCATAGAGGTTGAAGTCTTGTGTGTTCATGGGAGGCGAGAAGGCACTGATAGCCTTCAAGGGCGCTCCCCAAAGTCCGGGCACCATGTAGACGGCAAAGGCCATCGAGATGAGTCCTAGGAAGAACTGGGGCACGTTGGTGCGGTGCCCGTCATCGTCGTGAGGGAACTTCAGCCACCCCAGGAGGTAGGCGCCGAGGAGCGCAAAGAGCACGATCCAGAGCGAGAGGAAGGTCTCGCGGTCGAGCAGGTGCCAGCCGTATGCCAAGTCGGCCACGGAGAGGAACTTCAGGGCGAAGGCCAGCTCGATGAAGCCCAGCACCACCTTGACCGTGTTCATCCACCCGCCCGACTTCGGTGCCGACTTCAGCAGCGAGGGGAACAGGGCGAAGATGGTGAAGGGGATGGCCAGGGCAATGGCGAAGCCGAGCATACCGATGGTGGGAGCCACGATGTCGCCCTGCGTAGAGACGGCCACGAGCAGGAATCCTACGATGGGACCCGTGCAAGAGAAAGATACCAGTGCCAGCGTGAAGGCCATCAGGAAGATGCTCAGCAGACCGGTGGTGGCTTCCGACTTCTGGTCAATCTTGTTCGTCCAGCTGGAGGGCAGCGTCAGCTCGAAGGCTCCTAGGAAGGAGGCGGCGAAGACGATGAGCAGCAGGGCGAAGAAGATGTTGAAGAGGGCGTTGGTAGACAGGGCGTTAAGGGCGGAGGCTCCGAAGAGCAGCGTCACCACCAGACCGAGCAGCACATAGATGACCACGATGCTCAGACCGTATGTGAGGGCCTCGTTGACAGCTTTCTTCCTGTCTTTATTGCGCTTCAGGAAGAACGAGACGGTCATCGGGATGATGGGCCACACGCAGGGCGTTAGGACGGCCAGGAATCCGGCCAGGAGCCCTTCGAGGAAAATCATCCACCAGGAGAGGTTCATGTCGTCGGTGCTGGCTGCATTCTCAAATGCTTGCAGGTCGGAGGTGATGGGAGACCAGAGGGAACTAGCTTCCACTGATGGGGCTGATGGGGCTGATGGGGCTGATGGGGCTTCTAGGGCTTCTGGGGCTGATGGGGCTTCTGGGGATTCCAGGCTTTCAGGGGAAGAAGCTATTGAAGCCCCCTCGGGGACAGTAGGGTGGGCTGCCTCTTGGGGTGCTGGCACATTGGGGGCTATGGGTGCCTCTCCGCTCTTGCTGAACTCCACGGTGGTGGGGGGCATGCACATCTCGTCGTTGCAGGCACCATATTCCAGATAGCCGCTGATGCTGTATTTGGGCTTGGTGAAACGGATTCTCTGCACGAAGGCGCCCTTGTTCTCAAAGAAGCGCAGTGTGGCTCCGAACATCTCGTCGAACTGCTCCTTTACCTGGCCACGAGGCATGAGCTTGCCTACCAGCTCGGCACCGTCCATCTTCTCGGCATGGAAGGTCGCCCGCGTCGGGCCGTCGTCTGTGATGTCGGTGGAATATACATGCCACCCCGCGTCAATGGTGGCTGAGAAAATAATCTCGGCTTCATCGCCTTGAAGCATTTTCAATTCAGAGCGGAAATGCACCGGGTCGGCTATCTGTGCGCTGGCGGCGACAACCGTCAGCAGGAGAGCCGTTAGTAGAAGCGTTTTCTTCATTGTGACTATTCTTCTTTGGTTTTGGGTTGCAAAGGTACAAAAAATCAAGTGTTTGACAAAAATAATTCCGATTTTATTTTGTGGTTTGCGCCTTTTGTCGTAACTTTGCAGCCGATTTCTAAAAAAGGTTGATGAAGACAGACAAAAAACAGAATCAGTACCGTATTAATGAACAGATACGTGTGCGCGAAGTCCGCATTGTGGGCGAGAGCGGCTCGACAGTGATGCCCACCAGACAAGCTTTAGACCTGGCACGTCAGCAGGGTGTAGACCTTGTGGAAATTTCACCAAATGCCAACCCGCCTGTATGTCGTCTCATTGACTATTCGAAATTCCTCTACCAGCAGAAGAAGCGCCAGAAGGAAATGAAGGCTAAGCAGGTGAAGGTGGAGGTGAAGGAAATCCGCTTCGGGCCTCAGACCGACGAACACGACTATCAGTTCAAGCTGAAGCATGCCAAGGAGTTTTTGGAAGAAGGCAACAAAGTGCGAGCCTACGTGTTCTTTCGCGGACGTTCCATCCTGTTCAAGGAGCAGGGCGAGGTTCTGCTTCTGCGCTTTGCCAATGATTTGGAGGAGTGTGGCAAGGTAGAGTCGATGCCCAGTCTGGAAGGCAAGAAGATGTTCCTCTATCTGGCACCCAAGAAAGCCGGTGTGGCGAAGAAGAGCCAGCAGGCCCGCGACCGCGAGGCTATTGTGGCTGAACAGAAGGAAGCCGACAGGCAGCAGCGGCAGAAAGAACAGCAGTCGCTGGATGTGGAGGCTCCTGCCAACGGCGGTTTGCTGGCCAATGCCAAGATCAGTGCTGATGCGCTGAAGAAGCTCACGGAAGGGGAGATGGAGTAAACCTTCGGACATAGAAGACAAGGTGCGCTGCGCCCGGTATATGCGTTGCCACCGCTTTAATATTATCATTAAATTTAAAAATTAAAAAACAATGCCAAAAGTAAAGACAAACTCCGGTGCCAAGAAGAGATTCTCGTTCACCGGAACAGGTAAGGTTAAGAGACATCACGCTTACCACAGCCACATTCTGACGAAGAAGACCAAGAAGCAGAAGCGCAACTTGGTGGGCTCAACCATCGTAGACCAGAGCAACATGAAGCAGGTTCGTGACCTGTTGTGTCTCCGCTAATCAAACCTATTGTCGAACATTAAAAACGTTACAAAACTATGCCAAGATCAGTTAATCACGTTGCATCGAGAGCAAAGCGTAAGAGAATCCTGAAGCTCACCCGTGGCTACTTTGGAGCCCGCAAGAATGTTTGGACAGTAGCTAAGAATACCTGGGAGAAGGGTCTGACCTATGCCTATCGTGACCGCCGCACCAAGAAGCGTAACTTCCGTGCCTTGTGGATTCAGCGTATCAATGCTGCCGCACGTATGGAGGGAATCAGCTACAGCAAGCTGATGGGTGCACTGGCTAAAGCCGGCATCGAAATCAACCGTAAGGTTCTGGCTGACCTCGCCCTGAATAATCCCGAAGCCTTCAAGGCTATCGTTGAAAAGGTGAAGTAAGAAGCTGCGTTAGAGAAACTTAAGAGGGGGTTGCACATCTTTTGTGCAACCCCCTTATTCGTCTTCAGTCTTCAGGAGGATGCTGGTGGCCCCGATGGTGAACAGGGTGCCGTGGTCGATGACACGCCGCTCGCGGGGCGTAATCTCCGTGTTGTCGACGAAGGTTCCCGTATTGCTGTTGGCATCGCGAAGGGTATAGCAAAGCCTGCCGTGCTTGTTGCGGCTGACGTTGATGATGCAATGCAGAAGGTCGACGCTGGGGTCTACGGTCTCGATGGGAGTGGTGATGGGGTTGCCTTTCTGATAGCGGCCTATGGTGTTGTCGCCCATCTTCAGCGGTAGCACCTGCTTGTAGTGGAACACGTTCTCGATAACAACGATGGAACCGAACTGTGCATCGTCAAGCGCCTCCGAGGCATTGAGTGACTCACGCTCTTCCTTTTGCGTCGGGCGCAGTTTGGAAGTCCCGATGCGAATGCCGAACTGTTTGCCGCATTCGGGACACTGGAACACCAGCGACTGCCCGGTTGTGTACTGGGTTTCGTCAAAAGTGATATAGTTATCGCATTTGGGGCAGCGGACGCGCTTCATCGGAATACAGAAATAGTATAGGACGGAATTACTTCAATTCCATAATCCACGTGTTCTTGAAGATGAAGCACTCGTGGCGCAGCTGCTTCAGGGTGCTGGCGGCATCGGCCTCGCTCTCGTAGCTGCCATAGACCACGCGGCGTATTCGCTTGTTGCCGCTCACCACTACGCGAGCCTCGTTGAAGCCCATGGCCTCCAGCTGAAGGACAAACTCCTGGGCATTGGCCTCAGTGACATGACTGGCCATGACGATGCAGAAGGGGTGGAAGTCGGTAACTTCGTCCAAGACGCTGGCAGGCAGGTCTTCCACTACTTCCGGCTGTTCGTCGGCTTCGGAGGGCTGGGGCATCACGTCGGCACGGGCGGCAGCAGGACGATGCGTGCTGTGCATGTTGATGAATGAGCTTTGCTGAGTATCGTCGGAAACGGCATCGACCGACATGTTCCTGCCTATCATCAGGACAGCAATAAGGATGGCAGCCACGGCCACGGCATTGCGCAGCCACGACATCTTGATGGTGATGGTGTCTTCAGCAGGCGTTCCCTCTGTAGACGGCATGTCGACGACAGCAGCTGTCTTCTTGGACAGCAGATCCATCTCGAAAACACTAAGGCCATAGTATTCCGGGGTAAGGATACCTGCCTCGCACGGCTGGAACTCCATCTTCCCTTCCTCGTTGAGGCGCAATACGCCAATATCGTTCAACTCATAGTAGCCTTCCGTCTCCAGATGGCTGGCAAGCTCAGACACCTCGTCTTCTATGCGCCGGAATGCTTCTGGGTAGCTGATGTCGTAGGCTTCGATATAGGACTGCACGAGCAGCGAGTCGTTCATCTTCAGCTGCGGGTTGAAGCCCAGGGTGCGGATAGGGGGCACAAACATGCCGTCCTGCTCATCGTAGCGGGCATCAACATGATGAGCCACGAAGCCGCCTAAGCCTGGGACAATGACACAGTCATTGCTCAGCAGCAGAATTTCGATATGTCGTTCCAGTTCCATCACGAGTGCAAAGGTACGGCTTTTTTCTGACATAGACAAATAAAAAAAGAGAAAAAGATTCGCTTTTTACGATTAAAATGCTTACTTTTGCACCGTAAAAAGAAACCATAGGAAGAGAATGGAATACAAAAAGACTGAAATAGAGGGCGTTTACATCATTGAACCCCGTGTGTTCAATGATGAGCGCGGTTATTTCCTTGAGGCCTGGAAGAAGCAGGAGTTTGAAGAGCACATCGGGAAGGTGGACTTCATTCAGGAGAATGAGTCGAAGTCATCGCGCGGCGTCCTCAGGGGCCTGCACTATCAGAAGGGAGAGTTCTCGCAGGCAAAGCTGGTACGTGTCATCAAGGGTACGGTGGTAGATGTGGCGGTGGATATCCGCAAGAGTTCGCCTACGTTTGGCAAGTATGTGATGGCTACCTTAAGTGAGGAGAACAAACGCCAGTTCTTCATCCCCCGTGGCTTTGCGCATGGCTTCCTGGTGAAGAGCGACGAGGCCGTCTTCACGTATATGGTGGATAATGTGTATGCGCCCCAGGCCGAGGCCGGCATCTGCTGGAACGACCCGCAGCTGAACATTCCCTTCGACATACGTCCAGAGGAGGTGGTCTCGAGCGAGAAGGACAAGAAGCTGCCACTGCTGAAGGACGCGTGGCTGTTTGACTAACCCAAGAATCATTATACATTATTATTAATATATGAATATAGCGATAGTAGGAACCGGTTATGTAGGTTTGGTCTCTGGCACTTGTTTTGCAGAGACAGGTGTGAACGTGACATGTGTCGATGTGGATGCCGCCAAGATTGAGCGCTTGCAGCAGGGCGAGATTCCCATCTACGAGCCTGGGCTGGACGAGATGGTGAGGAAGAATGTGGCGGCAGGCCGCCTGAAGTTCACAACCGATTTGGCATCGGTCTTGAATGACCAGGAGATAGTCTTCTCAGCGGTAGGTACGCCTCCCGACGAGGATGGCAGTGCCGACCTGAAGTATGTCCTTCAGGTGGCTCGTACCATTGGTCAGAACATCACCAAGTATATCGTCGTGGTCACGAAGTCTACCGTTCCCGTCGGCACGGCCCGTAAGGTGCGCGATGCCATCGACGAGGAGCTGCAGAAACGTGGCGTCAGCGTACCCTTCGATGTGGCCTCGAATCCGGAGTTCCTGAAGGAAGGTAGTGCTATCAAAGACTTTATGAGTCCCGACCGCGTGGTGGTGGGCGTGGAGAGCGAGAAGGCCAAGAAGGCGCTGACCCGTCTCTATAAGCCCTTCCTCATCAATAACTTCCGCGTGATATTCATGGACATTCCTTCGGCCGAGATGACGAAATACGCCGCCAACTCGATGCTGGCCACCCGCATCTCGTTCATGAACGATATTGCCAACCTGTGTGAGCGTGTGGGTGCAGATGTGAATATGGTGCGTGCAGGTATCGGCTCCGACACCCGTATCGGTCGAAAGTTCCTGTATGCCGGTTGTGGCTATGGCGGCTCCTGTTTCCCCAAGGATGTGAAGGCCCTCATCAAGACAGCCGACCAGAACGGCTACTCCATGGAGGTCTTGAAGGCTGTGGAACGTGTGAACGAGAAACAGAAGAGCGTGCTATATGAGAAGCTTGTCAAGGCCTTCGGCAGCGAGGAGGCTCTGCGGGGCAAGACCATTGCCATGTGGGGCTTGTCGTTCAAGCCAGAGACCGACGACATGCGTGAGTCGACAGCATTGGTGATGATTGGGCGCCTCTTGGCTGCCGGGTGTATCGTTCGTGCATACGACCCCATTGCCATGAATGAGTGCAAACGGCGCGTTGGCGACGACATCACTTACTGCCGCGACATGTATGATGCTGTGCTTGATGCAGATGCCCTTCTGCTGCTCACGGAATGGAAAGAGTTCCGCCTGCCCACATGGGGCGTTATCCGTAAGGCCATGCGCAACTCGCTGGTTATCGATGGCCGCAATATCTTTGACATAGAGGAATTGCAGGAGAACGGATTTGAATACCATTGCATTGGAAAGTAATACAGGGAAAGGGATGATTGCCGATTCTTTCTCTTCAAAAACTAAACTGTCAGTTTCTGCCTTTTTGTTCTGTCTGGTACTGCTCTCCTGCGGCCAGCAGAACAAAAAGTCAACGGATTTCATGTCAATCCCGGAGAACCATGAGGCTAAAGCAAAGCTTCAAGGTGTGTGGATGGATGCGTTGACCGATGAGCCGATGCTGAAAGCCGAGGGCGATACTATCTATTTTGCCGATGCCACCAGTCAGCCTGCTTATTTCCGCGTAGCTGGCGACAGCATTAAACTGGGGCCTGACATCTATCATATCACCAAGCTGACGGAGCATAACTTCTGGTTCAGGAACCATGCGGGCGACGAGGTGCGACTAGTGAAGCACGATGAAGAAGAGGAGGAAGAGCAGGTTAGCTTCGTTCCCGAGCAGCCCCAGGTCATCTCCACCTCTCAAGTCATCAATTTGGATTCGGTCGTCATGTATAATGGCCAGCGCTATCACTGGTACATCACCGTTAATCCCACGCGCTATCGGGTTACACGAACCGCATATACTGCCGATGGCGTTGCCGTAGAGAACGTCTACTACGACAATATCATCCACGTCAGTGTGTTCAAGGGAAAGGAGTGCCTCTATGGGCGAGATTTCAAGAAGCAGGTCTTCGAAAACGATGTTCCAGCAGATTTCCTGGCTCAGTCCATATTAGGAAACATCAGTTTCAGCCATGTTGATGCCCGTGGCTTCCATTTCCTGGCTACTGTCTGTATTCCCGAAGGGGAACAGTGCTACATGGTGGAGAACCTGATCGGGTTCGATGGGCAGCTATCGATGAAACTGATGGAGTAGGCAGTACACTGGGCCTGTGAACAACCCATTTACAGTGCTATGGCTGATGGCCAGTGCCCGACGTCCCAGCCGTATACGGGATATGAGGGCCATCAAAGAAGGCTTCTGGTTGCGCCGCAACTATGAAGCCATGATGTTTTTCGGGCATATCATTACACATACACAGGAAGATGCCGACCTGATCAATGCCCGCTTCGGCAGTGTGAAGCGGCACGAGGCCATCCACCTGCGTCAGGCCCAGTCAACGCACGATTCCTGGCTCTGCTTTTACATATTATATATATGGTACTATTTGCGTGCGCTGCCACAGAATCGCTACATGCGCAATGCCGCCTATTGGCTGAATCCTTTTGAGATGGAGGCCTACGAGCACATGAACGAGCCGGACTATCTGGAGAAGTGTACCGACGGTGCCCAGGGCTGGCGCAAGTACGCCAAAATGAAGCCCAGCGAGCGCAGGGCGTTAGCAAAAGGTTGACGAAAATCATTAAAAAATAGCAAAAAGAAAGTTTTTTCTAAAAAAATCGGATAAAATGTTGCGCAATTCAGTTTTTTGCTTTATCTTTGCACCCGCAAACAAGAAACTAACATATTTATCATTCAGAGTTCAACTTAAAGTAAAAAGATTATGAATGCGCAACAAGTAGTAGAAATGCTCAAGCAGCGTTTTCCCAATGAGCCGGAGTACATCCAGGCCGTGAGTCAGGTTCTTCCCACCATCGAAGAAGAGTACAACAAGCACCCCGAGTTCGAGAAGTCGAACCTCATCGAGCGTCTTTGCATTCCCGACAGAGTGCTTGAATTCCGCGTCACCTGGGTTGACGACAAAGGCAACGTTCAGACCAACATGGGTTACCGCATCCAGCACAACAACGCCATTGGCCCGTACAAAGGCGGACTGCGCTATCACAAGAGCGTGAACCTGGGTATCCTGAAGTTCCTGGCCTTTGAGCAGACGTTCAAGAACTCGCTGACCACGCTGCCCATGGGCGGTGCCAAGGGCGGCTCCGATTTCTCGCCCCGTGGTAAGAGCGACGCTGAGGTGATGCGTTTCTGCCAGGCATTCATGAACGAGCTTTACCGCGTCATCGGTCCCGATGAGGACGTGCCCGCAGGCGACATCGGCGTAGGCGGCCGTGAGGTAGGCTATCTGTTCGGACAGTACA
>Ga0310690_10007905_pt1 | contig 13602 bp, 35 predicted proteins | sample AusTroGonzalo_MG_2_FD_207661 | JGI IMG/M metagenome (GOLD analysis project Ga0310690, IMG submission 207661) | Bovine rumen microbial communities from tropical cattle in Woodstock, Queensland, Australia - Gonzalo_04 (v2) (version 2) | ecosystem: Host-associated > Mammals > Digestive system >... | reverse complement strand
TTCATCATAGCACCACCTCCTTGTTCAAGTTCATCAGCTTGAAGGCGTGTTGAAGCTCGTGGACGTAATAGCATTGGCACTCGAATGTCGTGTCCCATGTCTTCGCATGATTGTTCCACTCGTCTACGCCCTGCCAAAACTGCCTCAGCCGCCATTCGTGCATATAGAACTCCAACGAGTGGGAACCATCGCCAAGGTCTAATCGGTGATAGCACCCGTCTCTATGGAAGCCGTTGCGTTGAAGAAAGTCGGACGTGATACGGATAGGTGACAGATAACGAGGGGTGACAGACCAACCGAAATAACCAGGCTCTTGCCGTGGGCATTCCTTGTAGTTTCCTTCTATGTATACCATTCCGTCTCTCTCTACACGGATTGCCCCGACCCTACTGTCGTGAGGGTCTACCCTATGGGAGACGGGAGTGACGTGAACCCAGTCCCCTATCATCAGCTCATCTTCTCTCATTGCTTCTGTGTTATTGTCTTTGAATGTTTACGTTCCCATTCCTCAATGCTTTTGAGCATCTTGATTATGCTGAACTTGATGTTACGCAAGGTTACTCTGTTGGCTTCCATGAGGTTGTCAACCGCCCAGGTTCCTGCATATTCGCCCAACCTTCCTTGTAGGTCGAATATCTCTTCTATCAGCTGCAAATTCTGTACTGCCAGCTCTGTCCCCGTCCTTTTCATTCTTCTCTTCCTTGATTAGTCATACATACCCTCTGGGGCATTGAGGGCGAGTCCCTTTTCTATCAACCCGTGAACGTCGAAGTGGCGCGAAAGGAGGTAGTTGATGACTGATTGCATAGTATAGTAGTCCACAATTAGAGTCTCCGACTCTACTAAACCGCCAACGACAAACAATGCTCCTTGTTTTGTAGCGTTATCTGCACCACATAGCTTGGTTATTGTATCACCCTCTTCGATGGTCATACTGCTCATTGGACGGAGATAAGGCTTGAACTCGTCCACGAAATAGCCATCGTTGAACTGAGTGTACTTTCCGTTCTTGCGACAGCAATAAAGAACTTGGTCATCCTCCCCTATCCCCTCGTTGAAGTGGATAATCACCCCATACGGCAACCTTGCGCAGAGGTCTTGCAGTAGCTCCTTATCTTGCTCGTTCATAGTCCTAATCTATTATGCCCCTTGTGGAATAGATGGAAATCAGTGTGTAGAGGTCTCGGGTCGCATCAATGAAAACATTCCAACGCTCTTCGTCAAGCCATGAACTCCAACCCTCTCCGTACTGCAAAGCCACGTAGGTTTTCATCATCGCCTTGATACCCTTATCAAGCTCCTCGAAGTCCTTGTAGTTGTTACGTGCCGCCAAATCGTGGGTGTGTATCAGCAGACTTGTCATTCTCTCGTAGGCGGTCATCTTCCTACGTATAGCCAGCTCCTCATCGGGTTCTTTAGCTACATTTTGTGTGTCGCTCATTCTTCTTCCTCCTTAGTGTAAAATTTATGGTATATTTTCGCTCCATTCCATGCGTTGAGCAGGTTGAGAAGCATAACTATGATGGTAAACAACCTCCACCCTATGCAGTTCTGAAAGAACAAAGCGGCAAAGCAGCAGTGGCTCATGAAAAGGGAAAAGACTATGGTACCAATCATGCAAAGTTTGTCTCCGTTCATCGCTCTATCTTCCTCTTTATGTCGTTACATTTTGTTACGTCCTCGGCGTGCCACTCTTTGTCTTCCCCCTTGTGGAAGAAATAGTAGCGGTTGCCATTTTCGTCCGTTATCAGCAGGAAGCGCATATCGGAAGCGTTGCCAAACTTCTGCCCCTTCTGAACCGCATCTTGCAGCGTATCTGCCAAGCACATGAGGAAGTAGCGTCCCTCTCTGTTCTCTCTTGCACAGAGTGCATAATAAGCAGGTTTGTCTTCGCTCATCGCTCTCCTCCTTTCGCTACTACATCATCAAGCGGTACAACAATTACCTTGTCATCATTCAACTTAACGAACGTATCACAGACTGTTACCACCATTCCGAACATCTTCGGAGATACCTGTGCAACTGCCATTGTCCCATCTTTGAGGAAGATGTTTATCTGCATAGCCTTAACGTCCTTTGTCGTTATTCTGCTCATTTCTTCTCCTCCTTGTAATGACAGCAGCCTTGTGCCACGGTCGGGCATAGGACTACCTCTTCACCGTTACAGCCCTGCATATCGTTCACGTTCACCCACTTCCCTCTGAGGAAGTTCGGTGATAGTAAGAACTTGTCAAGCACCTTGCACGACATCCTATCAATGTCACCATGCTCCGTCTCTATCGGCTTGTTGCCAAAAGTCTGCTTGTAGTTCCCACAACTGAAACACAGCACGATGTTGCTTGGGTTCTTCTTGCAGTTCCTCTCATGATTTCCACAAGCACCTGCCGTCTTGCACAGTCTGCCGCAATGCTCGCAGACGTACACCTTCCTTGTCTCAATCCTCATTGCTGTATTCTTATCTTAGTCATTGTTTTTGTCTGTTTAACGCATCCAGCCTTCTCTCCTCTTCGTAGTCTTTCGGTAAGCCTAACCGCCTACGTTGTGCATCAGTCAAAGGCTTAGTCTCTCCGCAATACTTGCACTTCCACCTTGTGAAACATTTCGGGTAGCGATGCATCAGTTTGAAGAAGTGGTTCTCGCCTTGACACTTGCACTCCTCTACGTCAAAGGTTATTTCGATTGAAGGTGTGACATTGAGAATTTTGCCACACTCGGGGCATTCCTCCTGCACCATCAAACCATCCTCGGGGTCTTCTATCTCTATCTCCACTTCCTCGTGGCAATAGGGGCAAATTACTTCGTCTGTCATAGTTTAGGTATTAACTAAATCTTACTGTTTCTCCATCAAAATGAAGTTCAGAAAGAGAAGAAGTGATTGCAGACTCTACGGCTATTCTGAGCTTTTCTTGTATCAGCTCGTCTATCTTCTGCTGTTCTTCTTCTATCTGCTTACTATACCCGCATTCTTCCACCTTAAAGGTTATCGAAGGGGATACGTAGAAAATATCCCCACAGATGGAACACTTTCTCCGCACTGTCACTACGTTTTCAATGTCCTCTATTTCGATTGTCACTTCCTTGTGACAACAAGGACAAGCCACTTTACCTACCATAGGTATTTCTTGTTAAACTTATTAGCTTCAGCTACTCCTCGCTGTTCTTCACACCAAGAGATAATGTCATTTCTGACTAATTTTTTGTTCTTTCAGCGACCAAGCAGGGCGATAACCTTTGCACTTGTCTTGCTCTAAACTGCAAGGTACTCCGTCCTTCTTCATGCACCACGTTACAGAGTAGAGATGTTCTCTATCTCCTTCCGAGTCCCTATGCTCGTACTTGCACGGCACGTTGTGGTTGAGGTACTTCCTCTTAATCCTCGCTTTCATGGTACATTTCTTTCGATGCAGGCAGAGCCAAGCCCTTTTCTATCAGTCCTCGATAATCGAAATGGTGGGAGTTGAGCCAATCTACACTCTTGTAGTCATTATCAATCTCCTCTATTTCCTTCCGTTCCTGCTCCGTTGCTTCTGACGGCTTTAGCGGACGGAGGTAGGGCTTGGTATCTTCTATTCTAATTGTACTTCCATTTATCGTCAACAAATCAATACTAATTCTCGATAACACTTCAATAGGATAGTCTCCCTCTTCTAAAAAAGGTATTTCAATTCTTACTTTTACCCCATACGGCAGTCTTGCGCATAGGTCTTTGAGCAGTAGCTCCTTTGCTTCCTTAGTCATTGCTTTCATATTTCTTGATATACATTCTTATTTGCTCATCAATATCGCCTTCCGTAGTGAGCAGATTGTATAGTTCCTTGACGAATATCTTGTTCTTCCAATGCGCCAACAAAGACATGGCATCGAAGATTGGCTGTGGGTTTTGGTCTTCCCCCAACAGATTGTGAGTAGCTAATCTTATCAGTTTCTTGTCCTGTTCTGTCATAGTTCCTTAGATTTTCAAATCCACATAATAGTCGCACTGTTCCATTGTGTGTTGCAGCTCATGAACGTACAAAGGTGTAAAACGTAGGATAGACGCTGACGTTGCTCCTTGTGGGGTAGCCTTGATTATCTCAAACTTGTACGTGTCCTTCCCGTCTACGTGCGTTTCTGTGTAGCACATAGTCTCTCTGTTGTCTACGCTTATACTCCTTCCTCTCGTTTCGTCTCCGTAGACGTATTGCTTGAAGGTCGTAGTACTCAATAGGTCAAACTCCTTGAAACCGCTATCTAGTAACATCTTCGGAGTGACCTCTATGCCGTCCAGCTCGCCCCACGTAAAGACATAAGTCCGTTTCTCATTCCCTACAAGTGCGACCTTCACCTCTATATTCGTCCTTGTCTCTATGACTTTTGCCAACCCATCGGGAGACATCACGAAGTCTCCGACAAGCAGAAAGCTATTCAACGCTATCATTGCACTCCCTCCAGTCTTTTATGTTTAACTCCTTAGCTATCTTCTCTCCGCACTTAGAGCAGAATAATTGATTTGCCTTACTAACTACACTTCCGACATACACTACTTCTTCATCGGTAAAATGACAACGGCAATCAAAGCACTTCTTAGGTGCGTGAGGTCGGACATTACACAGCTGTGAATATGGCATCAGAGGTCTCACCCACGATACTTCATAGTGTTCCGTGTAACTCACTTTCCTTGTCATCTTGTAATACTTCATTGCTCTTCTATTTTACCAGTTCAAAGTCGTAGACAAAGACGTAGGGGTTGCCCTCCCACGTACCTTTGCCACTCACCTTGTCAATGAGGACGGAAAAGGCTTCACGTGGGGTATCATAACATTCGCCACAATGTCGCAAAGGATAGTGGTTACTGCACGACATTTCCTTGTGGGGACAACTTGATATACCCTCTTTCAAGCAATCTCCATCACTTATGGCTTGCAGTATTTCAACTCTAACATTCGTAATACGGATATGGTGCTTGCAGGCTTCCGCACGAACGAACATCTTGTTAGTCCATCCCGCACTCTTAGACAAGACACCACGAGCTTTCAAGGTTTTCGGTTCTCTGTCTACCTCCTCGCCCGAAAATCCCAAATCCTTGTAGCTCTGAGCAATAGCCAACACTTCACCAACTTTGTAAGGAACTTTGCTCGCATCAATGCGTATCGTGTCCCTGCTGTCTGTCGGGTAGGAGTACATGGCATTATTGCCAACCAATCGCCTTGTTTGCGTTTTCCTGCCCTCAAGCACTGCTTGTGTCAGTCCGAACACGTCGTTAAACATTATCTTCTTCATAAATCTTTTCTTCCTTAGTTATGATTACCTCCTTTACAGACTATTATTTCCTCCTTTCTACGCTCTCACCACCAATACGTCAATCTTGTCCTACCTTTTCTTCGTTCTGCCACATATTCCTCCAAGAAGTGAAAGTAAAGCTCACGCAGACGCAGGTGCAAGTCCTCTCTGTTCCACGATGTGAAGAGATAAATCCCTTCGTCGTAGATGCGGTAGCCGTCACCATCCTTCCAATAAACTGTCGCCACCGTAAACCTCTTTGAGAACTGCCGACGCAGCTTCTTCAATAGCTTGCTTCTCATTGCTTCCGCATTTTGATGTTCTTGTAGGTGTTTCTGTTTAATTCCATTCGGACGTTGATGCTGCTATCAGGGTAGGACAACCACACAATGTGAAACTGGTCATTTGCGTTCCACAGGCTGTAAACGAGTTCAAACTTGCCGTTCCGATTGAACCTACTCTCAATATTCTTCTCGGAAGGAGTGTAACCTAAGACCGAGGCGAGCCAATCGATGAAATTCCGCCTCTCTGACAAAAACTTGTCAATGTCAATCTTCATCTCGAATTTATTCGTATCTTCCATCTTTTTCCCTTTAGTTATTGGTTGATATGTACCTCAAAATGCCGTTTCGGACACACAAGGACTCCGATATGTACCCGAAACGGCGTTCTTGGGTACGTGTTACATTGTCTTTCGCAACGCCTCCCTTATCAGCTCAAGCCGTCCGAACACGGGAGAATAGAACCTATCGCCCCGCTTGGCGTATTTTTGTAACAGCTTCGCAACGTTCATAGCTCTCTATGCCTTTTCTTGTACTCTTCAACGACAGAAAGCGCAATACCGACAGCCTCGTCCACACCTAAGTTCAACACCCTCCGTGAACCGTTCTTGTCAATGACGAAGGTATCAACGCCGTTGTTGGTGATGAGATAGTCGCCGACCTCCTTCGTTGTCCTCTTGCAGCATTCTGTGCCGAAGTGGTGTATCAGATAGATAGCGTCCTTTCTCAACAGCTCTATTCGCTGCTCCATTTCCGTCATACCGCTCACCACATATCGTTTTCGGACAGCTCGTTAAATTGTAGCACGTCCTCCCCGTTAATCTTCACCCACGAAAGCTCGTAGAAACCCTTGCCGAAGCTGTATTTAGGGAGCATCTTCTTCGCCTGCTCGGTCGTAATATGCCTTGCGCCCGCTCCTTTCCAACCCCAGCCGTAGCGGTAGACGCAAGGCTTGCCCTGCGCTACCCACTCTTCCGCTGCCTTGATAGTCTTTTCCATTACACTACAAAGTCTATCTTGGTTTCCTCTATCTTCACTTTGTACATTCCGTAGCCTTGGCTCAGAATTTCATCAGCCCTTCTGTTGGCTTCGTCAAGGCTGAACGACTGAATGAGGATAGGGTACTTGTTCACCTTCTCCTTCCCGTTCTTCTCGTTCACGAACACCTCGCCGACTGTCACCTTGTACCACTTGGTGGACTCGGCATCAACCTCATCGTCCCCCTCCTTCGCCACGGCGGGAAACACCTCCTTAATCTTCGACAGATAGACAGCGAAAATCTCGCTCATACCTGCCGCCATTGCGTTGTTGAACGCCTCCACTATGTCCACCGCATTCTCGCATACGGCAAACAAGTTGTTCTGCTCGTCCTTTCCCTTTACTTCATACATAACATTCTGTTTTTAGTATTTTGGTCGTATTGTTACAAGTTTCAGACTTTAGCACAATTTGGACTGCTCTTTAGCTCGCTTGAACTGCTCCTCGGAGACGTACCAGTACCCTGCCCCCGTGAGGAGGGCGTTTATCTCATCGTGGTTGGTTGTCGGTATGCCCCCCTCGCTCAGAAAGTCGTAGAGGCTTCCGTCCTTTTTTCCCGCCATCGTCTCTATCGGTATGAGCTTGTAGCTCACATACTCCTTCATGTTCATCGGTTTTGGTTTTGATTGTTACGCAAATTTATAACTTTCCATCGAAACACCAAAGGATTTCAAGCAAATTCGAGAGAAAATTTCAAAGAAAATTCGCTGAATTGTTTTGTATTTACGAAACCTTTACAGCTGGCATGCGTATAACCCAATAGAAAGACAAGAGAACGATAACCCTTAAATCCTAAAGTCATGAAAAGGTACGTTTCAGTATACTTGAACAACAAGACGCAGTATTGCGACACCATCAAAGAGGCGATGTCCTACATAGCTGCCGAGGTTCTTCAATTCTTTGACAGAACAGACAATCGGCTGCAATACGTCTGCATCATGAACAGCACACATTCGGACAACAAGTTTGTCACCTACAATGTCTACTGCAAGAACGGCAAGCTCTCCTACAAGAAGATGGACGAGTTTTACATTTAACCCTCAATACCTAACGATTATGAATTACAAGTATGATGTTCTCTACGTTGAGAACGGCGAAGAGAGGTTGAGAAGAACAGTCAGCCTCGCTGATGCGGCAGAACTTTGCAGCCAGCTTCTAAACTCCCCATACTGCATCATGGCAAAGATTGGGCGAGACGGCGAAACAATCATCTTATTCACACACACGGACTACGCAAGGCGATACTTCCACTCCCTCTCATACTATCTGGCCGTAGACTATGTGTACGACATGAAACTTGGTGTTGACAGAGTAGACACGCACCGCTTCGACACCTTGCAAGAGGCTAAGGATTGGCTCAACGCTGAGAATCCAAATTTCCGCAGCGGTGTAATCTTTGACAAGAACTATCGCATAGTCGAGGACTACCGCAAGAACTGACAATAAAGCAGAAGACGTTCGGCACACTAACCGAGCGTCTTCTTTCTTTTTGCCACGTCCTCCATATATAGCCGTTCGTAGCCTTCTATCTCCTCTATAACAGACCGAAGCTGTTCAATGAATGGTTTGAGGTTCACCCTCCTTCGGAAACGTTCATCCTTGGCAAGCGTCCTTATCCCACGCTTGGCTCGCTCCGTGCCGTCATACACGTCCTGAACGTACCGCCACGGGTTCGGCTCGTCCATAAGCTCCTCCCTATCGTCCATCACGTCCACCATCCCTTCTCTTCTACAACCTCGTTGGCGGTTATCTCCCCCTCCGTCATGTAGTATTTCGACTGCACCTTATATCCGTAGTCCGTCCTCACAAGCATACCTTTGCCCGTAAGACGTTTGCCGCCACAGGAACACCAACCGTCGAAGTTGACGGTCTGAGGCTGCACGTTGACGGAAGCGTCTGGTATGACAACGACACGGCTGTCGTGTGCGACAGACCTCTTGACCTCCTCCCGCTCCTCCTCCGTGACAAGGTAGTACTCCCTCTCATATCGGCTGTCCGAGCCATATTCTCTATCCGAGCTGTGTAGCAGTTCCATATCCTTTGCTTTATTCGATTGCGCCTAGACCGACCATAACCACCCCTGCCCAGAACAGAACAAGCGCAAAGACGATAAGGATGTGGAACACCTTCACCCAGCGCGAGGATAGTTCGCTATCGTCCGTCCGCATTGCCGTCAGAAGAATGACGAAGGCTAGCACTATCGCCCCAAGACCTACGTTTATCATTTCTCTCTATGTGTTTTTTATTTCTCGTACCCTCCGACACCGTCAGGCATATCGCTCTTGTAGTTGCCGTTCTTGACCATCGTCCAGACGTCTATCCTTGTCGTATAGTAGACACGCACCTCCCCATTGCAGTGGGGACATCTGCACACGTCCTCCTCTTTGTGGAGGTCAACCTTCGGAGCGAACGTCTTGCCGCAATATGGGCAGAAGGTCTCCGTGACTATCGTCCTTACCCTTTCGTCGTTCATCGTATGAGGAATAAATGTGTTGTCACTTGCCGGTGCTTCCATAGCCGCCCGTCCCCCTTTCCGTGTCGGACAGGGAGTCCGTCAGCGTGAACCTAATCTTCTCCGTCCTCTCGAAATGAATCTGTGCGATGCGCTCGCCCACCTTGTACCTCGGCATATAAGGAAGGACGTGGTAGAATACTGCACTTACTTCGCCACGATAACCTTCGTCAATAGTGCCGATGCTGTGGCTCAGGGACATACCAGTCTTCCAAATGGAAGAGCGGGGACGGAGGGAGAAGCATACGTCGCTCTTAGTCTTGTCCTCCTCTGTCCTATCAACTTCAATGGCAAATCCGAGACCGTACTTCCACACGTTCGGAGACACCTCCTCCTCGCTTGTCGCATAGACATCGAAGCAGAAATCGTCATCGTGTCCCTTCTTCGGCATCTGAAACTTGTCGCTCAGTGGCTTAATCTTTACTTCCATCGTTGAATATCTTTTACACGCTTTCTTGTGTTACAGCCCTATCTCTCGCAAAAGAATTGGGAACTTCTCCTCATAGTAGCGTGGCTGCGTCTGGTTCGGATTGTTCTCGTTGACAAGGTTCTCCCCATAATACTGTCCCTTTGAGGTCAATGTGACGAAGTGGGCGACCTTCCCGTTGTGGCGCACCCTCGTATTGACCTCCGCCAATCCGTTAGCTGCAAGCAGCTTGTTGAACGCTCTGACCGAAATCTCCTTGCCGTGACGTTGCAGCAGCTCTGTTGCAGAGAAATGCACGCCCCTCGATGGAACGTAGTCGGGCAGCATATCCGCCACACCGCACTCCTTCGCCGCCTTCCTTGCAAGGGCGAGCTTGCTTGCTTCGTTCATGTTGAACATCTCGGCATTGATGCGGAGCGCCGACATCTTCAACTCGTACAAGGCTCTGTTCTCTGTTGCTTGCTTTGACAAGCCTTTCCTTTCCGTCCTGTACTCGCCCGTCTTGCGGATTGTCGGAAGAACCTCGCTCGTAATCCACTTGCGGAACATTCTGGCTTCGGTCTTGCGTGAATCAAGAATTACATCGTACAAACCATCTTCATTGATAAAGTTCGCATTTTGTACTCTTCCAAGCGCATCAGTTGTGGGGTGGATACTAACCACCCCATCATCAAGCCGCTTCATTACTTGACTTGCATCGAGGTTAAGAACCTTGCATACGTCAGCGAGGCAAAACATCGGCTCGCCATCAACCTCGGTTACTCGTACTTCACCGAAGGCTGCATTACTGAATACTCTCAGCTCCATTGTCTATCTGTTTGTCTTTTTGCTCTATGAACTCAATCGTCCGTGCTATGTACCACTGAGCCTTCCGCAAGTCCTCCAGCGGGGTCTCGTGCTTCGCCTTGCACCGCCACAGGTACTTGAACGCATTGCACATACAGAAGGAGGACACTGCCTCATCGCCATAGCACTTGCGCATTGCATCAAGGCACTCCGTGCCGTTGTAGTAGCTGCGCCCTCGGTAATTCTCGTCTTTATCCATTGTCTACGTCCTTTTGCTTCTTCCGTTTCTGCTTCTCGGAGGCGTGTACCATCCGCAAAGTGTGTATCAGCGCGTCACGATACCCCATAATCAGAAACACCATATCCGCATTGCGTGAAAGAATGTCGGGATGCTCCGCCACCGCATTGAGGTACGTGCAGCACATCTTCCTCGTTATAGGCCAATCGTCCTTGTCGGGAAGTTCCTCCTCGGCAGCGTTTATAACGTCAAGGCTTGCGTCTATCGCCTCTTCAAGCGACATCGTGCTTGAAATCTCAATCTTCATAAGGAAAGGGGGAGGGGATAATGAAAGTAATAGAAATTACAAGAACTAACAACCACTCAACCCTCCTCCCCCGTCACCACCGCTGCCGTCTCGACAGCAGAAGCCCCACCCGTCGGCGTGTCAAGCTCCCTGAGCCTACAATTAAGCATCGCCAGCGTGGCGTTCTCCTCCTTCTGTACGTTCCCCGTCTCGTTGTCTACGACATAGAGAACGTTGTCCGTCGTCACCTCTAGTCGGTAACGCCCATCGTCACTTGTTGCTCGAAGCAATACGGTCGGTTCGCCGTCTGGATGCCATTGTAGTCTCATATCAATTTGTTTTGACGTTGAAAATTCATTGATTGCTTCACAAAGTTATGAATATTTGAAATTATACGCAACCTTTTTGCCTCTTTCTTGCAGAAATCTTTATCGGGAGACCCGCATAAGTCCAAGCTATCAAGGCGGCGTCACGAGCGTCCTGCGTAGTCCTTCCTTGCAGACCCGTAATCTCCGAAAGTTCCACGGCAGTAATCTTCTTGTCCTTGCCGCTCCAGTACTTCCGCAACGGCAGCTGCTCCACCACGTCCACCCCCATGCTCCTCGCCACCTCGCAGATGCAGATGCCGACCTGATGGTTTCTCCCTACGTAGTAGCCTTTGACGCACGCCTGCCCCTTGTTGTCGGAGGAGAGGACGTGCCAGTTGCCCTTGTTGAGCCATCCCGCCTCCACCACGACGGTGAAGTCGCAACCCTCCGCAGCCGCCTCCTCTTGGCACTCACGAATGAAGGACAGCACACGTGGGAACGCCATGCTCGTCACCTTTAGCTTTCGAGAGAACACGTCGAGCCACGCCACTCCGCTGAAGTCCACGTCGGGGTCTATGCCGACCACTATCTTCCGTCTTATCATCGCCTTCGCGCGCTAAGTGTTTAATTCACTAAACATCAAAAAGTTACCCTATTCCACTTAAAGTAAAATCTAGTCAAATTCTTTCAAACATTTCCTTCATTCCTAATTTTTAGCCGTTTTTACCGCCTCTTTTACCCCCTCCCCTATCCGTTGTACTCCTTCGCCCTTATACTCGATTTCTGCCGCCTTCTGTGAAGAAATTAAGGTACTTTCCAAATCTTCCCCATACATGAGCGTCCTTATGCACTCTTTCTGCTCGCTAGTCAGCTCGTATGGCTTAACCCTGCCCTCGTTGTAGATGCGGTTCAGCTCCCTGTCCTTCTCCCTTTGCAGCTCCGCAATCCTTGCGCCTCGGTATGGGAGGAAGTCGTCGACGAAGATGGAGGTTATGACGAGGGGGTCGACGTTGCCGAAGAAGCCCTTGCCGAACTTTCCCGCCTTGAAGAGCCCGATGAAGAGCATTATCTCGGTGACCTTGTAGCCACCGTGCATGAAGAGGAACGTGCGTGCCAAGTCTTCAAGCTGCTCGCCCGACATCTTCCGTGATGGTCCGTTCGTCTCGTTGAACTTGTTGAGCTGGAGCGTCAGCCACAGAAGGGCGGCGGACTCCCCGTAGGTGTCCTTCACGTCCGTGAGGGTCGGGACAGCCCTCTTTCTAGGGCAGATGCACTCGTAGGGGTGAGATGCGAAACGCTCCACGTTGTCGGGGTTGAAGACTGCCCCGAACTGCTCAAAGCGGTCTCCCCATAGCCTTCGGGTCAGCTGCGACCTCTGCGAGCATTCTGTTGATGATTTCGTTGGTGTGCTGCTTCCTTGCCTCGTCAGCTGCCTGGCGATTGTTGATATTGGTTCCATTTATCCTCTGTCTTTCGTTGTAATCCTTTTTCTTTTGCAGCCAGTTCCCGAAATGGTTCGCCAGCTTGGTGTCGTTCTCGTCATCGGGGGACTTCTCCACGTTGAGCTGCGCCACGAACTCGGGTATGTACTCCCTAGCCTCGTCCTTGCTCATCTTGGAGCGTAGGAGTATGAAGGGCGCATAGGTCATATCGTCAAGGAAGAAGTTCAGCCTGTCCGTCACCGTCCCCGCCACCCTCGGTGCGAAGTTGTTGGGCGGATAGACCCCGAAAGCCGAGAGCGGGGGGTCGTTACTCCCTAGGGCGGGCTTCCCCTCCTCTCCTCGCGCGCATGTACGCGTGTTGTAAGAAGAAGAAGAAATATAACTACTAGTAGTTATATAACTATCGTGTGCGCGCGCGTGAGGCTGAGGCGGATTTTCACCCCCGATGGGTAAATTTTCCTCACATGTTGAGTATTTCGTACTCACTTTTCCCTCGTTTTTGTCCTCTTCCTTGACGTTCAAGTTCTCGTCTGATGGGTAAATTTTACTCACCTCCTCGGCGTTTTCAGCCTTTTTCGTATCATTCGTGGGTAAAATCTCCTCACTACTTGGGTATTTCGTACCCAAAGTGCCGTTTTTAGCGTGAGTGGGTAAATTTTGCCCACACCTTGGGTATTTCGTACTCACGAAATTCAAAATCTCCATACATGCATCGGAGAGCCTGCCCGCATCGCCACAAGTCCATCTGTCATACTCCACGACCTCCAGCTCGCCCTCGCTGCGTCTTATCGCCCCGCCATTCTCCAATGTCGTGAGAAGCCTTGCAGCCGTCTTGCGAGTTACGCCCCAATATGTCGCCATGTCGGTCACGGAAGCCATCACGGTGCCACGTCTGCGCACCTCTATCCGCCCTCCGACAAACTCCTCCCTGTCCTCGTCTAGAACAATGTTGAGCAGCTTCGTGAAGCAGCCGCCTAGCAAGCAGTCCTCGTATATCCAACTCTTGAAGAGTTCCTTGCTTATAG
>Ga0310690_10007903_pt1 | contig 13602 bp, 12 predicted proteins | sample AusTroGonzalo_MG_2_FD_207661 | JGI IMG/M metagenome (GOLD analysis project Ga0310690, IMG submission 207661) | Bovine rumen microbial communities from tropical cattle in Woodstock, Queensland, Australia - Gonzalo_04 (v2) (version 2) | ecosystem: Host-associated > Mammals > Digestive system >... | reverse complement strand
GGCGTGTAGACAGGGCGAGTAAAACCAGTTTCAGACAAAGGAGATCGAACAATGGCCATCAACTTGAGCACAGTCAGCATCTCGCTTGACAGGTTCGACGCCGTCTCGGACGGAGAGTACAACATCGGCCACATCAAGCTCTCCAAGGATGGTTCGGACATCGTGCGCACGAACCGGCACAAGACGTTCGAATTCCTCAACTCGGACACGATTTCCCCCGAAGAGACGCTTGCGATCAAGGACGCGTTCTGCAAGGCGCTCAGCCAGGAGCGGCTGTCTGACGAGGCGATGGACGACATCCGCGCAAAGCTTGGCCTCAAGAGGGGTACTGTCGGGGCGCTTTCTCCCCGCGACATGCGTCCGCTCACCGCCGCCCAAGTGCGCGAAATCCTCGACAAGTACGCCGGCGAGATCAACGCAAACAGGGCCTCGCGAAACAACGCCGTGCGTGTGCGCACGAGCCGCGAGATCCACAGGGGGCTCAGCGAGCGGGCTCTCAAGGACAATCGAGAGGTGTGCGACGCGACAAACGATAGGTCCGAGGCCAAGATGACGATCCGGGCGGGAGCAGACCTTCAAAGGGCCATGGACATGTTCCACCTCGTTGGCACCAATCCGAGGGTCCTGGAGCCTTCCGAGGAGACCACGGCGCTGGCAGGGGATCTTCTCGCCAACCTCTCGGACAGCAAGACGCTCAGGACTCCGGGCAAGACGCTCATGCTCCATTCCGTGCCGCTTACGCTTATGCGCGGCACCCAGGGCACGCTGCTTGCCTGCGTCCGGCTTGACGCGGAAACCGCTTTCACGCTCGACACCGGACGCACAAAGGACGAACTTCTGCTCTGGGCCCGGGGAGTGCTGGGCCTCCCGGCTCCCTCCGCTGAGCCGGCCGCGGCCCACGCGCCGGTAAAGCGCTCGCTTTCGCAGCGCGAGCGGGATCGGCTGCTCGTGGATATCAGGGACGCCTTCAACATCGTGAACAACCCCAACCTGATGAAGCAGATGGTGCAGGTGAAGCTGCCGAGCATTCCGCTGGAGAACAATGGCCGGACGTTCTCGGAGGAGACGCGCAGGATGCATGCGGAATACCTGGTGCGCGAGGATCTCGTCGAAAGCAATGTCAAGACGCTTGTCACCGCGCTGAACGACGTGCGGCCGAAGGACCCGCGCAACGGGGAACTTGTGAACAAGGTGCGCGCCATCATCGGCGGCGCAAAGGTGATCAGCACGGACTCGACCGGGAAGCAGGTGCCCAACACGCGGCGGCATCGAGAACAGGTCATCGAGGAAATCACCGGTATCCTCTCCAAGAATCGCTACGATCCGGAGACGGTCGTCAAGAACGCCAAGCTCGAAGGCATCGACGACGACGAGATCGAGGGCAACCTGAACATCGACGCGATCGAGGGCGGGGCATGACCGCTCCTCGCGCGTCGCGTGGACAAGGGTCGAGCCCGTAGCTGTCGACGAGGTTTGACTTATTTCGCACTTTCGACGGGAAATCTGGTATAATCCTTTCGTCCGCAGGAGAGACTGACATGGAATACAACGAAAAGGGTGCCGGAAACTCGTTCGAGAAGCTGTTGGCCGAATTCGTCGAGAAGACAGGCGTGAAGACGGACGGGGCAGGTCCGAACAGCATCGACGTCATCGCGGATGACGTCATGGTGAGCGCGCAGTACCGTCCTGACCGCGACGACTGCGTTATATTCGCGCTGCCCGTCGAGGACCTGGAGCCCGACGAGCGCATGCTCCGCCGGGCCCTGGCGATAGCCGCGGACGGGGAGGGCACGCACGGACATTTCCTCGGCATGAGGGAGGGGATGCTCGTCCTTTCGTCAGTCGTGAAGCCCGGGGAACTCTCCGCCGAAGAGTTCGGGATCCGGCTTCTCGACCTCGCTGCGGCGTCGCGCGACGTCGCAGCGGCTCTTCAGCAGGCGCCGGAGGAAAAACCGACGGACGTCCAGGGCATGGGTTTCATGCAGGTGTAACCTTTTTCTCCCGTCGCGTGTATACAGGGTGCAAAAGGAGGTTAAAGCAATGAACATCTCGTTAGATACTCTGTCCCGGCTCAGTGCAAACAGGAGCTACTACCTTTCCGATGAAGGGACCATCGAGAAGACCGGTCCGCTTCAGTGGTTCAAATGCGTCACCGGATGGGGCGACGGACGCGCGAAGGCGCAGCGTCTCGCGCAGGCCGTGAAGCAGTCTCTTCTCGCGTCCGCCGGAATCGCCCACGACGCGACGCTCAACAGCGACATCGAGCAATTCAACGGCGCGACCTACTCCCTGTCGGGCTCGTCCCTTCGCGCCATCGCCAACCGCTTCAAGACCGCCCATGCAGACGGCATAAAGAGCAACGAAATCCACCGCGAGGCGTATGCCATCGCCGAGGAGGCTGCCGATGCCGAGATCAAGGAATGGAGGAAAGGCGAGCGCGTGGTGAACGACCCGAATAATCCTGAATCTCTCGGCTACGTCAGGAAGATCGCCCTCTACTCCGTGCAGCACATAATGCTGGAAGCGGCCGAGAAACCCGATCTCTTGAAGAACAGGGAGGCTCTCAAGCGCAAGATGCGGACTCGCATGTTCAATACCATCGACACGATCAACGCGGCGGAGATGGCGCAACGCCAGAGGAACGGGTTGGGATTCCCCAAGTCGAGGGTGAACGGGAAGAGCGAGATGGGGTTTGCCCGCTTCGAGTTCGACGAACTCCACTTCCGCGCCGTTCTCGCCGCGCTGATCACGAAGGACGGTCCTGTGAAAATGGCGGACTTCGTCCAGCGCCTTTCCATTTACCAGGAGGACATCCTCCAGGAGCGCAAGGACGCTCTCCTCAAGACAACTCTGGAGCCGCCGAGCGTCCCATGGAGCGGCTTCGCCTTCGCGGAGTCCGCAGCGCACATCTACAAGGCGATGGAGGACTCGGAATGGCACCGCGTGTCCGCAGAGTAGGCGCGCGGCGGATTTCGCCAAGCTCGGCCACGCCCCTGAAATTCACGGGCAAAACACCGGGGTGAATATGGTATAATCTCTGTACAAGCAAGAAGTACAGGCAAGAACAAGAAACGGAAAACGACATGGAATTTGAAAAACTCATCTCTGACTTTGCAGAGCGGCACAGTATCGCGAATCTCGCGGCAGAGAACAACGCGGCCGCGCTCGAGGTCGACGGAATAGTCGTCACGCTCGTCGCGGCGGGAGACGCGCTTTCTGTCTCCGCCGAAATCGGCGAGCCGCCGGCCGACGGCAGGGCCGAATTCGCCGAGCTTATGCTCGAGGCGAACCTGCAGACCGGGGCCTTCTTCGCGAAGGAGCCCGAAAGCGGCGCCTACGTGCTGGTACGCCGGCTGCAGCTCCCGGAGCTCGGCGCGGAGTCCTTCGACACCGCGCTCGAGGAGCTCGTCAACCTGGCTGAGACGTGGCGCCGGCTCCTCGCCGACTTCCGCCCAGTCGCGAAGGCGGCCGCGGAGCGCACCGACGGGGTTCCGCAGTTTGGCGCCAACGGCTTCGTCCAGGTGTAGTGCGCGGGTACTCCGCCGCTTTCCCCCTCGTCCGCTTTCAAGGCGCGGCAAAAGTGCCGCGCCTTATGTCCTTATTCATCGTCCGCTTCCTAACCAAAACAGCGCGACAGATTTGCCGCGTTTCCAGCTCGTTTCTCCGCCGCAAAAATTTTTTACGATTTAAGATTAGATTTAAGATTCGTTTGCTATAATGGTTGCGAATTCGGCGAGATGTACTAAAAGTCTTAGCCGTGTAGAACATGTAGAACGGGTAGATTTATGGAAGAAAGTCGAAAGGATTATGGCTGGCTGGTCCGCGGCGGAAATGCCGCGGTAGTGTGTTCGTCCATGGGGGCATGGCGGGGTATGGCGTCTTCCAAACAGTGGAAATTAGGGGCGCTGCGGAAACGCATCAATAAGAAAGGATCACTCGTAATGGCCGGCGCATGAATGAATGGCAATTTCGCCTCCGACAATCTGGAAGACAAGGCGGTTCGCCTCGTCTATGCGGACGCTCCACCAGCCAGTAAGATCGCCTTTAAGCGGTTCAGGTTTGCCGATGCAGTTGTAGCCGTTGCGGTCAATGCTTTTGAGAAGTTCATTGATGCGCTTGATGGTCTTCTTGTCGCGCGACTGCCAATTGGCATATTCAGACCAGGCGCGGTCGTACCATATTTTCTTCATGCGACGACCCTCCGGCGGCGATTTGCCGTGCGGCGGGATTTGTCTTTTGGCTTGGCGTTGTCGTCCTCTGCTTCAATAAGGTCGTGGTAATGATAGTTCTTCCGCCCATTTTCCCAGTCGCGCTTGGCCTGCATGAGCTTCTCGTGGTAGGCGGAGTTTTTGGCGCACACCGCGAATGGAATGCCGCGCTCGTCGAGGGACTTTCGTATAAACACCATGATTGCGCTGGACATGGTGAGCCCGAGGCTGTCGAAAAGGCCTTCTGCCTCGCGCTTGATCTTGTCGTCGATCCTGATGTTTATCTGTGCCATGATTCAATTTCTCCTTTGCGTAGGTATGATACCAAATCTTGCCGCGCATCGTCAATACGGTGCTATACAATTTGATGAGTTGTAAAGATAGAACACACACGAGAGTTCATCAACAAAGCACCGTGTTGCGGGAAATGAAGCCAACATCTGTGGTTTTGGTTTTCTCTGAATAATCGTCGGCGCTCGCAGCATCCTGCATCATTTTGCGGGGTTTGCGGGAAAATCGGGGAAGGGGCGCGTCACCACCTCTCTTCCTGTGGACGCTTTACTATGACTCCCCAGTTTTTGCCGCGGTTTTTGCTTGCCTAAAGCCCCATTTCTCCGCCGCAAAAGTTTTTTACGATTTAAGATTAGATTTAAGATTCGTTTGGTATAATGGTTGCGAAATCGGCGATGGACACTAAAAGTTTTAGCCGTGTAGAACATGTAGAACGGGTAGATTTATGGAAGAAAGTCGAAAGGTTTATGGCTGGCTGGCCCGCGGCGGAAATGCCGCGGTAGGGTGTTCGTGTCCATGTGGGCTGACACCATGGGAGAAGAATGCTACTGTGGCAATCAAGTCTGACACTTGTGATCCCTTTTTATGTTTCAGCTTGCCAAGGATGACTGTTTAAGGTCGCAAATTGCGACCTTAAACGGAAAGCGCGGAACACATCTAAAGTATTTGCCATATGCCTTTACTGAAAATGGGATTGCAATGTTAAGCAGTGTCTTGCGCTCAGAAACTGCAATCAACGTGAACATTCGTATCATGCGAGCATTCACTGCCATGCGCCGTTTTGTGTCAGATCATGCAGGGCTTGTTCAGCGTGTTGGCGCTATTGAATTGAAACAGCTCGAAACTGACAAGCGAATTGACACCGTGTTTGATGCTCTTGATCGCGGCAATCTGCTTCCAAACGGAATCTTGCCCGCCGAGTCGGAATTTGACTCGATGCGGTATGTCTCGCGTTTGATCGAAAGCGCGCAATCGGAGATTGTGCTTATCGACCCGTATTCTGATGCGGTCACGCTGAAACAAGCGGGGACAGACACCGCGGAAGCGTTGTAGAAGAGGACGATGATGGAAGAGGCAACTACCGAGGGTTTCTCGGTAGTTCGTAAAGTGTTCTGGACTGGCGCCTCGCTCAAGGACGCTGGACGCCTTACCTTTGCCGCCGCCAAGATGGGCGCCGAAATCATCCCTGGTCTTCTCGCCTCCATCCGCAAAGCAACAATGGAACGTTGCGAACACGGCAAGCCGCTGCGCAAGGTGAAGAATGGGGCTGCGAACAGTTCGAGAAGCTGACCTGTTTTCCACTGTTTGGCCGCGTCGGCGTCGCGCAAAAATTTTTTACGATTTAAGATTAGATTTAAGATTCGTTTGGTATAATGGTTGCGAATTCGGCGATGGACACAAAAAGTCTTAGCCGTGTAGAACATGTAGAACGGGTAGATAGATGGAAGAAATTTGCATTTTAGCCAAGTTGTCAATGGTATAAATGATATAATATATGCGATATGAAGCTGGGCAGATGTAGAGAAAGCAGCAAGCCAGTCGTAAAATGCGACCGGTCTGCTCTGTTCGGCTTCATGAAGTTGGACTCTGCCGAAATCCCGCGCAACACGAAAGAGTCGCTTGCGACGGATGTGAGATAATTTACGGAGGAATCGAAAATGAAAAAAGAAGATGGCGTGAAACTGAGTAAGAGGTCTGCGGATGGTAAGATTGCATATCTTATCAAGCCAATTCTGACAGTCTTACAGGACGCGGGCGGGCAGTTGGAGCGTTCGGAAATAAAGGAGCGCATTGCTGATCTTGACGATCAGATTGCTGAATTTGCCGAGGAAGTGAAGAAGTCTAAAAAGACAGGGAACAGTTATAAGGAGTTCAATTTTAAATTTAACTTTGCGATCAAGGATTTGCTTTTCAACGAGTTGGTTACTTTTTCTCATTCTTCGCCTGTCACATTGACGGAGAAAGGTGAAAACCTTGACTTGGATAAACTTGATGTTTCTGAAATAATCAAGACAGCTGCAAAACATTGGGAAAAGCTTAGCAAGCGCAGGCAGAAGAAAGCCGATTTTGACATTGATGATAATGAGGAAGAGTCGTCGCCAGAAGAAGCGTTAATAGAGGCTTTTAACGAAGCTTTACTTGATTCGATCAGTAAGATGTCGTCCAAGAAGTTTGAAGCATTTTCACGTGCGTTGTTAAATAAGATGGGAGTTGAGTTTACTGAAAAGGGCGTCCAAGTCAGTAATGATGGTGGGATTGACGGATATGGATACCATATTGATGCAGATGATTTTAGGACGACTAGAGTTGTGATTCAATGCAAGAAATGGAATTCTAACCCCGTAGGAGAGCCAGAGATAAACCAGTTTTTGGGGGCGATGAATAAGAACAAGGCGGATTATGGCGTATTCATAACAAATGGCAGGTTTACAAATGCGGCAAGGAAAGCCGCAAAAGAGGGGACGCCAATTACGTTGATCGATGGTAATGAATTAGTGCGTCTGGTCAAGAAATTCAAGTTGTTTGTTAAACCAGTTGAAACCTTTGTTTTGGGCGAGTTCTATGAGTCAAATGAGTAGAACAGTGCATGGGAACAAACGAAAGGCTTTGTTGTTGGGGACAATTGTGGATGACATTATTGACTATGTGTCTGAATCGGTTGCCGTGACGGGGACGGTACATCACTATTGGCAAGAGTCTCAATCTGGCGGAGGAGAGTAGAAATGGCATATCAAAGCGAAAAGCAACTCGAAGATCAGTTGATTGAACAACTGTTCAGCCAAGGGTTTGCCAAGGTCTCCATCGCAGACGAGGACGCACTTGAGTCAAACTTCAAGACGCAGTTCGAAGCGTTTAACAAGGACAAGCTCGTAAAGCCGCTCTCTAACAAGGAATGGGAGCGGGTGTTCAACCGTCTAAAAGGCAAGTCCATCTTCCAGAGCGCGATAGAGTTGCGAGGAAAGTTCGTACTCGAACGCGACGACGGCACTAAGCCGTACTTCTCATTCTTCAACCCCGATGACCCCACGAAGAACATCTTTCAGGTCACACACCAGACAACCATCGTTGGCAAGTACAAGAACCGCTACGATGTGACCATCCTCGTGAACGGCCTCCCGCTCGTGCAGATCGAGCTGAAGCGGCGCGGAATAGACATTCGCGAGGCGGTCAACCAGATTATGCGCTACAAGAAGCACTCCTACGGGGGGCTGTTCCACTATGTCCAGATCTTCGTCGTGTCCAACGGCATGGACACAAAGTACTTCGCAAACTCCGACAGGCAACTTCTCTACTCGCTGGCGTTCTTCTGGACGGACAGGCAGAACGTTCGCCTTACGAATCTGAAGGACTTTGCCGAATCGTTCCTTGCCCGCGACCATATCGTGAAGATGCTTTCGCGCTACATGGTCCTGAACGACACGGACAGGATTCTGCTGGTGATGCGTCCGTATCAGGTCTATGCCGTGGAAGCCCTTGTGCGTCAGGCGACACTCACCTCGAAGAACGCCTACATCTGGCACACGACTGGCGCGGGCAAGACACTCACCTCGTTCAAGACGGCACAGATTCTCGCCGCCCGCCCGGAGATCAAAAAGGTCATATTCCTTGTTGATCGCAAAGACCTCGACTCGCAGACTACCGAGGAGTTCAACAAGTTTGAGAAAGGCTCCGTGGATGCGACAGACAAGACGGACGTTCTTGTCGGTCAGATGAAGGACAAGAACCACCAGCTCATCGTCACCACAATGCAGAAGATGGCTATCGCCGTTAAGGGGACTCGCTACTCGAAGGTGATGGATGCCTACAAGAACGAGAAAGTCGTGTTCATCATCGACGAATGCCACCGCAGCCAGTTTGGCGATATGCACCGTGACATCGTTCGGCACTTCGCAAACGCACAGTTCTTCGGCTTCACCGGGACCCCTCGCTTTGAGGTGAATGGTATGACAGAGGGGCATCGCGTCCTCACTACCGAGACACTTTTCGGTGAGTGCCTGCACAACTACCTCATCAAGGATGCCATTTTCGACAACAATGTCCTCGGTTTCCACATCGAGTATATCAAGACAATCAAGGGCGACTACGAGAAGGAGGATGGTACGCTCGTCGAGGGGATCGACACAGAGGAGGTGTACAGCGCGAACGAGCGGTTAACACTCATAGCAAACCACATCATCAGCAACCACAAGTCCAGAACGCGCAACTGCCAGTACACGGCCATATTCGCTGTCTCGTCGATCCCGACGCTAATCCGCTACTACGACCTCTTCAAGTCCATCGACCACAATCTCTCTGTCGGTGCGATATTCACCTACGGCGCGAACGAGGACGCAGAGGGTAAGGACGAACTGAGCCGCGATGCCCTGGAGCGCATCATCGGTGACTACAACACTCGCTACGGCACGAACTTTTCCACGGATACTTTCGCCGCCTACCACAAGGACGTCTCTGATCGCGTCAAGGGCAAGAAGACCCAACAGCTTGACATCCTACTTGTGGTGGATATGTTCCTAACCGGTTTCGACTCCAAGCCGCTCTCCGTCCTGTATGTGGACAAGGAGCTTCAGTACCACACGCTGCTCCAGGCGTACTCTCGCACCAACCGCGTGGAGAAGGAGACAAAGCCGTTCGGCATCATCATCTGCTATCGCAACCTCAAGCGGCGGACGGACGAGGCACTTGCACTATTTTCGAAGATCCCCAAGCCGTTCGACGGCGTTGTGACGCCCGGCTTCGATTACTATGTCGCCAAGTTTAACGAGTATGCGCTCAAGCTAAAGGAGGTCGCGCTCTTCCCGGAGAACGTTGATACGATGCAGAGCGAGGAGGAGCAGCGCCGGTTCGTCGTCGTGTTCAGGGAGTTGACGAAATACCTTCAGTCCCTAAAGACCTTTGTCGAGTTCACCATCGACAAATCGCCTCTCATCATGTCCGAGCAGGAGTACGAGGACTACAAGAGCAAGTACCTCATGCTCTACCAAAAGAACCGCAACGCCCGTAATGTCGCATCCGTCCTGAACGATGTCGATTTCTGCATCGAGCTGATGGAGTCCGACCGCATCAACGTCGCCTACATCATGAACCTCATCCGCAATATTCGATTCGGGAACGAGGGTAAGAAGAACGCGGACATCGAACACATCAAGGAGGAGATTGACCGTACGGACAATCCGCAGCTCCGCAAGAAGTCGGAACTTCTCAAGAACTTTCTCGACAGCATCGTCGTTGGCCTCGACAACGCCGAAGATGTCGATGCGGCCTACAATGACTTCGAGAACGAGCAGAAGCGCAAGGAGATTGAGGCATTCGCCAAGGCGGAGGATCTGCCACCTGACCTCATCGCCGACCTTGTGGCGGAGTTCGAGTTCTCAGGCGTGATAAGCGTCGGCGGTATACGCGACCGCATCGAGAAGCCGCTCCCGCTCCTGAAGAAGATCGAGCTGGGCAATCGGATTGCCGACTTTATTTCCACTCTCACGGAGAAATACCAGTAAGGAACACCTGCAATGGAAGAGACGATACAGGCACACCAGAAGGCGCTTTGCACGAAACTGTGGGCGATGGCCAACGCGCTTCGCGGCAACATGGAGGCATACGAGTTCAAGAACTACATCCTCGGCATGATCTTCTACTACTACCTCTCCGACCGCACGGAGAAGTTCATGGAGAAGAACCTCAAGAACGACGGCTTGTCATACGAGGAGGCATGGGGCAAAGACGAATATCGCGATGCGCTCAAGCAGATATCGAAGGAATCTCTTGGCTATGTCATCGAGCCGAAGTACCTCTTCCGAAAGATGGTGGCGATGGTCGAGAACCGATCCTTCGACATCGAGTTCCTGCAGGCGGCGATCAACTCCCTCATGGAATCGACGCTCGGCACGGAGTCGCAGGACGATTTCGAAGGGCTGTTCTCAGATATGCAGCTCGACTCCACGAAGCTCGGACACACCGTTAAGGATCGTAGCAATGTGATGGCTGAGATCATCTCCTCGCTTGATGGCATCGGCTTCTCCGTGGAGGACACGCGCATCGACATCCTCGGCAATGCATACGAATACCTCATCGGCCAGTTCGCGGCCACGGCGGGCAAGAAGGCTGGCGAGTTCTACACTCCGTCTGGCCCGGCGGAACTTCTCTGCCGCCTCGCCTGTCTCGGTCTCACGGATGTCAAGGACGCCGCCGACCCGACCTGCGGTTCCGGTTCGCTCCTTCTCCGCCTCAAGAAGTACGCAAACGTCCGTAACTACTACGGGCAGGAGCTGACCTCCACCACCTACAACCTCGCCCGCATGAACATGATCCTGCGCGGCATCGGTTATCTCCATTTCGACATCCGCAACGGCGACACGCTGGAGAACGATATGTTCGGAGAGCGCAAGTTCCGCGTTCAGGTCGCCAATCCTCCGTACTCCGCCAAATGGTCGAGTGCGCCGTCCTTCATGGAGGACGAGCGGTTCAACGAGTACGGCAAGCTCGCCCCGAAGAGCAAGGCCGACTTCGCGTTCGTCCAGCACATGGTCTGGCACATGGACGACGACGGACGCGCCGTCGTCCTTCTCCCGCACGGCGTCCTCTTCAGAGGCGACGCCGAGAGCGTCATCCGCCGCCACCTCATCGAGAAGATGAACGTGCTTGATGCCGTGATAGGGCTTCCTGCAAACCTCTTCTTCGGAACCGGCATCCCTGTGTGCGTGCTTGTGCTGAAGCGCGACCGTGGCGTGAATGCCGGAAACATCCTCTTCATCGACGCATCAAAGGAGTTCGAGTCCGGCAAGAACCAGAACATCCTGCGCGACAAGGACATCGACAAGATCGTCGCCGCTTACGAGCAACGCGAGGATGTGGAAAAGTTCGCCCACGTTGCCACGATGGAAGAGATCGCCGAAAACGGATTCAACCTTAACATTCCTCGATATGTCGATACGTTCGAGCCAGAGCCGGAAATTGACCTCAACGCCGTGGCGAAGGAAATACGCGACCTCCAGGGTGAGATCAAGGACATCGACGCAAAGTTGAAGCCGTACTTCAAGGAACTCGGCCTCGATTTCCCGTTTGCATAAGGGCGGCAAGACATGAAAATCAAGCCTACGTCTGAAAAGGCGAAATCCGCCTCAAAAGTATCCTCAAGAAGTCATCTTGGGGAGCGTGTGCCGCGGCTGCGCTTTCCCGGATTCGAGGGGAAATGGGAGGAGCGACGCCTATGTGACATAGGTGAGATAGTGACAGGCAGCACACCACCTACAAGCGATAGTAGCAATTACGGCATGGACTACCCATTTTGTTCCCCCAGCGATGTAGGTAGACAAAGATATATTTCTGAAACAGCACGATATGTTTCTGATAAAGGATATAGACTTGGTCGCCCAATACCTCCGGGCGGCATAATTGTCACATGCATTGGCATCATTGGGAAACTCGGCATTGCCAGTCGAGCGATGATAACGAATCAACAGATCAATGCTGTCATAGTTAAGCCGGATTTTGTTGTCGAGTTTATTTTTGACGCCATCGGGCATGTCACACCGATCTTGAAGACAAAGGCATCGCAACAAACATTGCCAATCCTTAGCAAACTCGAATTCGGCAAAGTCTGCATAAGGGTTCCATCCTTTCCAGAACAAAAGAAACTTGGAAGTTTTCTTTCCATCCTCGACGCTCGAATAACTGCTCAGCATAGACTCGTCGAACTCCTCAAGAAGCATAAAAGAGGATTGGTCCAAGATCTTTTCACGGGCGAATTGTCGAAGTTGCCACGGCGTCGTTTCGCGGGCTTCAAAGATGCATGGATAAGCCGCTCATTTGACGAAGTGTTCTCCTTCTTGAAAAATAACACCTTGCCGCGTTCCGAAATGACTACAGTAGGTGGAATGATCAGAAATGTTCATTATGGTGATGTGCTGATCAAGTATGGCGATGTACTCGAATGTAACCGAAATCAGATCCCTTTCTTGGTTGGCGACAAACAGTTAGACGACTGCCGGCTCTTACAAGATGGGGATGTTGTCATTGCCGACACGGCAGAGGACGAGGCTGTTGGAAAGGCTGTTGAATTGGTCGGCGTGGCCAACAAGTTGATCGAATCAGGTTTGCACACCATAGCCTGCCGACCAAAGATACCTTTTGCCTCTCGTTTCCTTGGGTACTACCTCAATTCGACAGCATACCGTCGTCAACTGTTGCCGTTGATGCAGGGAGTCAAGGTTCTGTCTCTTTCCAAGTCACAACTCGGAAAAACGCAACTGATCTTCCCCTCAAACATCAACGAGCAGAAGCGGATTGCGGAATTACTGGCTGGGACAGACGCACACATCGTAATGGCGCAATTACATCTTGATAAGATGCAGTCTCTGAAAACGGGATTACTTCAGCAACTGTTCATTTAACCCAAAGCGTTCCAATGCACCCGTTGACGCCCCTCAAGAAGTCATCTTGGGGAATGTGTGCCTCGCTTGCGTTTCCCCGGATTCGAGGGGGCATGGGAAGAGGTGCGAATCGGAGAGCTGTATTCAGAACGCTCTCAGCGATGCACAAAGCCGATGGAATTGTTGTCTGTGACAATTTCAGATGGAGTTGTCCCAAGAACCGACATTGAAGGCAAGGACAATTCAAGTGAGGACAAGTCCAACTACAAGGTTGTACACATTGGGGACATGGTTTACAACACCATGCGAATGTGGCAAGGCGCAAGTGGATTGTCCGCTTATAATGGTATTGTAAGCCCTGCATACACAATCTTAAAGGACGCTGCAAAGTTTGATCATGGATTCATGGCCTCACTTTTTAAGACGGAATGCTTGATAAATGAATTCCGCAAAAACTCGCAGGGGTTAACCTCTGACACCTGGAATCTCAAATACCCGCAAATCGCAGCCATCAAAGTGCGTTTGCCAAGCGCCAAGGAACAACACCATATCGCAACATTTCTCTCTCTCATCGATTCCCGAATCATCGCGCAACGTAATATTGTAGAAATCCTCAAGAAGCATAAAAGAGGTATCATTGAACAGATTTTCGGGCGGCATTTAAACATGGGCGAAGATTCCGAGAAATGGGATATCGTGGAACTCCGTGACCTCTTCTCGAAAGTCGAGCGACGGAA
>Ga0310690_10007902_pt1 | contig 13604 bp, 6 predicted proteins | sample AusTroGonzalo_MG_2_FD_207661 | JGI IMG/M metagenome (GOLD analysis project Ga0310690, IMG submission 207661) | Bovine rumen microbial communities from tropical cattle in Woodstock, Queensland, Australia - Gonzalo_04 (v2) (version 2) | ecosystem: Host-associated > Mammals > Digestive system >... | reverse complement strand
GCCTCGAGCGTCGGGATCGACTCCTGCTCGCGCAGGATCGACTCCACGGACTTCGGATCGTCGCAGCTCACCACGCCCGAAGGCTTGTCCGCAACCAGGTAGTTGTCGTCCTGCCAGAGCACCCTTACGTGACGCTTGACATGCGACGTAACATCCTTCGAGGCGGGAGGCCGCCCCTTCTCCGCGACCTGCGCCACCGCGCCCTTCACGACTGCGGTCGGGACCTCCACGACATCGCCCGTCTTGATCGCATACCGGGCGATCCAAACGCATCTGCGGTTCACCCAGACGGAACGCCCGTCGATCATGGCCTTGGCCGTACGACGGGAGAGCGAGAACCTTTGAGCAAGGAAATCCTGAAGGATGCCTGGGTCGTTCTTCCCGACCGAAAGCGCCGAGACGCCTGCGGCGTATTGTGGAGCGCGTCGCATCTCAGATCTTGATGACGCTGCCGACGACGCCGCGGATCTTCTTGCCAAGCATGTTCGGCGCGAGGACGATCTCAATATCCTGGGACTTCTTCTCGCCGTCGCTCTCCGCGATTATGTCCGTCGTGGTGGTCTTGCCCTCAAGCGCCTTCTTGAAATGCTCAGGAAGCGGAGGATCGGACATCAGCTCCTGGAATGTCGCCTTGTTGAGATCGTCGTCGGTCGCGAGGTCGAACATGTCGCGGAACGCCTTGTTGGCGCTTGTGAACCGCCCGTCCGGGTCGCAAGTGAAAAGCGCGGACTGCGCAACGTCGAACGCTCCCTCCTTCGCACGCAGCTGCTCAAGTATGCGACGGCGCCGCTCTATGTTCCTTACGGTGAAAACCAGATCGTCAGGGTCGGCCATGTCGATTGACGATATGGCAACCTCGCACACAAAACGTGAACCGCTCTTGTTGCGGCCGTTCGCGTCGATCATCACGCGACGGTCTTCGTCGAGCCCTTTGCGGATACGCTCGACGATTTCGGGCGTAAGACCGGGAATAAGCGTTGCGATAGGCTTGTCGAGAACTTCTTCCTGCTCGAAGCCGAAGTGCTCCTCGGCGCGGGGATTGATCTCAAGTATATGCCCGCTCGGATCCGTAATTACAACGGCGTCGTACATCCCGGAGAGGAACTGCCGGAAAAGCGATTTGCGGTCTTTAGGTACGAATAGTGGCATAATGATTTAAGTATTATATCATATCATACGATTAACATGCAATCACCATAACTGAAAAATTTGTACTCGCCTCTTACGGCCATTGCGTACGAGCAAAGGATCCTTTCCCTGCCTGCGAGCGCCGAAACCATCATGATGAGCGTGGACTGCGGAAGGTGGAAGTTCGTCAGCATGCAGTCGCATACGCGGAACTTGTACGGCGGATATATGAATATGTCGCTCGCGCCGCTCCCGGCGACGACCCGCCCGTCCTCGCTCGCCGCGGCGACCGTCTCCAGCGTCCTCACAGTCGTCGAGCCAACGCAGAACACGCGCCCGCCGCGCGCCTTGCACGCATTGATCGCGTCGGCGGTCTCCGGCGGAACGGTGAACGCTTCGAAGTCCATATGGTGGTCCTCGATGTTCTCGGCCTTCACGGGGCGGAATGTCCCCGGGCCGACGTGCAGCGTAACGGCAACGCGCTTCACACCCTTCGCGTCCAGCGCGGCGAATATCTCGGGCGTGAAATGAAGCCCAGCGGTCGGCGCGGCGACGCTCCCCACGTGCCGCGCGTATATCGTCTGGTAGCGCTCGCGGTCGGCGCGCTCCTCCTCGGCCGTCCCCTCGCGCTTCACGTACGGCGGAACTGGCGTCCGCCCGAACTCGTCCAGGAGATCCTTGAGCGGCCTCTCGCAGAGAAACTCGACGCGCCACATCCCAATGCCTGTGAGCTGTTTCAGAAGCCGCGCCTTGAGCTCGCGGTTGGGGCCGAACACCGCCTCCTGCCCTTCGCGGCACTTCCGGCCGCTTCCGATCATGCAGTTCCATACGAGGCTGGAGAGTCCGTCGTCGGAGGCGGTCGGCATCTCTCCGCCGTCCATGGGCGCCGCGGAGACCATCAAAACCTCGACTTCGCCGGGTGTGTCGCTCCACGTACCCACCAATCTCGCGGGGAATACCTTCGTGTCGTTCACGACCAGAAGGTCGTTGGACGTTATGTACTCCGTGAAATCACCTATGTGCCTGTGCTCGATAACGCCCGTGTCGCGGTGAAGAACGAGCATCTTCTCGGTGCCGCGCCTTTCCGCCGGATGCTGCGCGATGAGTCTCTGGGGCAATGGATACCAAAACTGCGATGTCTTCATTGAAGAAATAGTATATCAAATTCAGATTGGCGTTTTGCGTTTCGCGCCTGGGATATCCATGACGAATCGCGGCAAGGCGAGCCCGCCGACCGATTCGGCGCAGATGCGCTCTATCTCCCGTGCCTTCTCGACCGGTACCCGGAAGCGGTCTATCCCCGCTATCGGGTCGCACATGAATACGTAGTACGGTCTTATTCTCGCCGCGGTAAGCGCACGGAAAAGCCGAAGCATCTCCACTGCAGAATCGTTCACGCCTTTGAGCAGAACGGTCTGGCAGCTGACCGGAATCCCCGCATCCACCAAAAGCGCCGCGGCCCTGCGCGCCTCGTCGGTCACCTCGTCGGCGCAGTTGAACTGGGTGTTCACCCATACCTTCTTCGAGCGGCCCAGTTTTTTCGCGAGGCGCGGGGTAATCCGGCCCGGGTTCGTGCAGGGTGCCCTAGTGCAGACCCTGACGACCTCAATCTGGTCGAGAACGGCGAATGCGTCGACAAAGCGCGCAACCGCCTCGTCGGGAAGAGTAAGAGGATCGCCCCCCGATAGGAGTACGTCCCTTACCTTCGGCCTCGCCTTTACGTATTCGACGCAACGCTTCAGGTCTTCAGGCGTCTCGACGGTCTCGGTCTTTCCGAAAAGCCACTGCCTCGTGCAGTGGCGGCAGTTCATGAAGCACCTTTCGGTCGTCATCAAAAGTACGCGATCCGGGAAGCGCTGCTTCAGGCCCTTTACCTTGGAGGCGTGCGAAAGCTCCCCGAACGGGTCGGTATCCCCGCATGGCGTTTCGTTGCCCGTGCGCCGCGCGGCTCCACGGTCGTAGACCTGCAAGGCGAAGCGCTTCGATCTTTCGGCCAGCCGCTTCGAATATTCGCACGCGTATTCAGGAAAATGCATCCCCGCTCCTACTCCTCAGCGAACAGCGCGGCGGGCATGAAGCAGAACGCGAGCGCGTGTTCGTGCATCGTTCCTACCGTCACCGGGATGTCGCGCCCCTTGAGACTGCGGAATGCGTCGCCCCATGCCCCGGTAAGGCGCATTACGAGCTTGCCCCCGTCGGGATCGTAGCTGCTTACGACCATCTCGCGGGGGCTGTAGCGGATACCCGTGCCGAGCGCCTTCGAGACGGCCTCCTTCGCGCACCAGAACCGGATTATCGCCTGTGAGGTCGAACCCGCCGCGCGCGCGGCAAGCTCGAGCTCGTCGGGCATGAACACGCCGTCGGTGAACTCCTGCGAGAGGTCGCGCGCGATCGACTCGACGTCTACGCCCACTCTCGCGTTCGCGGCGGCGAGACCGATCACGAACTGCGCGGTGTGGGCGATGGCGATATCGAGCTTTCCGGGAAGCTGATCCATCCATGCGCCGACGGCGTAGGGCTTGCCCATGTCGTCGGCGAAGATCGTCACGTCCGCATAGCTCCAGCGCGCCTGGTGGTAATCCTTCAGGAAGCGCCTGACGGCCTCCTTCGCGGCGATGCGGCCGAAGAGCCACTCCGTGCGGCGCGCGGCGGAGCCGGGCATCCGCCTGAAGTCGGCGCGCTCCTTTTCGCTGAGGACCATGTGGGCGAAGGTCTGAAGCCACACTTCGTCGTTCCGCTCGAAGACGGGGTAGGGAACGTCCGTCACGAAGGCGGAGGATACGTCGAGCTTGGGATTGCCGAGCTTGTCGGGCGGAACGCTCTTCGTGACAAAGCTCGTCGCGGGCTGCATTATGAGGTCGCGGTACTCGCTCCTCACGTGCTCTACGCGCTCCTCCCAGCCGGAGATCGTCGCGAGAGCCCCGCCGTCGCCGTCGGATACGATTATGTCGCAAAGATGGCTCTTCGGAGTGACGCCCGTAAGCCTGAGGTAGCACTTTACGCGCGAGCCCTCCTTCGGGAGAGGCGCGAGGAAGTCCATGCGGCGCATGCGGAACGGGGACGAATAGGCGTCGTCCATCCGCTCCTTGCCGATCCAGCGGGAGAATCGCTCATGGCTGTGCCAAAGGGTGTAGCCGCTTACGATCGCCTCCATGAGAAGCGGATTGACGAGCCACAGCGGGAAGCGCGTGTAGGTAACGCACCCGGCGAGCTCGGGAACCTCGACTTCGTAGTCTATGCCTGTATCGCTCCATGTCTCGGCGAACGTTATGCACCTCAAACGATGGCCGCAGGAAAGCCTCAGGGGATAGATGTCGCGCCCCGACCAGTGGACGGTCCGCGGCTTGAACTGCGGCGGGACGCTTACGGGCTGCGGCCCGGGGAGATTCTTCGAAAGGACGAACGTAGCCTCCATGACCGGCCACGTGTAGGCGCTCCCCGGCGAGTCGTCGCGCAGCTGGACCTTTACTGCGGAGAGCTCGGGGTTCCCCGAGGCGACCCGTTCCGCGCGGATGAGAACCGTGAGAACGCCGTCCTCGAAGGCGACGAGGCGCCTGCATACGAGATCCTCGATCGAAACGAGAGTACGGTTAGGCGCGAGGGTCGCCGCGACTTCCGCCATGATCTCCGCGGCGAGGGGGATGTTCATCTGGACGAGTCCCCTCAGGCTGGGCTCGGCGTAGGAGATCTGGCTCCCGCCGAGCGCGAAGTCGCCTATGAACGGAGCCTCCTTGAGGCTGAACGTCTTCTTTATCTCGATCGAGACGCCCGGGCTGTGGCTCAAGGTGTCCGCGTCGGAGACGAGCGGATTCAGCGCGCCGAAGTCGAACTGCCTGAGGCGCCGCGCCTGGGCGGCGACTGCCGCCGCACGGGCCGCCGCGCGCGCGCCGCGCCCCTTGGGGTCGACGAAGCCCGTCGTAGCGGACTTTAGGGGAGTGTCGTCCGAAAGAAGCGTAAGGCGGGGGAACGCGCGCGAAAGGCGCATCTCCGTCTCGCGGCGCGTCGACGGCGCGAACTGCGCGTCGAAGTCGAGGAGCCTCGCGCCACGCCGCGCGAACACGACTGAAAGGTCGAGTTTCGCGCCGAGCGCCGCGAGCTGCGCAAGGGCGTGCTGCATCTGCGGGATGCCGCGCCTGTGGATGGAGTTGGTCGCGATTGCCGCGTGTTCGCAGTCTCTGAGGGCGTCGTCCACCGCCGTGGTCATGAGCCCGCGCGGGCCAACCTCGAGAAACACCCTGTAGCCCGCGTCGTACATCCGCTTTACGGTATCGCCGAAAAGGACAGGCTGGGCCCAGCGCTCGGCCATCTCGGCGCGCGCCTTCTTGATGCGCCTGGAGTGAAGCGACGCCGTGGCGCAGCTCCACACCTCGCAATCCGGCTCGCCCTTCATCCAGGCGTCGGTGAACTTGCGGATCGCGGGAACGAGGCGCTCGCACTTCTTGGTGTTGAACGGGCGGTTCAGGGCAAGCTTCATGGCTCTGATGCCCGAAGATGCAAAGGCCTCCATCGCGGAGTCGGCGAAGGCGCTGTCGACGGCGTACGTCTTCTGGCGCGGCGAGAGGTCTACGGCGAGAGTTACCTTACCGGCGGGGAAGGAGGCGAGCACCTGGTCGGCCTCGTGCTCGTCCCTCAAGAGCACCGATATCATGGCGGTCTCGGGAAGGCCAAGATGGTCGACGGCCTTGTCGACGATCCTGTAGATTTCGCGCATTATGTTGAGGCGGTCGGTTCGGCTGGGGCTCTTGCCCGCGAAGCCAGAGAGCACCATCGAGGCGAGGTCGCCGCCGGCGAAGCCGACTACGCCATCGGGCTTCAGGGCGCACTCGCCGAGGAGGCGCGAAATCGCGACGCATCCCGTGTAGGCCGAGACAAATCCCTGGGCGTATGCGCCTGAGCTGAAAATGTCGGCGTCGTGCCTGTAGTAGGGGGCGGGCGGGAAAACGAAATTCGATGGAGTGAACTCGCCGCCCTCCTGCTGGAGCGCCTCCTCGAGCTCGTCGAATGCGCTGCGACACGAATTCTGGTAGATCGCGAGGTCGCGCATCATGTCGGGGTAGAACGACGTGACGCCGGGGAAGACGAATGCGAGCTTTCCGCCGCCCTCGCCGAGGAGGTGGGTGCCGTACCAGTAGGTTCCGCTCTTGTCGCGGAGGCGCTTAAGGTTGCCGCTGCCGATTCTTGCGGCGGCCGATACGAGGCGGGATCTCAGGCCCTGGATGTTGTCGACGACGAACGCGATGACTGATTCGCCTTCGCCGTGGGCGCAGGTGCACGCGACATCCAGGAGGGACGCCGAAGGCGTACGGTCGATGTAGCCCGACACGCGCGTCATTTCATTGACTAGCGCTTCGGTGCTCCCGGCCCTGATTATCACGAGCTGACTCATGTGTTACTAGGGACATTATACTATTTGTCCCGCGCATGAGTCAATTAGTCGTTAGTCATTAGTCATTAGTCTTTAGTCGAGAGTAGTTAACCACAAAATATTTTACTAGTTGCTTTCGCTACTTGGAGCTTCGGAGTCTTGGAGATTAGAAGCGATCTTTTATCTAATACTCCAAAACTCCAGAACTCCCAGAAGCGAAAGCAATTCCCCGACTAACGACTAGCGACTAACGACTAATGACTTTGAAGAAGCCGGAGCCGGTCGAGTTGACCGGGGCGACAAGGATCACCTTGCCGTCGTCGCCGCCCGTCGCAGGCCTGTTCGCCTTCTCCGTAACCTTGTCAGGCGTATCGCCGGTCGTGAGATCATACGCAAGATACGGCGCAGCATTCTCGACCGAGACAAATACGTTTCCGCCCTTGATCTCTATCCCCACAACCTTCGGCTCCGGCACATCCTCCGGGAGCGCCGCCGCCGTCTCCGCGCTCGTCGCAACAGCCGCCGCAAGCGAAGTATTGGCGCCGACCCCGGCCCTTACCGACGCCTCGCCAACCTTGTTGGATGCGTTCACAAGCTTCACATTGCCGTCCGACTTGAGCCCCGCAAGCGATACAACCTGATTGCCCTCTTTGTCGTACGAATACTTGCGAGTGTCGAGCAGGTAGACGCTCCAGGAGCCTGTCCCCTGCCCGAACTCCGTCTCCACGCGCCCAGCGTCTACGCGGTATACGACATTCGGGCAGTGCCCGCTCCTCGCGACCGGCGCGACAAGCACAATCTCTGCGCCCTCGCTCGCGCTTCCGTCCGCGGCTATCGTGCCTTCTACACCATTCGGCGTCCAGACGAGCGCATAGCACTCGTTGTCCAGAACCGTCGTGCCGTCGGCATACGTATCCGGCCCCTTCGTCGAGAACGAAATCAAGAGATCGTTCTGCGCACCAAACACCACCACCGCGGCAACCGCCGCAACCACCGAAACAATTCCCTTTTTCATAGATATCTTCCTTTCTCTCATAACGACCCTCCTTCGCCAAGGCTACGGAGGGCAAGCTAAAGACTAGCGACTAACGACTAACGACTTCCTCTTAAGCGCGAGCCCCGCCACGCCAAGCAATAGCAGCAGCCCGCTCGTCGGCTCGGGGATGGTCGCCGTAAATCCATTGACGGAATATGGCGTATTTCCTCCCTTGGAACCGGGCGTATAGATCGCCCCGCCTGCGAGCGCTGCCGAATAGGCCAGCGTCGCCGAGGCGATCGATTCCGCCCCGACGCTTGACCAAAGCTCAATCAGAAACGACGCGCTAGACAAAGTACTTGCGTCGAACGCTCCAAAATATCCGCTGTCTCCAGCAGCCAGCTTGGTTCCGGCATCACCAGCAAGTATTACGTCCTCGCCAGGGTCGTACATATGCAGGTAATCGCCGCCGGCAATCTTGACCTTTGCATAGTCATAGGTATACGAACCAGACACTGACGGATCAACCATCCAGTACAGATAGCTGTCAACCGCGAATATCGTGTTCGCCGCGAACGCTAGCGCAATCATCGCCGCCAATCTTGTCATTTTCTTTTTCATGATGTTTCAGCCTCAGCTTTTAGATTTTCCCGCAACGATTAGAGCCCGATGGATGTCTTATTCGTCGAGTTGATGTACCAGAAGCCCCTGCCCGCCGGCACCGTGGAATCCTCCTCGGTACGGACGGAATGGTAGAGACCATCTTCGCCAAGCACCTTCTTTTCGTAGCCCCACTTCCCGTTCTTGAACGTGAAGTTCTTGGGTGCGCCCTTGGTCGGGACGATGATCTGGTCTTCTTCGTCAGCCTTCTCCGCAACCTTGGCATTGAGGTCGACAGGTTCGACCGAAGGCGACGCCACAATGTTCCATTTCTTTTCGCTTCCCGTGGCAGGCTCAAGCTCGGACTCGGCAGCATCAGTGCTCGCCTCACCTACGAGGTAGATCGGCTTCGAAGGATCCTGGCGCGTCAGCCAGACGCCCTTGCCGCGGTTGAGCTTGATTGTATCGGCGCCACCCTCGCCGGGATCGGGCCCGTATACGGGATCTTCAACCCAAACACCATCTTTATTAAGCGTCCAGGAATGCAGTGTATTGCCTTCATATGCCTGCAACTTATCGCCCTCGCTCAGGTTCGCGGTCTGGACGAGGTTCGAGACGGAGATGCTACCGTCATCCGAGAGCGACTTGAACGGCACGCCGATGATCGTCGTCGCCGGCGCGTCCGTTATCGCCAAGACGCCAATCGTGTTCTCGGTCACAACAGGAACTTCTTCACCCGTAGTTTCAGACTTAAGCGTGGCCTTCACCTTGAAGAACGCATTTGAGGTGATGGACGAGAGGTCGACCGCGAAAGCAGACGATGTATCATTCGTAAACGCGCTAACAATCGTACCATCCGCAGTCATAGTGTCGATCGAATACTCCACCGTATAACCGGTATCCGTACGCGGCGCATTACTAAATGTTGGCGCAACAGTAATGGTCGTCTCGTCGCTCAGGACGCCCTCAAACTTAACTGGCTCATCGGCATCCTGCCCCAGCACGTAGTTCTGCCACTTCGATAGTCCATTGTCATCCTGCGTAATCATCGCCGCCGCCACTTGTTCATCCGTAGCTTCCGAAAGTCCGTTGGCAGTCTTCCATGTATCGTCGATTTCGCTGATTTCCATCGATTCCGTCGGAGCGACAAACGTCACGCCCGTCGTATTGTAACCAGATCCAGAGATTTTCGCCTTAAGGGTATCGATATACGTCGACGAACTGACACACACCGTCTTGAGCGCCGTGCCATGGAACGCCTGCGAGCCAATCGTCCCCACACCCTGCGGGATTGTCGCCGTGGCAAGGTGAGTGGCGTTGGAGAACGCCGCCTCGCCGATCGTGGTCAGTCCGCTCGGCAAGGTCACGCTCGTCAATGTCGCGTATCCGGCGAACGCACCCCCGTCGATCTTCGTGACGCCGGCAGGCACGCTCAGACTCGTAGCAGTGCCGAATGCGGAGATGAGTTCCGTCCCGCCCTTCAACAACATGCCGTTGTCGGACGAGTAGTTCTCGTTGCCATCCTCGACGGTGATATCCTTCAACTTGGTGCACCCCGCAAACACACCGCCGCCAATCTCATTCACCTTCCTGCCGATCAAGGCGCTTTCGAGTCCGCTGCAACCATAGAACGCATAGTCGCCGACGCTCGTCGCATCCGGATCCGGTTCCGCCGCCTTCAGCAGCCGCCTGCCGCCGGATGCCTTCAAAAGACGTTTCCTGGTGGAAACCTCAGTTCCGCTGATATTCACGCTCTTGAGGCCAGTGCAACCGTGGAACGCATACTGATGGAGCGTACAACCCATGCCTATGCTAAGCGTTTCAAGACCGGAGCAGCCGTCGAACGCAAAGAGATTGATTTCGGTACCTCGCGGAATCGCGATAGCAGTCAGTGCCGTGCAATCCCTGAACGCCGCATACGCAATGCTGGTAAGACTGTCGGGCAGGGTCAACTCAGACAAGGCACGGCAATTGTAAAATGCATCGTACTCTATGGTTGTAACTTCCCCCTTGATGATTACGTTGGTCAAGGAATGGCAATTCCTGAAACAATTATCGGGGATAACCGTAACGCCGCTTCCGATGGTCGCTTCTTTAAGGGATGTACATCCCTCGAAGATGTCCGCCGCAAACGTCGTGACACTGTCGGGTATCGTCACTTGCGTCAGATTCGTGCAACCTTCGAACGCCGCCATGCCTATCGACAGGAGTCCATCCGTCATGGTGACGCTCGAAAGGCTTGTGCAATCCTCGAACGCACTAACATGGATATTGGTGACACTGGAAGGTATCGTAACGCTTTCAAGTTCGGCAAGCCCTTTGAACGCGCTCGCGAAGATATCGTTCACCGTTGCCGGAATGACAATCTCGGTATGCCCATTGGGACTTACGGAGAGGAGCAAGCCGTTCGCATCTATATAGAACACTAGTTCGGTCGTGCGATATATCACGTCTGTGACAAAGTAGCTGAACGCCGGATGGATTGTCCCGCTAGGATCGTACAGGCTTCCCGGGAGGGATACTTTGGCCAATGAGTCGCAAATCTCGAACGCATCACGTCCGATGCTCTCTATGCTGTCGGGGAAATAAAGCCCGTCAACGCCGTTCGTCAGCGACGAGCAACCAAAGAAGGCGCCTTCGCCAATGTATTTGACACCGTCCACCAGCGTCAGATTGGTGAGGCTTGTGCAATGATAGAAGGCAGCGTCCCCGATTGTCTCTACACTTCCTGGGATGGTCAGCTCCGTAAGCGCAGAACAACCAGAAAACGCATTGTTCCCGATGTTCGTGACGGTTGTCGGGATCATCACCCTTTCGAGGTATGTGCAATCTCTGAAGACCTGCCTGTCAATATCGTAAACATCATCCGGTATGATGATCTCGGTGTTGCCATTCACATTTGCAGAGATCAGCTTGCCGTCAATGATCGTAAATTCAGGTTCGCCGATTTCTACCCAGCTCGCCCAGAAGGTCTTGTTGCCCGTGGCGGTGAGAGGAATGGTCAGAACCGCCTCGTCTGTGCAATCGGCTACGGCATGCCACCCCGTAAAGAGCCAACCATCCTTGACTACCGTCTCTGCCGTAGGCAACGTTGTTCCTTCTCCGGTCAAGTATGTTGCAGGCGTCAGACCCGTGATTTCCTCGTCTTCGTCGCTATCCCAATATGTTATCGAGTACTCGGTCTGCACCGGCGGCAAGTAATAGTAAGTAGTGCCGATTGTCGGCTCGCTGCTTCTGGTGGCGAAATAACCGATAGTGCCATAGAACATCCATGTGCCCCACGAACTGCCGGTAGCACCTTGAGGCATAGACCATTCTATGCTCTCTCCATTGTCGGTTTCATAAATCTTAAGAGCCGTGCAATCTTGGAACATCGCATAATAGCAGTTGCTTACAAGCTCTGTCGCAGGCAATACTGGCAACGTATTGAGCGATGTGCAACCGGAGAACATCTCCCGGTAGCAATTCTCCGCAAGAGTCGTCGCCGGCAATGCAGGCGGTACCGTGAGCGACGTGCAACCGGAGAACATCTCCCGGTAGCAATCCGCCGCAAGCGCAGTCGCCGGCAATGCAGGCGGTGCCGTAAGCGACGTGCAACCCTTGAACATGTTTCTGTAGCAACTCTGGGTCAGATTGGTCGCCGGAAGAGTCGGCGCGCTCGCAAGCGCCGCGCAACCTTCGAACATGCCGTTATAGGCGCTGTTGGCCATGGCGGCAAGACCGGCATAGTCGCGAATAACCTCGATATCGCCTTCGCAGGAAACGTTGGTGCCGTCAATGGCCCAGTTGCCTCCGATTCTTGTGTTTCCGATGCCGCGGAAATAGATGCGATAGCGACCCTCGGAAAGCGCCGCGTCAATCTGCGAACCAAGCCAGAAGTTCCATGTCTCGGCGTCGGTCGAATACTTCAAGATGTTGTCCCAGCCCTTCGTAGCGGAAATCGAGAAGGGCTCATCGCTGGAGAACTCCACATATCCGGACGCATCGGCGATGGAAGTCTGTTCGAACTCGTAATATACCGCATCCGCCGCAAGTTCCACCTCGCCATTCACAGGCGTTACATTCTTGATGGCATCGGCATGGGAAACCAAATATTTGCCAGCGCCGACCGATACGCCGTCGGCAACCGTCAGAGTTCCCATGTTCGCGCCGTTATGCCCGGCTCCGATACCCGGAACAGTATAGGGGGTGATGCTGCCGGTTGCGAAGACGATGCCGCCGTTGACGGCCACCGTGCCGCCGCTACCGCCATCGCCGCCGCCGATACCGGCAGCACTTTGTCCACCCTTTGCCACCACGATGCCGCCATTGATGGTGACGGCGCCGCAGTTTGCCACACCGTGATAGGATTCGTCACCGCCTATGCCGGCAGCAAAGTTGCCGCCAGTCGCAAACAACTTGCCGGTTCCGGCGGCCTGCGCATAAACAGTCAGCGAGCAACCGTTGGTAACCGCAATGCCGGCTTTGTATGCCGCGCCTTGCACGGTCAGCTTCGAATCATCGGACAGAATCAGCGTAACATCGCCGGAAACCGTCAAGCCGGAATCGAGCGAAACCTCACCTGCAACATAATACCAGCCTGCCGCAAGCGCTCTTTCGCTGTCGGCCGTAATCCGCCTGCAGAATCCTTCATGCGCCTCACCGGACGCGTCCACATAGGATATGTTGGTAGCATATATCCATTTTGCGTAAACCACCTGGATGCCGGTGGCATCGACCGGAATTGCCGTCACGGGGTCGCCGGTCCTTGAGGCGTTCGCATACCAGCCGTCGAACACGCAGCCAGTCTTGACTGCGGTTGCGGGCAGCGTTGCGCCTACGCCGACCACATATTGCGAAGGATCAAGTCCACCCAACAATGTGGTATCGTCGTCATCGACATAGGCGATAGCGTAAATTTCGGCCGGAGCTATTGTGCAATAGCGCTTGCCGTCAGGCGTAAGCGTTTCAGCTTCCACCGCAGGGTTTACGATTGCCAAGCCGCCCTGCGTCGTACCGGTCTTGATCAGCATCCGCGCCGCCACCGTCAGCGAGCCATTATCGGATCCAGCCATGCCCTTGCCGATTGCCGTACCGCCAGATCCGCCGTTAGCTATCAAAGTGCCGCCATTGACGGTAACGGTTCCGCCATTCCCGCTCAAACCGCCACCGATGGCAGAAGCGAACTCGCCGCCGTCGGCCGTCACGGTACCGCCGTTGATCGTAATGGTACCGGCAGAACCGCTCTCGCCGCCGCCGATACCAGCGCCGCTGCTGCCGCCGGTCACGGTTACGGTGCCGCGATTGACCACAACCGTTCCGCCGTTACCGCCCTTGCCGCCGCCGATGCCGGCCCCGGATTCACCGCCTTGCGCCGTGACCACACCGCCATTGATCGTAATCGTACCGCATTCAGTATTGTTGTTGCCGCCAATGCCGGCACCATTGGTATAACCGGTTATATTGAGAACGCCGGTCTGCCCGGACTGTCCGTAAATGGTGAGCGAATTGCCGGCCGCAACAGTTATACCCGCCTTGCTGAACGAACTCTGGGTG
>Ga0310690_10007899_pt1 | contig 13606 bp, 24 predicted proteins | sample AusTroGonzalo_MG_2_FD_207661 | JGI IMG/M metagenome (GOLD analysis project Ga0310690, IMG submission 207661) | Bovine rumen microbial communities from tropical cattle in Woodstock, Queensland, Australia - Gonzalo_04 (v2) (version 2) | ecosystem: Host-associated > Mammals > Digestive system >... | reverse complement strand
ATACATGTGTAATTCAATAATCAAAAAGCCGCCTAACGTTGTGTTAGAACGGCTTTTGTTTTATTTATGAAAGATTGTCCAATAAGCTCTTGATGATGTACAAGGTGAAGCGTTCATTATGTTTTTGATACCTTGAAACAATCCAGGCTTTTTCTTGTGTGAATCATATTTATCCATCCAATCAGCAGGAACTCTATTAGGAGATGCCTTTTCTTCAGGAGCTTCGGATTCTTTAATTGTAGGCTCTTTATAAGCTTTGGAAGCTATGCTGGCAATGTTTGTCTTATCTGAATCGCTAACAAAGCATCCTTGCGCTCTTATCGGCTTGTCACCACCTTTTTTGATAAGCATATCACCTTTACCAAAGAGCTTTTCGGCTCCTGTTTCATCTAATATAATGCGTGATTCCATAGAGTTAGATGTATTAAGCGCAATCTTAAATGGTATATTAGCTTTGATAAGTCCTGTTACTACATCACGTCTTGGCGATTGAGTACCGATAATCAGATGTATTCCGCAAGCTCTGGCTTTTTGAGCAAGTCTTACAACGTATTCTTCAACGTTGCGATTCTTTAAGATAAGGTCAGCAAATTCGTCAATGATACATACTTTCCTTGATAGCCTGTTTCCTTTTGAGGTATATTCGTCAATATCCTCGCATTCATTTTCAGAAAATACCTTGTACCTTTGCTCCATAGAATCACACAGCGATGATAGGAGTGAGAAGGCTTCATTCTCATTACTGATTATATTAACGGATGTATCCTTATATTTGTTGTATTCAGTACCCTTCATATCAATTACGTCAATGATAGTGCTGGTGATTTGGTCACTGCTATTTCTCTTACAGAACGTATTATGCATTAACAGGGAAGCAATGATAGAATGTATTGTTTCAGACTTACCACTTCCGGTAGTACCGGCTATAAGGATATGCGGAGCCTTGGCTATATCTGTATAGATTAGCTTACCATTAAGGTCTTGACCTAGCACTACGGAAGTCATAGATGTATTATCATGGAAATTATTAGTGTAGAGCTTGCCGAAGGGAATGACGTTGAATGATCCCTTGCGCTCAATAACAAGTGAGTTTTCTTGCTGAAAGTAAGATATATTATCGGCTTGTAAGGCAGCAGATAATGTACCTTCAATAGCCTTTTTAGCCCGCTGAATCTTACCAATGATAGAAATATCTAAAGGAAGATTCACAATGTAGCGAACTACCTGTGAACTTTCCTTTACGTCATTGACCTTTAGATCGTAGGAAGAAAAAACCTTGTTGATATTCTCAATGTCTTGTTTGATATATGGATAGCTTTTGAATGTATAAGCTGTATTTAGATTTAGTCCTTGGAATGCCATGTTTTAACCTTCTCTCTATAACTCAATATATTCATCCCATCGATATTGACGTATCGGCATGGGACGGTGATTGTCAAAGAATAATACTAGAGCTGGTGCAATTCCGTTCCAGTCATCGACAATCTCTTGTTTAATCAAGTGTCCTTCTTTAATCAATTGCTTTGCTTTTGCATGGTAGTTATAGTACATTAATCCTTGCATACTCCTAAATCAATGTGACATTTATCGGTAACTTCAATACATTGACATCCATAGAAGTCGGCTTTGGGCAAAAGGGTAGCAGAAGGATAACTATTCCCTGTAATCATTCCTTTGATGATCCTATGCAATTGATTGTGTTCGTCACGTTCATTTTTTATAAATATAAATGTTCTCATGTTTAATTCTCCTCTCAATATAAATCTGTATCAATCCAATTGGATTCCTGAAATACTGTAGCACACCATTCTATAGGCGTTTGGCTGTTCTTATTACAAGCGTCAATAATTCGTCCGCCTGTTCCTAAAAAGCTTCCCCAATATTCATCAGCTTCTTTAGCAACTCTTGATAGCTCTTTAGCCTGTTCGTTATCTATGTTGTAGTAAGCGAGTGATCCTGTTTCGTTATACTTAAAAACATATAGTTCAAGCGTGGGATTGTAAAAATCCTTGCCCTCTTGAATACAATCTAACATTTCTTTACTTGAATTAAATTTCATGATATATCTCCTTATTCAATCAATGATCTGTTAAGCTCCATATCTTCTGGGTAGAATATCTCTAACATGGTTTCAATCGGCTCATGCAATAAGTCGGCAAGTAGAAAGAGATTATCTAAATCAACCCTTATAGATTCCTCTTTGATGCGCTTGTTAAAGTTCCCTTGATGTAGATGGTTTTCAGCACAGAAAGCTGATAAGCTTTTATAGCCATGCTTCTTTAGTACTTCGCGAAATTTTTCTTTTCTTGACATTTAGTAGTCCCCCCCTATTTTGTTTAATTAATTATACCATTAGGCAGCAGATTAATCGATTTCCCAATGCTCAATATTCGCATCGTTAATAGATATATCCTTATTGCCCCTGATGCGTGAGCAAAATATCTTTTGCAAAAGCGCCTGATCTTCGCGGTAGCCCGCTGATTTAAAATCGTTAATAAGCTGTGAAAGCTCAATATGCTCTTGAAGCTCCCAGTCCTTTTGTATCTCAATGAGATTGTAAAGCATTTGATTACAGCTCAATCTGTAATGCTCTCTGATATTCTCATAAGGATCAAGCTTTTCAATAAATCTATAATATCTATACCTTAATCTATTCATCCTTTGTCCTTCCTTAATCGAATACATTTATCAATGAGTTGGTCAATAGATTTTGTGTCAATTTTAAATAGAGCTTCGGGGAGAAATATAGAGAATTTATATAGTAGCTCCCTGTAAGATATTAAAATATCAATCAATAAAGATAATTCTTTTTCATTCATTCGGCTAAACTCCTTTCAAAATCTCCCCACAGTCCATATATTTCAAAGAAATCAGTGGAGCGGTAGACTGTATAGATTGATTGCCAACAGTTTTGATAGGTTTCTTTTAGGAAAATTGCTTCCGTATCAGTTTCAAGAAGGTAGTTATCAATAAGGCAACCTTCGATAAAATCAACTTCAACCGCTTTAGTTTCTTTTATAAAATCTTCAATAGATACATTTGCTTTGTACGTTCTCATAAAATACCTCTTTCCTTAATCTTAAAACATATAATTGCCTTGGTTTTTAAAACCCATTCGCCAACCTTCTACATAATCAGTCGCAAGCTTTTTAGTAGTACAAGGGAGCACTACCGTGTAATTTTCATCATTTAAAAGCTCAAGCAAATTATCATTTTCATAACAGGGGATTATATGGGAGTAGTATTTCCCTTTCTCCTCTAAAATTGTAGCTAAGTATATCTTTTTCATTTTTCCACCTTTCTTGATTTGCTAAGACCAATATTATTTTTATAGGAACCGCCCCCGAAGGGGCGGACGTTCAACGTTGCCATGTGTCCAATAAAGGCTTTTCGCCTTGCTCAATATAATAGTTGTAGACGTTAGGGAAGAGCGTATCATAATTAAACATATAGCTTAAATGGTCATTAATAGGCTCTTCGGTGATGTGGGCGGGGAGCTTGTCTTTTATGCCCTGATATATAAGGCATTGGTGATTGTTGCGGATAAATGCGGAATATGTTTTCCGCCCGTCTAAGAGATCAATATACAAGCCTTCATATTGCGCCCAAGTTCCTTTGCGTATGCCTGTAACTTGACCTTGACCGCCATATATATTATTTAGAATCCACCCGTCACATTGATAGATAGTGATATAGTCACCGATTTTGATATTGTTAATCTGTTCATCAATGGGGGCTGGGAAATAAAAGGCGGGCTTTGCTTCGGATTCCTTGCGCATTTCTTCTAGTATAGGGGCGGAAGCTTCCGCCTTGCTATCGTTCACAATGAATACATAACGCGCATAGTTGAAGCCTTCCGCGTCAATTACAAGCTTGTCAACGTCTTTAAATCTGATAAGTACACAGTTATTCATGTACCACTTGATAGACTCGCGCTGTTCTTCGTTAAGCTCATACAACTCTTTTACGGTATCCATGCGGACATCTTCGGTTGCTGTTCCGCCTGTTTTGGCTAAGAATGCGAAATCATACAGATACATCTTATTGAAGCGGTCAAAAGCTTCTTGACTCTCAAATGATACGATTCTACTAATGAGTGCTTCATGCTTGCGCGTGGTGTCTAAGTCTTGTATAAGTTCGTCATAACAACACTCTTTGCCACAAGCCCCGACAAGATCAACCATATATATAGGCTCTTCTAGGTCATCTATGCGCACATCGTTGTATATTATTTCGGTTGATTCCTTCACCCAAGCGTCATGTTTTTCGGATTCTATGCGGGCTTGTTCCTGTTCTTCCTTCATCCTTTCAAGTGCTTCGGCTTCCTCGCGTTCCTTGCGTTCCTGTTCTTCGGCGTATGCTGTGCGCTCTTCGTCCGTCATAGTGGCGCGAGGCTCAAAATCATCAGCCTTCTTAATTGCGATAGTCAAATAATAACCTCTATCAAAGTAATCGCTCATTGAATCGCTGTTATCATAGTTCCATTGGTTCGCTATCTGAAGGATACACAAACATTTGTTATAGAATGCTTCCGTTAATTCCCAGCAATGCGCGTTATGCTCATGGTGATAATATGAAAATTCGTTGTATTTACGAATTGAATAATCAATATACTTGTAATAAGCTCCTTCACGCTCTTCTTCGCTCATTCTTTCAAGGTCGCTTTGATATATCCACCCATTGCCACCATATACACCAAAGTCATTCACAAGGCGTTCAAAATCAAATTGGCTGTGTCTTTCACATGCTTCTTCAATGCTTGCCATGTCGGCGGGCGTAGCCTTGACTGTAACCGTGATGGAGTCGTAATGATCAACGCGGACTGTACAGCCTTTCACGCCTCGCGCTTTGAACTCCTCGCGAATAGCCTTTGCAAGTTCCGCGCCCGCCCCGAAGTAAGGCTTTGAGCCTACGCCGTCCATATTGATGCTATTAACAGGAGCAACAGCGGGGGGAGTGTCAACAGTTCCAAGTGATTCTGCGAACTTCAAGCGTTCGGGTGTCTGCTTGGCGTACCATAATTTAAGCTTGGGAGACCATTTGAAGCCGTTAAGCTTTAGGGCTTCAAGTGTTGCCTTGTCGGGCTTTGCGTCAAAAATAACTTCTATTCCGTTCTTTTCATTGTTCAAATTGATAATTGTATTCATGTTTTTAACCTCTCTTTTTAACTAAAATAACGTGCTTCTACATCCTTAACGAACTGCTTTAAAACTTCTATATCGTTGGTATTAACTTCATAGACGATATTCGGGAATACTTCGGCGGTATCATCGTCATACGTGACAAGACATATATACCTATTGTATAGGCTACCTTGACGCTTGTTTACATCGATGTAGTCTTGAAAGATACACGCTGTGTAACCGCCTTTTTCTTTTTCGGCATGCGGGCATGCGTTGTTATGATGGGAACCGTCAAACCATCCTTTAGGTATGTATAAAGTAGCGTCATAACTTGGGAATTCTCTTAAATAAATGTCTTTCTTAATCATTGTTATTTCTCCTTTAATCATCAATGTTATATGTTTCTTTGATTTCAATAATCAATTCCATTAATTGATCGCCGTAATCTAAATTATTGCGGTCACAATAATTTATTGCTTCAGATAACATGTGTAATAGTTGCATAATTTCATTGTTACTCATTTTTTTACCTCTCTTTTAATACAAAATTTCTGTAGTACTTAACACCACTTTGACATGATATTAAGTAGCCCCCGAAGGGGAGAAGATAGCATTATTTAATTGTCAAGGTACGAAATTGATTAAAATAACTACTCCATCGCATATCTTACTATTTAAGTCGTTGGCTATGTCCCGTTTGGCGGTGGTTCGCACGGCGTGAAATGTTCGATATACTGTATGTAGTTGTGTAGCTAGGTAACTAGCTTATGTATAATATACTATACATTAAATAACTAGTCAAGTAGTTTTTTTAGAAATTTCTAATTAATATATAGTGAATAGATAAACCGCATAAAATCGCACTCCCAGCGCGCTTTTTTGCATAGATCTACCCAAAAAGAAAATTGACAAGTGTGTACACCTTAACTAAAATATATATAGAATTAAATATTAAAGTTTAGGTCGTGCGGACTGCTTTCTGAATTGAGAAGGTAGCCCGCTTTTTAAATGGGGTGAAAATGGATATTAACAAGGTGATACGGAATACTATTAACGAAATAGAAACGCCCGAAGGGGGAGAAGATATATATAACCTACTAAGAGCGGATATATTAACGCCTGAAATAGTAGAGAAGATATATTTTCGATTCTATGACGATAGCAAAGCATATATAGATGAATACACATGCAAGTGCAATGATACTAACCGCGATAAGGGCATGTATAAGTGTAGCCTTGAAACATGGCAAGCATGCATTACTAACATAGGACTACTTTACTTTAGGCATAACAACTATTTAGAAGATTATAAGAAAGTACGCGCAAGCGGGGGGAGACCTTTTAGAGAGGAACTTTTAAGCATTGCTTTAGAAGTATATGAAACGTTGTGCAATGAATACAGAAAACAGTTTTTTATTTATGACTCATGCCGTTTTATGGGGCTTTCTAAAGATATTATGTGGAAGTTAAACAACATTCATAGCGAACTTTTAAAAAGAGCACACAACGCACAAGAGTCAAGCATGCGCACAGCATTGGCAAGCGGGCGAAGCAATGTTACAGCAATGGCGATACTTTTGAATCACGATTACGACTACACGCGTACTACACAGGTGATACACACCACTGATAGAACGAAGTCGGCGGATGCATTGCCGATTCTGGGAGACGAAAAACCGTTGATAATCGACACAAGGAACATAGAGGAAATGTGATTGATCATGATAAACCGCATGATCACGGGCTTCTGAACGTTTTATGTATTTCGCATAATTATTATTTTGCGAAAATGTGAACACGCGTTTGTTTAATGGCGTAGGGGTTTTGTCATACCGACACGCCAGCGCGGGGTTAGTCCCCCGGTCACCGAAAAACCAAAAAGGGTAGACAAACCGCATAAAAAGAGGGGGTTACCCCGATTCAAGAAAGAGGGAAAAAATGCCAAGTAAAAACACGTCAGTAATAAGTGCAAGAGTAAAAGACGAGACAGCGATAAAACTCGGAGAAATAGCGGAAAATAGGGGAATGACGATACCAAAGCTCATAGAAGAGATGGTAGAGAAGTACGAAGAGGAAAAAGGGGTAACCCCTATGATTTATGAGGAATTAGAGACACCATTCGGGCAGAAAGTGGAGCGGAAATTAAATAAGCTTCGGGAGAGGGAGTATCCGGAGAGGTTCATAGAGTCGATAAAAGAGCAGATGCTAAGTGGGCTTGATGCACAGATAGATATGATGCCAAAGAAATTTAATCCTAAGAGAATGCGAAACGATGAGTGGGGGTGCTAAATGCCAACAAGGGATTCCGTAGTCAAGAGTGCGCGGATAAAAATAGAGGAATGCAAAAAACTCGATGATTATCTTGAGAAAGAGGATATAACATTTGCAATATGGCTCAAGGAGCAGATTGAGACCTTAGATGTGCCTAAGCAGAGCGGAGTAAAGGTAGATGAGCTTCTAAGGCTGTGTGAGAGGATGAATATTGAGCCACAGACATTAATAGATGGGCTTGTAAGGGAGTTAAAGAGGGGATGAGCAGCAGTAAGACGAAAGTAAGGACGATACGTATAAAGAATGAGACAGCAGATTTCTTCAAAGATAAGCCCTTAAACAAAGTAGTAGAGAACGTGCATGACCTGGCGAAAAAGAAAGACTTAGAGGTAGCAGAGAATGGAGACATACTACTCAGTAGACGGTGAGCATTTTGAGAAACTTGGGCATATAAGCGAGATAGAAGAACTTTCAGCTGAAGAGGAAGAAATAGCAGAGAGATTGTACGTTTCAGAGTCATTTGAGTGTTCTATTCCGGAATCAGAGGGTGACAAACTACTTCGGAGTATTTTAGGGCAGAGTGCGTATAATTCGATGAAACTTAAACAGGATGGGTACTTAAGCCCTGAGAATGGGTGGTTCACACCGGCAAAAACAGAAACAGAGAAATTGATGGAAAAGATAGAGAGGGAAATACATGACAAAGAAAGAGAGAGATGCACTAAATAAGGCGATTAAGAATGAGTTTGTTGACGATGATGAGGAACAGATGAGGAAAGGCTATCGAGAGTTTAACCGTCAGCTTAAGATGGCACAGGAAGAGATGGGGCTTACAAGGTACGAGGCAATAATATTCCTGTCAACTTTGATTGGGAATAGTATGCATAATTGAAAAATAACAGTGCCATGAATTTTCATAGTTATGGGATGTGAAGCCGTGACCGTAAGGAACGGAGTAACCTCATGGAGAGGAGATATGTTGTAGCGAACTTTAGACGGATGGCACCTTAAAAATGGAGGAAATATGGATTCAAGGACTATCAATGAACGCTATGCGGAGATAGGTGCAAAACTGATAAAGACTAAGTTAAAAGACCTTGAGAACGTATCAATTGTCTATCTATCGAGTGAGCATAGGAAGAAATCGGGGGATAAGGTAGTAAAAGCACAGTGCGAGAAGATTTCCGTCAAGTACAAGTGGAGTATACCATGTGACTACACGATAACGGTATTTGAGCCTAACTGTGTAGGAATGACTGAGAAACAGATGGAGATTTTGATTTTCCATGAACTTTTGCACATCAAAGTTGGGGATGATGGCAGTTTTGGATTAAATCCGCATGATCTTGAGGATTTTAAGGTAATAATTGATGAGTATGGCACAGACTGGGATAAGGTGGAGGAAAAAATATGATAGCACTGGTTATTGGTATTATTGTTTGCACAGTTATATTTGGACTTTTAGGATTTGATTATGATGGAGACTGGGGGCTTAAAAAGAGGCAGTGGTTTTCGCTCTTAGGTCTTTTGATATGTTTTTTAGGCTTTATAAAGACGGTTCCGACAGGTTCAACGGGAATTGTGACAACATTTGGCAGGATTGAGAACATAACGCTTGATGCGGGCATACATTTTATGCTTCCTTGGCAGAAAGTCGTTAATATGGATAACCGGACACAGAAACAGTCGATAGAGATGCCGTGTTTTAGCTCAGATATTCAGGAAGTAAACGTTATCTACACGGTAAATTATCAGATAAACAAGGCAAATGCGCAGGAAATCTACAGAACGATAGGAAAAGAGTACTTTGACAAGATAGTGATGCCAAAAGCACTTGAGGCTGTAAAGTCAGTCTTTGCCAAGTACACAGCAGAGGCACTTGTAGAATCAAGAGCAAACTTATCAAAAGAGATTGAAGCGATACTTGTAGATGATCTTAGTAAGCAGAACATACAGATAACAGCAACATCGATTGAGAACATAGACTTTACCGATGCATTTACCAATGCAGTAGAGGCAAAGCAGGTAGCCGAACAGAACAAGTTAAAGGCACAGACTGAGCAGGCACAGGCAACACTTGAAGCACAGGCACAGGCTGAAAGACAGGTTATCAAGGCACAGGCGGATGCAGATGCATCAATTCTTGCAGCAAAAGCCGATGCAGAGGTAGCAAAGATAAGCTCTGACAGTGCTTTATATCAGGGTGAAAAAGAAGCATCCATCTTACAAAGAGTTGGAGAACAGCTTGCGAAGTATCCCGACCTTGTGAAGTACAAGTATATCGAGGGATGGGATGGAAAGATGCCGCAGACGATACTTGGAAACTCAGATGTGATCATGGATATGAGGTAATAGCATGGACAAGATAAATCCTGATTACTACAAAGACAAAACAAGCCTTGAGTGCATAGACGCTATGAGAATTATATTTGGGGATGATGCGGTAGTAAGTTTTTGCATCTGTAATGCTTTTACATATATTTGGCGCTGGAAGTTTAAGAATGGCGAAGAGGATCTACGAAAGGCTGATTGGTTTCTTTGCGCACTGACAAAATTACACTCTGAATGCGTTGTGATTCCGGAGGAATATTTAGAGATGTCAGACAGGATGTTTAACTACATCTCTACAAAACTTATTGATATTGAGTCAGAAAAGAGGAGAGCTAATGGCAGCAGCGAAGAAGTGTGACAGATGCGGAAAGTTTTACGAAAAGAATTTCCGACAAATATACGTAGTTAAAGATAAGGGATTATGCTCTACAAAGATGGATCTGTGCGATGAATGTCAAAAAGAGCTGATTGATTGGGTGGAGAAAAAGAATGAAAACGAACAATCCAGGAATACACAGATTGAAGATTGAACCACTTGACATAGGACATGCGAAAGTAAGCATTGATGACACGGTGATACGTGCAACAAAGGTTGATGTGCATATGGAAGTCGGTTCGGCACATTCAGCGGAAATATCACTTATCGGTGAACCGGAAATGGACTTTGATTCCTTAATCACATTTGATTTTAGCCCCAAGACCGTTAAAAAGGCAGTAGACGTGCTAAAAGTTGCGCTAAAGAGGAATGATTTTATAGCAAGGCTTGGTCTTGAGGAATTAAATGCGATAAAACCTTTGCCATAGGTTTGTCTTACCTTCATAAAAGAGTTTGACGGAGCAAGGAACACCATTCTCTCACAAAAATGGGTGGATATGAAAAAAAGAGGAAAACAATAATGGCTTCTAATGACCTGATAAGAGCATTTGAGAGTTATAAAGGCTATTATGAGAGGCATGGAGCGGATGAATCACTTGTAAATGCATGTATTGAGGCTGCAAAGACCGCATTTTTGATTGAAAAGGATGAAAAGTACGGTCTTACCATCACAAGGGCGGCAAAAGACTATATCGGAGAGATAATCCTTAATAAATCCGGTGTAGGGTTCTTTAGTCTTGAAAAATATGCGATAGACAACGACATTGAGTACTCGATAATCAATGCAGGCTATGACATATACAGGCTTGAGTCATTTTCAAGGTTTGAATCATTCATGCTCTATATTGAGAGGGATAGAAGGCAGGAAAAAAGGTTTTACCTGCCAAGAAGATGCACATTAAGGACAGTAGCAAATGACATGCAACGTCTTGAGGATGATGAGCTTGATGTATATGGGCTTAGCTTACCTTCAAGAACGGGCAAGCTGATTGCTGATGATGTACCTGTCATGACAAGAAACGGCTGGAAGAATCATGGTGATTTAATTGTGGGTGATGAGGTAGTCGGATTAAATGGTGAGTATGTAAAGGTAACTCATGTATTTCCTAAAGATCATGCAAATATCCGGGTGCATTTTTCTGACCATACATATATTGACTGCCATGAAAACCATGAATGGGTTGTATATGACAGATTTGCATTAAAAAATAAAATAATAGAGGCGAAAGAGCTTGCTAATAGCTTATATACGGAAGGCAATCGCGAAAGAAGTAGATATTTTTTGCCTTTTATCCAAGGGATGAAAGGAGAAGAAAGAAATTTAGCAGTAGATCCATATATCTTAGGTGCATGGATTGGAGATGGAACTACGACAAAACCTTGCCTTACAATCTGTCACACAGATGCATGTATAGCTAATGCTGCAATGAAAAAATATAGATGCACTTCAGTATATGCTCAAGTGGGATGCAATGTATATGTATTTGATGGATTAAGACAGGATTTGAATAAAGTGGGATTATGTTTTCCTACAAATACACCTGATAAGTTTATTCCGGAAGAATATCTTTTAGCGAGTAAAAGACAGAGATTAGAGCTATTAGCAGGGCTTCTTGACACAGATGGATGTCTGAAAAAAGGTGAGAATCGATATGATTACTCAACTATAAACGAAAGACTAAAAGATGATATTGTTTCACTTATCTCAACTTTTGGTTGGAGAGTATGCGTGGTGAAATATCCTGCAAGAACGTCATCTTCAGGGATTGAAGGAAAACATGATGTTTATAGGATAAGTTTTAATCCTACAGAGGAAATACCATGCAAGGTTGAAAGAAAACAGCTTAAGACCTTCAGTAAGCAGAGAAAAATAGGCATTTTGGGAATTGAACCAATAGAACCAAAGCAAGGAAATTGTATATCTGTTGAAGGCGGAATATATCGTGTAGGAAAGAGGTTAAAACCCACACATAATTCATCGATATGTATATTTTTCCTTACATGGGTAGGCGTAAGGAAACCAAACAGTCACAATGCGATGGGTGGGCACTCTGGACAGCTTGCAAAGAGATTTTTCAGAGGTCTTGATAACATCATAGAGACACCAGATTACCGGTATGAAGAGGTATTTCACTTGTGGAATCCTGAGTACAGGTCAGTTTTACAGGCAAAATCTTCTGATCCGGCTGAGTTTACTTTAAATCTTGGTTCACCGGATGAGTTTTCGACATTTACATGCAGAGGTATTGACGGAACATGGACAGGTGCCATTGATGTTTCTTCAGACGGATACTTATATGTAGATGACCTTATAAGAGACAGGGAACATTCACTTAGCCCTTCAAGAGTAGAGAACACGTACCAAGAGTATCAGAACAAGATGCTCGACAGAATGAATGATGGTGCGAAAAAGATGCTTGTTGGTACTTTATGGACGGTAAATGATCCTCTTGAGCGTGAGAGAAGGCTAAATGAAAGCAATCCAAGGGCATTATTTAGAAAGATACCTGCTCTTAACGAAAATGAGGAGAGTAATTTCCAATATAAGGTAAAAGGCTTTTCTACAAAGTACTACATAGATATGCGAGACAGACTTGATAAGGCTGAATGGATGGCAAAATTCCAGCAGCAGCCTTTTATAAGGGAAGGTCTTACATATCCTATTGAGGAACTTAGGTTTTTTGATGGATTTTTACCGGTTGGCAACTGTTCGACTATAGCGCACATAGACGTTGCATTTGGCGGCGGAGACAGGCTTTCGATGCCTATATGCAAGGATTTTGGCGAGTTAAATAAATACATTGTCGGATGGGTACATGACAGTCGTTCTCCAGGCTATACGGTTCCAAGGGTAGTTGATGCGATAGACAGATACTACATAACAAAGCTCTTTATAGAGAAAAACTCAGGTGGACAGCTCTATGCAGAGAAAGTAACGGAAGAAATGACAAGGCGGAATATCAATCACTGCAAGATAGAGTTATATTCCGCGCCAAACAAGATTTCCAAAAATGACAAGATAAGCGGATATTCTGACTATGTAAAGCGAAATTTCTTATTTTTAACGCCAAAAAGCAAGGATACATACGATGACGATATAGATTATTACAAAGCAGATGCCGACTACCGCAAGGCATTGGATGAAATGACAACTTTTAGCATTGAGGGAAAGGGAAAGCAGTTTGATGACTCGCCGGATTCCATATCATCACTTGCGATGAAGATGGATAATAGGCGGTCAACAAAAGCAAGGATTATCAGTTCGCCTATATGAGTAGAAAGACGGTTGATGAAAAAGTGTTTAAAGAATGTTGTGATTTGATGCTAAGCGGTAGGATGCACCCAGAAGTAGCGGCATACCTTACAGGATTATCAAGACCTACGTTTTATAAGAGAGTGAACCAATATTACGATCCTGAGAGGTTTGGTGAGCTACCGGAGGATTTTTTTTCCGGAAGGAAAGATGTTTGGAAAGAAAATACTGGGTGGATTAAACATAGTGTTG
>Ga0310690_10007898_pt1 | contig 13606 bp, 10 predicted proteins | sample AusTroGonzalo_MG_2_FD_207661 | JGI IMG/M metagenome (GOLD analysis project Ga0310690, IMG submission 207661) | Bovine rumen microbial communities from tropical cattle in Woodstock, Queensland, Australia - Gonzalo_04 (v2) (version 2) | ecosystem: Host-associated > Mammals > Digestive system >... | reverse complement strand
GAGAGGGTATCTACAACGCTTTCCCGGAGGTTGCTTTCGGCCTTCCTTTCGCGGTGGGCGCAGGTGCAACCTACAACTTTGCCGGACGCTGGTCCGTTGGCGTAGGCCTGCGTTACACCATGCTCAGCCGCACATTCGTAGGAGATTACTACGATTCGGACGAATTCCCGTACCTCCAGACAGACATCGACAATTCCCAGCACTGGCTTGGTGTTCCGGTAAACCTTTACTTTGACGTTCTCAGCAGCAAGTACTGGAATTTCCACACCTTCATTGGCGGCACCGCCGAATTCCTTCTGGACAACGACTTCCTGGTGCACGCCAGCCCCAAGGATATCCACTATCACCAGAACAGCGGCTATCCTCCCCAGTTCTCACTGGGCGCCGGCCTGGGCATAGAGTTCCGTTTCATGGATAACGTTGGCATTTACCTTGATCCAAGCCTCCGTTATTACCTGGGAACCTCCAGGCAGCCCCGTTCCATCCGCACTGTACAGCCTCTGCGCATGGACGTTGAAGCCGGACTTCGCTTCTACTTCTAACCTTCAAATCAACATACTACCCTTCGCCCTTCTGCGCACGCAGGAGGGCGTTTTTTGCGCCTTTTGCTATAATATTAGAAAAAAATTTATACGAATCTGAATGCCGTTTGGGCAAAAAAAACATAGCTTCGGGGAAAAAAGGCTATGCTGGTTTATATTCACGGAGCAAAATGTATAGGCATCAACGCTGTTGAGGTCACGATAGAGGTGGAGATTTCCATGGGGATAGGCTTGCACCTGGTGGGGCTGGCAGATGCGGCGGTAAAGGAGAGCCTTCTGCGCACGGTGACCGCGCTGCAGGCAAAGGGCTTTCATGTTCCCGGGAAAAAGATAGTCATCAACCTGGCACCCGCGGACATGCACAAGCAGGGCAGCGGTTACGATCTTGCCATTGCCCTGGGCATTATTGCAGCGTCGGAGCAGATAGAACTGCCGGGGCTGGACAAGTACGTTATCATGGGAGAACTGGGTCTGGACGCGAGCATCCGTCCGGTGAGCGGTACGCTGCCCATGGTGGAACTGGCCATGAGCTCCGGGTACAGGGGGTGCATATTGCCGGAGGCGTCGGCACTGGAGGCGGTGGACTATACGGGGACGGAGGTGTATGGGGTACGGACTCTGGACGATGTGCTCCGCATCCTGGAGGAAAGGGAGCCGGCCCGGGACCTGCTCATTTGGAATACCCGGGCCTATGAGGAGGCCCTTGCAGCCGAACCTTTTCAGGCCCGCCCCTGCATGGACTTTGCCGACATCATCGGCCAGGACGGAGCAAAGCGGGGCGTGGAAATTGCCTGCGCCGGATCTCATAACGTACTTCTGGTCGGGGCTCCCGGAAGCGGGAAAAGCTCCATTGCAAAGGCCCTGAACGGGATTTTGCCGCCTATGAGCCTGGAAGAATCGGCCATTACGTCAAAGATTTATTCCGTGGCGGGGAAGTCCGGAGGAGGGCTGGGACTGGTGAGAAGGAGACCTTTCCGGGCGCCGCATATATCGGCCTCCAAAATTGCCATCCTGGGCGGCGGGACGGGGGAAAACATCCTTCCCGGGGAGGTCTCACTCGCGAGCAATGGGGTGCTCTTTCTTGATGAATTCTGCGAAGCGCCAAAATCCACGCTGGAGGCGCTGAGGGCCCCGCTGGAGGACCACAAAGTGACCATCTCCCGCCTCAAGGCCAAAATTGAGTACCCTGCGTCTTTCATGCTGGTGGCCGCCACGAATCCCTGCCCCTGCGGGTATTGGGGCGAGGGCGACCGCTGCTCCTGCTCCCCCGGCAAAAGGGCAGCCTACCTGTCCAAGCTCTCCGGGCCAATAATGGACCGTATAGACATACAGCTGTGGGTTCATCCGGTGGAAACACAGGCGCTGGTAAGGGGAGGGAAGGCGGAATCGTCAGAGGCTATTGCCAGACGGGTGGCGGTTGCAAGGGAAATCCAGCACAGGCGCTTCCATGGCAGCGGAATCTTTACCAACGCTGAGATGGGCGCCCGGGAAATGGAGCGGTTCTGCCCGCTGGACGCGGAATGCAAGGCCCTGCTGGAAACGGTTATTGAGAGGCTGGGGCTGTCGGCAAGGGCGTACACACGGATAATCAAGATTGCGCGCACCATCGCTGATCTGGAAGGGGCGGAAAACATCAGGCCGGAACACCTTTCGGAGGCGGCCAGCTACAGGTTTTTGGACAGGAGAAGTTTTCTGGACCTATGAGAGCGAGAACAATGCCGATCCGCTGCCGGACATTGCAGCATAAACAGCCCCCCGCTCATACAGGGAAGCCTTTATCTCCGCCAAGGCGGGATATTTCACGAACACCGTCTTCTCAAAGTCGTTCACAAGGTCCGCCTTCCAGGTTTGCGGGTCCTGTGCAAGCACCGCCCTGAGGGGTTTGGCGGGGATGGCAGGGACGATGCCACGGTATGCATCGGCAGTGGAGACGGTGATCCCTTCTGGAATGGTGACTTCTATCTTGAAGCGGGAAAGGTCTATGTCAAAGGGCTCCAGCACCTCTCCGCGGCCGGTTCCCAGCATGGGGCGGTTGTAGATGAAGAAGGCGCAGTCGCTGCCAAGCGCGGCGGCTTTGGCGGCCAGGTCCGCATCTTTTAGATTGAGGCCGGCCAGGTCCGATATCATCCTGAGGGCAAAGGCCGCATCTGCGCTGCCGCCGCCAAGGCCAGCCCCAACGGGGGAAGTTTTCTCAAGGAATATCTTCATGGGCGGAAGGTCATACTCGCCGGCAAGCAGGAAATAGGCCTTTGCAGTGAGGTCCTTGAGCGGGTCCCAGTCCACTCCGCCTTCGCGGGCAACCGTAATCATGAGTTTCCCGTCCGGGGACACGGCCTGCGCTGCCGGTTTTCCGGCAAGGCCGGCAACGGTGCGGGAGAAATCGTCCCCCGTAACTATCTCCAGGGTGTCCTGAATGCCGAAAAACGGGATGAAAAGGGTCTCCAGGTTGTGGTAGCCGTCTTCCCTTTTGGAAAGCACGTTGAGCCCCAGATTCAGTTTTACGTTGGGATGGGTAATCATAAATGCAAATTTACACAACAAAGATGAAAACACAAAGCATGGCGCTGGCGCTGATTCTGCTGAGTGCCTGTCACAGGCCTTTGACATGGGAGACGCCAAGATTTATGAGGGAGCAGGACAGGTTTTCCGAGTATGCCATTGAGCCGCCTTCCGCATCGGAGGGCTCCCAAAATGAGGCTTCCGATGGCCCTCACCTCTATTTTACGGCCTTCCGGGACAAGGACATTGTCCTTTTTCGCGACTTTGAAGAGTTATCCGGCGCGCCGGCCGGGGACAATCCGGACCCGGACCGTCACCGTGTCCTTGGCGGGCATCTCTGGTCCGATGCCCTGGAAGGCAAGGAAACCGTAGTTTACCGCGACGGGGAGGAATTCTTAAGGTGGAGCGGGGAAGAACTGTTTGCCGGCTTTACGCTGATTGACGGGGCCCTTCACACCCTTGGCCAGAGGCCTGGGGACCAGGGATTCTGCTACAGGATAAATGGCCGGGAGGTGTTCTCCGACCCCGCAGGACGCATAGTGGGATCCGTGCCCCGGCGTAGTTGGGACGGCATTTACTACTGCTACGGCATCCCCCTTCAGCACGGGAGCAGTACCACCTGGGAGTACCGCATAATGAAAGGCGCGGACACCGTCTGCATCCTTGCCGATGACACTGTAGGAACCGTCCTTGACATCTGCGTCATAAACGGGTCTGTTTACCGCGTGGAAAAGCGCGGGGACAACATCCGTTTTGTCTCTCCCAGAGGGGCCTTCCCCTATGGCGAGGCGTCGCGTGTTTCCATCGTCACGGTTGGACGCAATGTATGCGTACGCGGGCACAATGCCGCAGGAACCGCCTGCTGGTACCGCCAAAACTCAAAGTTGCTGGCGTGGGAGAACGCCGCCGAGCTTTATTATAACGGCACCACCCGCGTATGGTGGACCATCGAGGACGGCCTCATCGGCCAGATGTGTGTTGGAAAAACGGCCCCGGATATAGAGCCCGGACGGTATTATCTTGCCACGTCTTCTTGCGCCGGGTTCTTTGGCCAGACCTTCTGCGCCGCCCTCACAGACGCCAAGGGCAATGACCATCTGGTCATCACCGACACCACGGTTACCCCGTTCCATCTGAACGGGACTATAACCTCAGTCCTGCTTGAGTGAGGAGGAGATGTACTTGTCCCACGCCGTCTCCCACCAGGACATGAGAGCCTTCTTGCGTTCCGGGATCAGGAAGGAGTGGTCGATTGAGTTGCAGCAGAGGTCGCGCAGCTGGTCAAGGGAAAGGTCCCAGCCAACCACAACGGCAAGGTAGTCGCCCGTGAGCACGCTGTGGGCCTGGTAGGCGGCGTCATCGGAACAAATGACGATGGGGATGCCGGATTCCATGTACTGCCTGGCGGGGTGCTTGGAGAAGTCCCGGCAATAGCCAAGCGCGGCGTTGGAAACGGGGCATATCTCCATGCAGATGCCCTTCTCCAGAACGGCCTTTTCCAATTCCGGATAGCGGTAGAGGTTGAAGCCGTGGCCAAGGCGGTTGATGCCGCAGCGGAGGGCGATGGCTATCTCCTCGTTCTCTCCGCGGAGGCTTTCGCCGGCGTGAAGCGTAAGGCGGAGGCCGGGGTTATCGGCAATTATTCCGCGAATGCGGTCTTCATACCGGGCCAGGGAGTAGGAGCGGTCCTCGTCGTTGACTATGTCTATTGCCTTTACAAGGTCGTACTTTCCGTCCTTCACGTTGCGCCATACCCAGACGGCGTTGTCCATGAGCAGATCAAAGAGAGGGTCCCAGGCGTCGTTCTTGCCGGCGCACGCCACGATGGAAAGCGTGAACAGGGGATCCACTTCGCGTACGGTGGCCAGGGCGCGGATGTAGGCCTGGGCGCGGGCAAGGGCGTCTTCACGTGTTCCAAAGAACGGGGAACGCAGCTCCAGGTGTTCCACGCCGATGGAATGGTAGTACATCATAACCCTGGTGTAGTAGTCCTGCACCAGAGCGGGGGTTGTGCAGATAGCTCCGCATTTGGTAAAGATTCCTTCAAACCAATCCCAAAGATATCCGTTCCTGGGCGCTCCGGCAACGGTCCAGTTAAGACGGAAATCCTCCACGGTAAGGCCATCGTCCAGGCATTCCTTCATGGTTCGGCTGCCGTAAGGGGCTCCCGGGCCGATGAACCGGATCTGCCACTCCGGCGTTATCACCAGCTCCGGATGGTCCTTGAGGAATTCCACCTGAAGCGCCATGGGTAGGATGGCGTCGGCGTGGGCATGAAGATCGGCTCCCTTGGGCATGCGCTCAAGGAACTTGTAGAGGGGACTTTCATAGATGGTGTGGTCCTTCAAAAAGTCGAAGGATGTCCCGAACCGGCCGCGGAAATCGGCCTTCATTTTTTCAAAATCTCGTTTCATCATTCCCATTCTATTGTTGCCGGAGGTTTGGAGGATATGTCGTAGACCACGCGGTTGACGCCGCGGACCTTGCGGATGATTTCGTTGGAGACCTGGGCCATGAAATCGTACGGGAGGTGGTACCAGTCGGCGGTCATGGCGTCCGTGGAGACTACGGCGCGGAGGGCGATGCAGCTTTCGTAGGTGCGTTCGTCACCCATGACGCCAACGCTCTGGACGGGGAGGAGGATGGCGCCTGCCTGCCAGATTTTGTCGTAGAGACCGGATTCGCGGAGGGAGCGGATGAAGATGTCGTCGGCCTCGCGGAGGACGGCAAGCTTTTCTTCCGTCACCTCTCCAAGCACGCGGATTCCAAGTCCGGGGCCCGGGAAGGGGTGCCTGTCAATCAGCGCCGACGGGATTCCAAGGGCGAGGCCAACGCGGCGAACCTCGTCCTTGAAGAGCATGCGAAGCGGTTCAACAACCTTGAGGTTCATGCCCTCCGGGAGACCGCCCACATTGTGGTGGGACTTGATTTTTGAGGCGATGCCGGGGATTCCGGCCGATTCAATGACGTCCGGATAAATGGTCCCCTGGGCCAGCCAGCGGGCGTTTTCAATGCTGCGGGCGCAGGTGTCGAAGGTCTCCACAAAGAGGCGGCCGATAGTTTTCCGCTTGGCCTCCGGGTCAGTAATTCCCTTCAGCGCAGCCAGGAAAGCGGCCGATGCGTCCACTCCGCGGACATTCAGGCCAAGGCCCTGGTAGGAGGCCAGGACGTCGGTGAACTCGTTCTTGCGGAGCAGCCCGTGATTCACGAATATGCAGGTAAGGTTTGTGCCGATTGCCTTGTGCAGCAGAACCGCCGTCACGCTGGAATCCACCCCGCCGCTGAGGCCCAGGATAACCTTGTCCTGGCCAAGCTGGGTGCGAAGTTCCTTGACAGTGCTGTCTATGAAGTTTTCCGGTGTCCAGTCCCCTTTGCAGCCGCAGATGCGCTTGGCAAAGTTTTCAAGGATCTTTGCTCCTTCCGTGGTGTGGTACACCTCCGGATGGAACTGGACGGCGTATGTTGGTTCTCCCTTGAACTGGTATGCGGCGTTTTCAACGTCCTCCGTGGAAGCTATGACTTCAGCGCCGTCCGGCAGTTTGGAAATGGTGTCACCATGAGACATCCATACCTGGCTCTTTGCGCTCACCCCCTCAAACAGCGGCGACTGCTTTGTTACCGTCAGCATCGCCCTGCCGTACTCCCTGCTGTCCGACGCCTCCACGCATCCTCCCCTTGTCCACGCCAGATACTGCGCGCCGTAACAAATACCTAATATAGGACTTGTTCCCGGAATCTCCACCTGCGGCGCATTCGCATCCCTCACAGAACACGGGCTTCCGCTCAGGATCACACCCTTCACAGACGCGTCAATGGCCGGCATCTTGTTGTAAGGATAAATCTCGCAGAACACACCCGCCTCCCTAAGACGCCTGCCAATAAGCTGCGTCACCTGGGAGCCAAAATCCAGTATGATTATTCTCTCTGTCATTCTGAGCGAAGCGAAGAATCTAATAATTAGGGGCCTTTTTAGCTATTGTCACATCGTGCGGATGATTCTCCCTCACGGTTGCGGGGGAAATCTTGACAAAGCGGGCGTTCCACAGGGCGGGGATGTCGGCGCTGCCGGTGTAGCCCATGCCGGAGCGGAGCCCGCCGGTCAGCTGGAAGAGAACATCGGCAACGGAGCCCTTGTACGGAACCTTGGCCACAACGCCCTCCGGGACCAGTTTGCCGCCGCCGTTCTGGAAGTATCGATCCGCACTGCCCCGCTGCATTGCATCAACGGAACCCATGCCGCGGTAGCACTTCATGCCGTCCACGACCTCTCCCGGAGCCTCGTCCGTACCGGCGAACATGGAGCCGCACATTACGCAGGAGGCGCCGGCTGCAAGGGCCTTGACGATGTCTCCGGAGTAGCGGAGGCCGCCGTCGGCAATGACGGGGACGTCACCTGCCACCGCGGCAACATCGGCAATGGCGGTGAGCTGGGGCATTCCCACGCCGGCAACTATACGGGTGGTGCAGATTGATCCTGGGCCGATTCCAACCTTGAGAGCATCGGCTCCGGCCGCAATCAGGTCCCTGGCCGCCTCTGCCGTTGCGATGTTCCCAACCACGACGTCAACTTCCGGGAAGGCCTTTTTCACGGCCTTCAGGGCATCGATCACGCCCTTGGAATGGCCGTGGGCGCTGTCCAGGACTATTGCATCGGCCCCGGCTTCCACCAGCTTTGAAACGCGCTCCAGGGCGTCTTTGGTGATTCCGGAGGCGGCTGCAACTTTGTAGCCGGCGGCTTTGACCTTGCGGATTTCATCGGCCTGAGTGGCGGCGGGCATGTTCTTGTGGATGACGCCGATGCCTCCGGCCCTGGCCATGGCGATTGCCATATCGGCCTCAGTGACCGTGTCCATTGCGGCGGACGCGAAAGGCACCTCCAGCGCAATGTGCTTGGAAAACCGCGTTTTAAGGGAGACGTCCTTGGGCAGGACTTCCGAATACGAGGGCACAAGAAGGACATCGTCAAAAGTGATTCCTTCCTTGAGAATTCTGTTTGCAAACTGGGACATCGCATTACGGTTTGTAATGCGTGCAAATTTACGGAAAATTTCCTTTTAACACAAGAGATTCGCCGGTCAAGCCGGCGAATGACGGTTACATTATTGTTACGGCCGCTCCGCCGCCCGGGGCGAGGTGCAGGGTGAGGGTGTCGGCGGAGGTGACTTTTTGGGTGAGGATCTGGTAGGCGTAGGGGTTGGTGACCCAGTCCGCGTCGGGGGCATCGGCATAAATTGTGGCCGTGTATTCTTCTCCGGGGACAAGGAAATCGAGCTTCTGGGTTATTGTGCGGGCGTTTTCGTCCGTGGTGGCGCCCATGAAGAACTTGTCTCCTGCGCGGCGGACGACGGCAATCCACTCGCCAACCTCGCCCTGAAGGGCGCGGGACCAGTCGCAGTCGGCGTCAAAGTCGCGGAAGAACTGGAAGGCCGGATGACCGTCGTAGTTTTCGATGAGGTCACATGCCATCTGCATGGGCGAGTAAAGGACCACCCAGTTGGCAATCTGCTTTGCCAGGGTGGTGTTTACCCTGCACTCCGTGCCGGGCTTTCCCCAGCTGCGGACCTGCTTACGGCCCTGGATGCTGCGGTACTGCACGTCAAAGACACCGGGGGTGTAATCCACCGGTCCGCCAAGGATGCGGGTGTAAGGCAGGATCTCGTGGTGGGAAGGAGGATTGCCCTCGCTCCAGCCGTTGTACTCCATGCCCCTCACGCATTCGCGGGTCATGAAATTGGGCCAGGTGCGCCTGATGCCGCTGGGCTTGATGGATTCGTGCGCGTCGATCATGATCTGGTGCTTCGCCGCCTCCTCAACAACCTTCTGGAAGTGCTTCACGCCCGTTTGTCCGTGCCGATAATAGCCATAGTACAGCCCGCCGCCGGCATAGCCGGTCTTGTCTGCATGTATGCCAAGGTCCTGGGCCCACTGGAAGGAACGCTCCAGCTGCTCCTCAAAGCGCAGGAAACCGCCTCCGGTCTCGTTGTGGGTGATGAGCGCCACGCTCTTTTCCAAGGCGTAGGCGGCCACTTTCTCAACGTCGTAATCCGGGGCAGGGCGGGTGAAATCGAACGCCGGAAGGGCGTCTGAGCCGCGCCAGGCATCGTTCCAGCCCTCGAACAGCACGCCCTGGATGTTATTGGCGGCAGCAAAGTCGATGTACTCCAAAGCCCTCTCCGTTGTGGCACCGTGGGGGTCTCCGCCCCAGGTTTCGATGCCAAGGTGCATGCTCCACCACACGCCGATGTATTTCATGGGCTTTATCCAGGAGACATCGTCAATGGCGCAGGGCTCGTTGAGGTTCAGTATCATGAAGGAGTTGACAAGGCCAACCGCGTCCCTGGATATCTGGATGGTGCGCCAGGGGGTATTAAAACTGCCGGGCACGATTGCTTTCACCTCCTGGTCCGCGGCGTTAACCGGCGCCAGGGAGGCCTTGAAGGACAGGCCTTCCGTGCGTTTCAGCACCATTTCCGGGAAGTCGTAGATGGCAGCCTCGTGGACGGACGCATAGAGCTTGTCCGTGAACTTCATGGTGACGGGCGTGTTGGCATCGGCAAGCTGGCTCAGGGGCATCTTGCGGTAGAGGTGCTCGTAGGAGTTGAAATCGCCGGGGATGGACCAGCTGGCGGCGTCATCGGCAAAGATGAAGCGGGTGAGCTCGTCCGTGACGGTGAGTGTGTCCGTGCCGGGGACGTTGTAGGAGTATCGGAAGCCAAGGCCATCGTCAAAAACCCTGAAAACAAGGTTTAACTGTACTCCGGAAGCGTTTTTAAGGGTGAGGGCTAACTCGCGGTGGTTGTCCGTAACCTCCTTGTTTTCTCCCCACGGCTGGTGCCAGATTTCGTGGACGCGGGTGAGCTTCGAGCTCTTGAGGCTGAAGCCCTCCGCGAGCTCCGCTTCCTTAGCCACCAGGCCAAGCGGGGACTGGACGATAAACGGCTGGCCATCGACGGAAACGCTGTATGACGGAGTGCCATCGACAATGGAAAAGTCCACTGCGATGCTGCCGTCCGGGGAGGTGACGCTGGTCCTGGGGGTGCAGGCGAATGCCAGAAGGATGGCCGCCGCGAGAAGGGTCTTTTTCATCGGAGAAGGTCTTCGAGGTGGATGCTGCCGGCGGTTTTATCGTCCCGATATTTGACGATGACGGGGCAGTAAAGGTGCACGCCGCTCTCCAGGGGTTTGCCGTCCCTGACGATGGGCTTGCTGCCGGAGACGACCACTGCGTTTTTGGGGACGATGATGCGGCCGTCCTCGTTTCGGCGGATGAACTCGCCGGTGGTGGCGTCAAAGATGGGGGTGGACGATGTTATGATGACTCCGGAGGCAATCACCGCCCCTTCCTGGACGATGGTGCCCTCGTAGATTCCGCAGTTCCCGCCGATGAAGGCCCCGTCCTCGATAATGGTAGGCAGCGCGCCCGCCGGCTCCAGGACGCCTCCGATCTGGGTACTGGCCGATATGTGGATGTTTTTCCCCACCTGGGCGCATGAGCCGATGGTGACGTGGCTGTCAACCATCGTCCCGCTGTCCACGTATGCGCCAACGTTGACATAGGCGGGAGGCATGACGATGCTGCCGGGGGCCATGTACGCGCCGCGCCTGATGGAGCTGCCGCCCGGGACGATGCGGACGCCGTCCTCCTTGGTGAACTGCCTCACCGGGAACGTGTCCTTGTCAAAATAGCTGAACTGGCCCTGCGACATCTCCTTGATTACGCCAAGTTTGAAGCCCTCAAGGATAATCTGCTTGACTTCCTTGTTGACTTTCCACTGGCCGTTTATCTTTTCTGCGACTCTGAGCTCACCCTTTTCCAGGGCGTCCATTGTGGCGTTGAATTGCTTTAGATCCATGGCTTGTCTAGGATTTCTTTGAGGAGTTGTTCTGTTTCGGGTGTGGCTTTGACAAGGGGAAGCCTGAGGCTGTTTTCCATGAGGCCAAGCTGGGCCATTGCGGCCTTGGCGGGGATGGGGTTGGGCTCAACGAAGAGGGCCTTGAAGAAGGGGTGGAGCTTCTTGTCCATGGCCTCGGCCTCGGTGAATTTGCCCTGCTGGAGCGCGTGGACAAAGTCCGCCATTGCCGACGGCATCACGTTGGAGGCTACGGAGATGACGCCGTCGGCACCGCCTTTCATGAGCTGGCAGGTGTCGTCGTCATTGCCGGAGAGGACGCTGAAGCCATTTGGGCGGCCTTCCAGGATGGTCCGGATTTGCTGCATGTTGCCGGAAGCCTCCTTGATGCCGGCTATGTTGGGGATGTCTCTTGCAAGGGCCAGCGTTGTTTCCGCCTCAATGTTGGAACCGGTGCGGCCGGGCACGTTGTAGATGTACACGGGCTTTGCCGTGGCGCCGGCTACGGCCTTGAAGTACTCATAGATACCTCTCTGCGGCGGTTTGTTGTAGTAAGGGACAACGACCAGGAAGGCATCGGCATCCTGGAGGAGGCGAAGGTTGGCGAGGGTTCCTGCTACGGAGTTAGTGCCTACGCCGGCCATGACGGGCTTTCCCTTGGCATGCTTTAGCGTGAGCTCCAGAACCTGGAGTTTCTCTGACTCGCTGAGTGTTGGGGTTTCTCCCGTCGTGCCCAGCGGCACCAGGAAGTCCGTTCCCGCCTCCACCTGCCAGTCCACAGTTGCGGCAAATGCTTCATAGTCCACCTCCCCGCCTTTAAACGGAGTAAGCAGCGCTGTTCCTAATCCTTTTAACATATCTTTAGTCTTTTATTTGTTTCCGTCCGGATTTTTGGGCGTTTTTCCGGATGGAGCACTCGTTTCAGGCCTTCCGTCCGGATTTTTGGGCGTTTTTCCGGATGGCCACCAGTTCAGCAGGGCCGGTGAGGTAAACGTTGGTGAAATGTTGGCCGTTCTGGTCAAATTCTACCGTCAGCCAGTCGCCCCTGCGGCACTGAAGGTGGACACCGTCACTTGCCGGCACCCTTTCGTCATTCGCCGGCTTGACCGGTGAATCTATCACAGATGCAATCGCACTCGCTGTAATCCCCGTTCCACATGCTAATGTCTCACCCTCAACGCCCTTTTCATATGTGCGAATGTGTAAGCCATCTTGTCTGCGCTCCACAAAGTTCACGTTGGTGCCGATGGGCTGGAAAGCCTGGTCCCAGCGCAGTGGCTTGGCGCCCCTTTCCATGTCCATGGAGTCAACATCGTCCACAAACTTCACAAAATGCCGCGTCCCCGTATTCAGGAAATACCCGCCCATCATGGGTGTTACGCCTTCCACGTCTATCATCTTGAGGCGCACTGTCCATTTTGATTCTTCGCTACGCTCAGAATGACACCCCTTGTCATCCTGAGGAGCGCTGGCGACGAAGGATCTATCCAATATTTTGGCTTCATGCGGCCCGTCGGGCGCCAAAAAGTGCCACGTGCCGTCCTTTGCGGCAGGTTTGAGGCCCAGCATATCGGCAAACGCCACAATGCACCGTCCTCCGTTGCCGCACATCATCCCGCCCGTCCCGTCAGGGTTGTAGAACTCCATGACAAAGTCATAGCCGGCGCCATCGTCCAGAATCATGAGCCCGTCGGTCCTGTACTCCCTGCACAACTCCCCTATGCGCTCCACGGTGCGGAACTCATCCACGCCACCCTTGCGGCCGTCAATGACCACAAAGTCGTTTCCGGCTCCGGAGAACTTGTATAGCGTGTTTTGTATCTTGCTCATTCTCAATTGTTTATCTCCGGTACCCAGGTACCTTGGTACCCGGGTACCCTGATTAACTATCTGTGTGTCAAATGGTTACCAATCGCGATTGATTTGCTTATTACGTCGGCAAGGATTTGGATGCCGGGCTCCATTTTGGATTCCTCTACAAAGGAGAAGTTGAGGCGCATGGTGTTACGGTGGGTGCCGTCGGTGTAGAAAAAGCTGCCGGCAACGTAGGCGACGCCCATGGACAGGGCCTCATCGTACATGGCAACTGTATCTACGCTCTCCGGCAGGGTCAGCCACAGGAACAGGCCGCCCTCGGGGTATGTCCAGGACACTCCGGAAGGCATGTACTTCTCCAGAAGACCAACCATAAGGTCGCGGCGGCGACGATACTCCGCAATGGTTTTCACAAGATTGGCATCCAGCGCCCCGCTTCCCATGAACTCTGCGGCCATATACTGGTCCAGCACGGGCGGGCAAAGGTCCAAGCACTGCTTGCAAACAAAAATCTGCTCCAGCAGCGGCTCCGGGCCGATTATCCACCCCAGCCTGAACCCGGGCGCAAATATCTTTGAAAAGCTCCCGAGGTGCAGCGTCCTCTCCGGCGCCAGCTCACGGATAGTTTTAACCGGCTCTCCGCTATATCTGAGCTCCCTGTAAGGGCTGTCCTCAACAATCAAACAATCCAGTTCCCGCGCAACACGAACCACTTCTTCCCTCTCCTCCAGAGTCATAGTCTTTCCAGAAGGGTTGTTGAAGTCCGGGATAACGTATATGAATTTGATGGAGGTGTTGGACATACCCTCGGGGGCGTGTGCACCCCCGCACACGGGCAGGGGGAGGGGCCCGTTGAATACAAGTTCCCGCGAATGCGGGGACGCAGGAGGCAATGGGAGG
>Ga0310690_10007896_pt1 | contig 13608 bp, 23 predicted proteins | sample AusTroGonzalo_MG_2_FD_207661 | JGI IMG/M metagenome (GOLD analysis project Ga0310690, IMG submission 207661) | Bovine rumen microbial communities from tropical cattle in Woodstock, Queensland, Australia - Gonzalo_04 (v2) (version 2) | ecosystem: Host-associated > Mammals > Digestive system >... | reverse complement strand
CAGGTATTTATAATCCAGTATATGTTCGTGTGGAATTTGATGAATGGAGCCTTCCAAATCGTCGAGCAAGAGTTCCAGAGATTTGGGTTGGTTATCATGACGAATGGACAGAGGATAAATTTGCATCATTAAGTATTACTCAACGAGCCAGTTTTACACCATTTTCTATTCCTTATACATCTTGTACTCTTCAGCTTGATAACAGCGATAAACTATTTGATCCGACTAATAAGTATGGTCTTTTCAAAATGATAGAGGATCGTCAACCAGTTACGATTAGTATGAATCTTTGGAATGTTGGAGATTTCTATGATCCTGACTGGCTTCCTCCGACATTTTACGAGTATTTTGTTATTGGTAAATTCTATCAGTATTCGAATGGTTGGAAAACTGGTAACAGCGATTTGTCTATGACCTGGAATCTAGTGGACTTACTTGGACTTTTATCCGATAGAAAATTTGATACTACGCATCTTCGTGAAAAGAGGCGTGTTTATTATGGCACTGAGGTCATAGATTTATGGACGGTTGAAGACTGGGTCAAAGAAATTCTTAGTCAGCTTGGAAAAAAGTTCACTTCTTTATATGAGATTCCTTATAGTTATGCCTCAATAACATTACAGCCGATCCATAAAAGTCAGGTTGAAAATGTAACTTGTGGAGATCTGCTTTTATGGATTTGCCAGGCTATTAACGCATGGATGCGACTAACTCCGGATGGAAAAATTTATATTGGCGGTTTTAATCGTTTAGGTCAGGTTAATGCTACACACGACTTTGATCTTTCGTTTGATAATCTAGTCAAGTATCCCGTTTTCAAAGCGAATGACGATATTGCCCGTATTGATTTTACTTTACCAAAGAGATTTCATACAGATGGAACTGCTTGGGAAGATGAAGGTGAAAAATCATATTCTGTTTATAGTGCTAATCAAAGTTCACCAAATACACAGAGTATTGACAATCCTTTCTTAGTGACAGAAGAGCAGGCTACTGCATTTTCAAATTATGTTTTTCAGTATTATGGTGGAAATTGTCTTGATACTGTCGGACGGGGAAATCCTTTCAGAGAAGTAGGCGATTATGTTTATACTGAAATTTCTAAAGGTGCTTATATGTTAGGCCGTGTTATTGAGCAAACTATCGAAATCAAAGATTATGTTATGAAAGACTGCAGCACAACAATTCTTTGCGAAGATATACTCGGTAATTATGATACATTTGTTATTCTTACGAAAAAAGATTCTAATGGCGAATATATAGATAATCCACATGGTTATGTGGTTCAGTGGTCTGTTCCAGATAATTTACAAGTAGACGAAGATAACTATGGAAAGCTTAAATTAGTTTTGGTTCAGGCGGGTCAGACTGGAGGTCATGGTGATATTACAGTATGGGATGACGAAGAAGAAAGCTGGATACCAGGGAGTAAAGGTGATACGGGTCTTGGTGGATATATCTTCGTAGGCGAAGTTGAAGGAATAACCAGAGGAGATATAGTAAATTGTTATATCGGAAAAGCGGCCGATCCTAGAGATATATATATTTATAATGATCAAACCAAGAAATGGAACTATGATACTTATATAAATGCTGCCGAAGGTGATCATACTACAGTCTGGATAAACGGTGGATATTATTCCAGTGATCCCTATGAAAATGATCATCAATCTCAACGATATGACGAAGGCTATTTAGAGCCTGTATCCGGTAAACGTTTAGGACGAAAAACACAGGCATCCCCATCTCCAGATAGTGGTGATGGCGGAGCTAGTGGTGGATCTGCTTATTCTTTCCTGGAATCTAGCGAAGATATGACTCCTGACGATTTTGATGGCCGCAAAGTTCTTGGTGGTGGTCTCGGAACAAAAGGTGCTGATGGCTGTGTTATAATTTGTTATAAAGCAGCAGTATATAATTCAGAAGAGGTTAACGCTGATGAGTAATCGCACAAAAAACGAAATACTTGTAGATCTTGATATTTTAGCTGACATGATGATCACAAACCGATCACAGGCAGATGTTGAAGAGTTACTTGAACTTCTTCGACTGAAGTATGCTGATATGACCCCAGATCAAAAGACTGCGGTTAATACTCCAAGTAAAGGCGCATATAATTATACGGATTTGGATCGTGTTAGTAATTATTGTCATGATCTCGAAGAGGTTATGCGTCGTTTCTACGGTACAAATACTCCCAGTTGGAACGATGACTTACCAGAAGACTGGTCGCCAAGTAATGGTTATCGAGATTTATCGTCTAGCGAATTAAATTTATACATTAGTGATGTTATTGCTATACGAAATAAATGGTATGCAGATTTAGTAAGCACAGACGTGCTTCCGATCGATCAGATATCTCATGGAATAACTTTTGATACTGCTAATAATATTGAAAAAACTTTACTTGCTATCCATCATGCTATAAATACTTTTATCTTTTCACATGATGATAGATATTGCGGGCAACTTTATGGAGGAGATTCAGATTCTATAATAACGTGCGGAATGAGCGTTCAGGATAATCCAGGACAGCCGGGTTCCGGACAATATGGAATTTGGATGGCTTATGATAGGGGAGGAACTTAAGAAATGAAAGATAGAACGCCGACTATGGCCGGGCGTATACGACTCTCAATCGGAGACGAAACGGCGCCCCAATATTATTATATGGCTATGGCCGATGAACCAAGCGAGCCTGGAACGCCTTTAAATAAAAATACTTTATTATCAGATACTGCTGACAGTTCTGTTTTTGGAAGCATTAATGCTAATCATACAGTTAGTGACGCTTTCTATGAACTTGGGAGCAGTAGGATTCGTCCATATAATAATAAGTTATATACTTGTTATCCTGATCTCGATCATCCATTCATCGAATTTTCAGAACATTTTGGTAAAGATGCAAAATCGCATATTGTTGTAACAAAAGATTATTACGTATATCAGTCAAGTATTAATACGAGTTACTCTTCAAATCCCAGTATTACATTTAAAGTATTTGCAAAATCTAATACTAGTTCTCCGGCATCAACGTTTTCAATAACTGAAAATGTATCAGATAGTATGATTACTGTTGATTCGATTAAGGGTGATCAAAATGGAAATATTATTGAAATACATTATGCTATAACAGGAAGTGATTCTTCTGTTAATACATACTCGTATTTCATCGACGTTTCCAACACAAGTAATTACTACCACACTGTGGAAAGTGCAAATCAGGCTGATCGTCCGTATCTTTTATGGCAGAATTCTACTTATTATTGGTATTATAGAAATAATAAGACGCAAGGTTCTGATGACTATAGATGCTTTATCGCCAGAATGAAGGTATCTGATTTTTCTTCGGCAGGAAACGCCTATGAATTGACTGGAACTTCAAGCGATGATCGTTATGGTGTATCTAAAATCATTTGCGATGGCACATATTTTTACATCTTTACAGATCATTACTCAACCCCGGATAGTGATACTGGTAATTACACGATCAAGATATTGCGCTTTAAGATGGATAATCTTAGTATTTCGAGATTTAGGTTATATAACGACGATACACCATGGAGCATCAGTTCAAAGCCTACGTGCATACCACATTGGATTGAGGATGGGACGTTTTATATTCGCGTGAAAGATACCAGTTCACAGTATCATTTCTATTCGGCCAGTATTAATGAAAACCAAATAGTATTTCATCGTCTATCTTCGACTCAAATGGCAGATACTGATACATATATTGGGCATATTGCAAGTGATAAGGCTTTATTTATTGGTATCACTGGAACCAATGATACATCTAATTTTAGAGTAGTATCAGGTATTACAACTTCTAGTGCCACGATAGGATCAAAAGTTACATCTTCAATAGTGCCGAATGGAGATAAGCAGTATAATCCAGTACTTCCGGTACGATCTAAAGTAAAACATATATTACCTTCATCGCCAGTTATACCGGCAGGCGTATGTGGGTCTATTGAAGCTACGGACTCGTATTATAAATTCAAACCGATTTATGCAGCACAAACGGCTTGGAATGTATGGTCTTCTTGCAGTGTATATAGTGTAAATCATAGTGTTGATAATACTGATAAAATAAGTTATATTGTTTCCTCGCCTTCACAATTTACATTACTTACAACAAATAATGAAAAATCTGATATTCGCTATCTTCCTGGATATTTCAGAGAGGGACGAGTATAAAAAATCCACCTGCACTCGGGCATATGCTCAAAATGCAGGTGGTAAATTTTTGTGGTAACTTTTTACCTCAGATTTGATTTTTTGGTCTTAATTGTGAGAGTAAATTGTTAGGTTGGAAAGACGGGAAAGTATTGGTAAGACTGGAAAATGCCGCAGAATCGTCATTCCACGGCATCTCCAATCTGGTCCGAGTGGCGGGATTTGAACCCACTAAACAAGATACCGCTGAGTATTGATATTTCAGTATTTCTAAGTCGTCGTGGTAACTTTTGTGGAAACAGATCCCGCCAAAGTCTCAAAATAGTTGTTAATAGCGTGGTCGACAGCTATTCTCTGATCACTCATGGTCATCTGATAGACGCTTTTCATAATATTTGGAGTGGACCAGCCTCCTCGCTCCATAGCGTACTTATCAGCGATACCAAGAGCCAGCATAACAGAGGCATTCTGACGTCTCAAATCGTGCAAAGTGACTTTTGGAATGCCGTTCTTGAGACATATTTCTCCAAGGACTTTGCTGATACGAGCGGCGCTGTATTCATTCAGAGATCGTCCAGCATCTAATACAGCTTCTATTCTTTTTGCAAGATATTCCGGAACTATCAGTTCGCGGTTGGATGTGTATGTCTTTGGCGTGGGCTTCTCAATGAAGTGCGAATCCTTATCTTCGACCATAACGCGTCTTATACAGATCCTCTTTTTTTCTCGGTCATAATCTTCGGGTTTTAATCCGAGAATCTCTCCTCTTCGAAGCCCGAGCATTAGTCCCAGGAGCACTGGTATCTCGCAAGGATGACCTTCTACGGCTTTGATCAAAATGCGGATCTCATCTTCAGTCAGAACTGTGTAATCTTTCTTCTGCTTCTGGGGCAGAGTTATATATAACTTCTTGTCGCAGTAGGTGTTCATGATTACACTGAGAACTCCATAGATATTTGATACTGTCTTAGGCGATTTGGTTTTAGCCTCAATGTTTATGGCCTTCTGAGCTGCATTTGAAGTAATCGCTTCAAGTCGCATATTCATCAGACTTGGAAGTGTAAGACGCTTAACATAATCGTATCCGCGTATGGTTGATGGCGATAAGATATTCGATTTGGATTCTAGGTAGTCGTCAATTGCTTCTCCGAGAGTCAATTTACGATTATCTCGGATAGTTTCGTGGTGGTGAATGGCGATATCTGCAGCGTCCCGCAGACACTCATTCTTGGTTGCACGTGTAACACTTATGAATTTGTTTTTGCCTTTCTCGTCTTTCCCGACATAGACTTTTACTCTCCACGAACCCGATTTGAGTTGCGTGGGTTTCATTATTTCGCCTCCTTACGGTCATACTATAGCAAATTGATATTTTTCTGTAAAGACCTTCGACACGATTCAGGATACATTTCACCACTTCTCAAGCTATGATGCTAATACCTTAAATTGGAAGGAGCGGCATCATGCAAAAAGAAGATTTATATTTACAGAAAACACTTAAAGGAGCGGCGGCTTATTACAAGCATACTCCAGAAGAGCAGGCACGAAAGGCAGGGATATCTTATTCGACTTGGTATCGTCGTATGCGTGATCCGGGCACATTCACGCTACAGGAGATTCGGAGACTTATAAGATATTACAAAATTGGATCTCGTGAAGTTTGTGACTTCCTTGGTATAAAGGAGTGATCAAAATGGAACGAGTTCGAAATGAGATGTCGGCTAAAAACAAATACTGGATCAGCAAGCATAGATATTTGGAGCTTAAGCACTTCTGTTTACAGTATCCGGAGTGGAAGAAGGCATACAATTATATCGAAAAACTTCCTGCATCTACGAGTGTGGTTAAGATAAGCGATCGAGATCAAGATGGATATTTTATAGAAACTACCGCTATGCGTCGAATCGAGCTTTCCAGAAGGATGGAAATGATTGAAGAAGCCGCCAAGGAGACAGATGATTATCTTGCTCCATTTATATTTAAAGCCGTAACTCAGGGAGTTTCTTATACCCAGTTACATATGCAAGACGCCATGGCATGTAGTAAAGACATGTACTATGATCGCTATCATAAGTTTTTCTGGCTGTTGAATCAGGCGCGATAATAACTGGGGCTATTATGCAGAAAGGAGATGAAAGTTATGACTGATGCAGAAAAAGAAAAGATTGAGAATCTAATTAATCTGCAAATGAAAAAGTGGAAACGTTATATTGATGGCTTGGATGTCGGTGAAAATCAAAAAGATATTCGCAAAATTCGTTATTGCGAAGAAAGATTACATGAGATCGACACCTCCATCGAGGCTTATCACAAAGTCGTTGATGCTTTTGGGTGCAGGTTGAAGTACGATCCAAAAAGTTATACGTACAGTATCGTCTCATGCTATGTGGAGGAGCAGGTCTAACAAGGCCTGTTTCTTTTTCGCGTATTTTACCCTTTCTATAATGGAAAGGAGTGTTATATATGAATATTATTGATATTATGCTTGCGCATCCAATTACGGCGTTCGCTGTGATCTTATTGATCGGTATTGTCGGATTGATCGTAATTTATGATGTGGAGTAAAATCATGAAGACAAAAACATAATAAAGAAAGGGCTTTATGCAGGTCCTTTCTTTTTTCGCGATAATAACATCTTCTATTATGCCAAAACTAAATAGGAGGTATATTAATGGACGAAAAATTTGTTGTTGGAAGTTTTGATAATCCTGAACAGGCTGAGGAACTTATGGAGACGGTGGAGAAATTCCGTAGGATTTTTGAAGACCATGAAGAGGTCTTGATTGGTCCGAAGGATATCGAAATCGGTCTTGCATTTATTCACAGCATGGGCAAGGATGAGGCTATGAAAACACAAATGGAATTCACAGATGCGATATTTGGTTAAGCATTAGAAGGCTCTTTACAGGGCCTTCTAAATTTTCGCGATTATTACACCTCCTTAAATGAGAAAATAAAATTTATTTACGGAGGTAAACTAAAATGATGGAAATTGCTATGAATTACTACCAGAAACTTATGGAAGCTATTTCGGCGTTTTGGTGTGTACATCCTGTGGCTCTGACGTTGATTCTCAACGGTCTGAGTTTCGGGCTCGGCGCACTCGTCGTAATGGCAATCAATGTGGTTGTAATTCCCTACGTCAAAGAGCTCCGAGTAAATCGAAAAGCTCGCAAGGGGCAGGTCTAACAAGGCCTGTTCCTTTTTCGCGAAATTTGCATCTCCTTAAATGCAAGAAGGAGGTGAGATAAGTTGACACGTAGACAGATTGATCAGTCTCGTGAGATTCGGCTTTGGATTGGTCAGATTGCGATTCCCGCGATTGGGATTGCACTGGCGTTTCCGGAAGTCAGAGAAAAAGCAAAGGAGAAGATCCTGTCCGCGAAGGACAAAGTCAAAACCCTTTTCAAGCGATAAGAAGGGGCTTCGGCTCCTTCTTATATTTTATTAGAATTTTGGAGGTAAGAAACAGTAATGGAACGGGCAGAAATGGAAAAGAGATGCAAGGAGGCGATCAAGCAGACCGGAGATCAGACTATGGTAGCTGTGGTCGGGATGTTTGCAGATTTAGAGTATGACATGAATATTTGGTACCATGAGGGTCATAAAAATACTGAGGATGTTGAAAAGTCTATCGGTCAATGTTATGTGGCACTTAAAATGCTTGAACTGTATTTAAATGCTAATCCAAATAATATTGAAAAGGGAATTCAAAACGTGTTGAGTTATTCATGACGCGAAATTTACCTTCCATATAATGGAAAGAATAATACTAAAAATATTGGGAGGTAACTACAATGTCAAGAAAAATGACCAAAGAGGAGTTCCGTCAGCTCAAGATGAACAGGTTTATCGCAGAGAATGCGAGCCTGTCTTACAACGAAAAGACTGGAACTGCTACAGCAGTCGTCTATTTCGGAGACGAAAAAGTGGAGAATGCTCTCAAGCGAGGGTATGGTTTCCAAGAGGATTGAGCTCTAACAAGGGCTCTTCCTTTTATATTTTTGGAGGTATGTATGAGTTGGTGGTTGTATGTGCTTATTGGATTAGTTGGTGGATTGATATTTGGTTTTGGTATTGATCGCATATTAAATAATCCGACTGAATCAGGAGAATTAATTATTGCAGAGGATCCAGATAATCCTTCTGAGAATTATTTATTTCTTCGAGCTACAGTAGAGCCAAATGAGATGAAACAACATCCAATTGTCTTTTTCAAAATCGTTGATAAAACGCGGAAATAACTGGGGCTATTATGCAATATATTTTTGAAAGGAGAGATTGTATGGTTAATAAGGTTTTGGAAGAAGAGATCGAAAGAGCAGTCGAAAAAATGAAAAACATGAAACCTGAAGACCCTGGATACAAATCTGCGGCGGAGGCAGTAGCTACGCTTCAGAGAGCACGAATTGATGAGGAGAAGCTCGAATTCGATGATCGCAAGAACGGCGATGAGCTTGAGTTCAAGTATATGGAACGAGATGCTCAGGTCGAGGTGATGAAAGTCGAGAAGAGGAAGTTCACTATCAAGTGCATTCTGGATGGTGCGGCAATTGTTGTACCTGCAGCTTTGTATGCGTTCTTCGGTGTGAAAGGTTTCAAATTCGAACAGACTGGGACTTTCTGTTCTCAGACGAACAAGTTTAACTTGGGAAACATTTTCAAGTTCAGAAAGTGAGCAAGAGGAGAGGTCCTTAACTGGGCCTCTCATTTTTTCGCGAAAACTACAGAGTGTTATATGAGAAAGATTAGCTCAATAGGTAGAGCAACAACAGTAATGTTGATAAGATTCGGTTCGATTCCGGGTCTTTCTCTTTTTATTTTTTCAGGAGGTGGAGGCGTGGACGTATTGAAAATTAATAGCTCATTGATGACAGGATTGGCAGGTAAAGCAATCGGAAGAGTGCTTCAAAAGAAATTGGGACTTCCAATCGACGTCGATCCAAAAGATATTTCTGTCGTTGTGGAGGGAACGACAACTAAAGTGCATTTGACGGTCGACGCGACAATTCCAACCAATAAGCTGGAAGAATTCATCAAAAAGAATCTACTTTGAAAGGAGAGCAAAAATGAAAGGACAATTTTGGAGAGATCTGAAGAAACTATCGCCATTGATCTTGACGGTAGTAGGATCTGCTGGGGTAGTTGCTACAGCGATATTTACAGCAAAGGCGACTCCCCTTGTGCTTGATGAGATCAAAAAGAAAGAAGAAGAAAAAGGCGAAGAGCTTACTGTAATTGAAAAGGTTAAGGCGGCTGCGCCTATTTGTGCTCCTGCAGCGGGGATCGCTGTTGTAACGATTGCGGCTATTGTAGGAAGTAACGTACTTTCTATGAAGCAGAATTTGTCACTGGCTGCAACATGTACTCTTCTGCAGAAGAATTTCTCGCAGTATAAATCTAAAGTTAAGAAACTCTTTGGCGATGATGCAGATAAAAAAGTAACTACAGAAATTGCTAAAGATAATGAGAAGAAGTATGATCTACTTATGGATCCTCAGAAAGCCATGGCTTTGGAATTATATTTATGGCATGAACCGAATACTTGTCAATGGTTCTGGGAAACTGAAGCTAATGTTCTGAGAGCTGAGAATGAGGTCAATCATAGAATTAATACGAATGGCATATGTAGCCTTCAGGAGTATTGTAACCTGCTCAAAATAGAGCCTTCTGAAGGTAGTGAAAATGTCGGATGGTGCTATGATGACTTCCGAGACAATTGGGATGAATTTTGGGTAGAATTCAATCACGAATTTATTGAGGAACCAGAGGAGGATATGCCTCCTTATTGGGTAATTCATACGGCAATTTCTCCTGAGTATGATTTTGCTATGGAATCAAGACCTATTCCGAGACTCGAATTCGATGAGGAAGGTCGTTATGCCATTCCGTTCGATGTTCGTTAACGCGAACTTAACATCTCCTTAAATGCAAAGGAGGAATGCAAATGAGTTCAAAATGGCGAATCATTGGTTTGGCGCTATCTGGGCTTGGAGCCCTTGCCGGAATCTTAAGCGGCATTGTGGCAGACAAGCAGATGCACGACGAAATTGAGGAGGCTGTTGAGAGACGGCTTAATCCTCCCAGCGAAGAAGAGGAGGACCCTTAACAGGGTCTTCTTCTTTTATATTTTTGAAAGGAGAGTCATATGGACGCAGAAGAGAAAATTAAAAATCTAATCACTGGTATAGGAGCTATTGCGGAGCTTCTTAAACTGTATCGTGATTCGCTTTTAGCAAATGGATTTACTCGTGAAGAGGCATTCTGTCTGTGCCAGGATTTGGAGCAAATGGTATTTAGTGCTGCTACAGGAGGAAATAATGAAGATTAATTGGAAATGCATAGGACAGTCAGTAGGAAAGTTCTTTCAACGTAGATCTCCTGAGATCTTGACTGGTCTTGGTATTGCGGGCATGGGTTTATCCGTGATATTTGCGGTTAAAGCCACTCCGAAAGCTATAAAAGCTTTAGACGACGGTCAGGAGAAGCACAAGCCAATAGAAGTTGTGAAAAAGACATGGAAGTATTATGTGCCTACGACCGTGTCTTTTCTCACTTCAGGGGCTTGCATTATATTTTCCTCCAATGTCCATTTACGTCGTAATGCGGCTCTGGCGGCAGCATACAGCGTCACAGAGGCAGCTTTACAAGACTATAGAAGTGCCGCTAGAGATATGCTTGGCGAAAAGAAAGAGTCTCTGCTCGAAGAGAAAAGTTTAAAGAAGTCGATTGAGAATAACCCTCCTACGCCGCAAAACACATTCATCATAAAATCCGAAGACACGCTCGTATATGACCCATGGAGCGGAAGATATTTTAGTTATGATATCGATCTTCTAAAAGCTGCGATCGAAGATTTAAGTTATCAATTGCGAGATGAGGAATTCGTAACTTTAAATGAATTTTATGACAAGATTCATCAAGATCGAACATATGCCGGCGAGATATTGGGATGGAATGCCGCTAAAGGTCCAATTCGTCCAGTGTTCACTTCAACATTGCTCGATCACAAAACTCCATGCCTTGCCATAGGATTTTCTCGTGATCCTACTGAGATATTTCGCTAACGCGAAAATTACATAGTATATTATGCAAAGATAAAAACTTTTACTATCGAAAGGAGATATAACTATGGACGAGAACGAAGTGTTTGTGAACGATGAGGTTGTTAACGTCGAAGATGAAAACCTGGAAGAGGTTTCTTCTTCCGGAAACGGCATCAACTACGGAGTCGCTGCTGTCGGTGCGGCTGTGATTGGTGGATTGATTGCGGGGGGCATTGCCCTCGGCAAGAAGATCAAGGCCAAGAAAGCTGAGAAGACGGAGGCGAAGGACGGTGAGGAGAAGCCGAAAAAGGAAAAGAAACCCAAGGAGAAGGGTATCAAGCTCGGCAAGAACAAGAAGATCATCGTCATCGACAACCGTAAGACGGACGAAGATCCTGACGAGGAGTAATCCTTGCAAAAGGGAACGGTCCCAACAGGGACTATTCCCTTTTTTATTTTTTAGATTAATAAGGAGGTTGCTATGGATATTTACATCTATGAAGGTCCTGTTATGGAGTATGAGAGATGCGTACAACATATTTGGAAAGCTGAGACAACAGCGCCGTCAGAGGCAAAAGCCCGTAGCAATCTCTCATATCGTTGGAAAAAGGAAAATGGCAGAGTTCCAAGAGTAAAAATTACTCTGCCAGGAAAATTTAGAAAGGAGAGTCTATGAACGAGTATCCCGGTAATTCCTATGTCTCAAAATCAGAGGAAAAACAAAAAGAAGAAGTAGCCTTAACTCCGGTCGTTACGGGCGATGTACAGGTCCGTAAAAAGACGGTATTTAGCAAAATTGCATCCAAATTCTTTGCAGAAGACATTACAGATGTCAAAAGTTATGTTGTCAATGAACTTCTGATCCCTGGTCTGAAGCGAGCATTTCTAAATTCTTTAGAGATGATGCTTCTTGGTAAGGGAAATCAGAAACCAGGAACAAATAATGTGGTTCAGAGCGTATCCTATCGAGACTATTGGGATGCAAAATGGAATAATCAGCCGAAACCTGCTCAAAATCCGGCGAACTATCTTGAGTATGACAGTTTAATCTATGTAAATCGCGGTGATGCTGAAGTGGTTCTTGAGCAGATGCAGGATATTCTTCACAAGTTTCATGTTGTTCGCGTGAGTGACATGTTTGAAATTTCAAAAAAGGAAGCGCCTTATACAGGAAACCGCTATGGATGGACGGATTTAAAGTCTGCAATCGTTATCCCAGTTCATGGCGGATATATGATTAGAATGCCCAAAGCAATGGCACTTGAATGAAAGGAGAAATAATGAAAGGTCAATTTTTGCAGAAGATCTCAGGAAGTCTGAGTCGAACTGCATTTAAACTGAAAAAAGCAAGTCCTGAATTGCTCATAATCGGTGGAGCAATTGGTGTGGTTGGAGCAGCAATCGGCGCCTGCTGCGCTACTCGCAAGCTCGATACGATTCTTGAGGAGCATAAAAAGGATGTGGAGAACATCCGTGAGTATGAGAATAACGATGACTTCCCCGAGTACACGCATAAGGATGCTCAGCATGATATTACTGTTACATACGCAAGAACAAGTTGGAAGATTGTTAAGCTTTATGCTCCGTCTGTCTTAATTGGCATAGCTTCACTTGGGTGCATGCTTGCATCAAATCAGATATTACGAAAGCGTAATGCGGCGTTGGCGGCAGCATATACGGCAGTTGATAGCGCATTTAAGAAGTATCGAAAAAATGTGGTTGAACGATTTGGCGAAGAAGTAGATAAAGAGCTACGCTTCAACACAAAGAAAGAGAAAATAGAACAGATAGTCACTGACGAGAATGGTAAAGAAAAGAAAGTCAAGCAGCTTGTTAATCTACAGCAGAAAGATCCTGGATTAAGCGATTATGCTGTTTGCTTTGAGGAAAGCAACTGGAATTTCAAAGGCAGTCCAGATGCTAATCGGCATTTTCTTACCATAACTCAAAGTACATGTAATGATTTGCTCAATTCTCGTGGATATTTGTTCCTGAATGAGGTCTATGATAAATTGGGATTTCCTAGAACAAAAGCCGGTCAAATTGTCGGATGGGTAAAAGGTAAGCATCAGAAAGATGGCTACGTCGACTTTGGCCTTTATGATTATACAAAGCAGCAAACCAGAGATTTTATTAATGGGTACGAACCTGCGATCTGGTTAGATTTCAATGTAGATGGACCGATTCTGGATTATATGAATGAGAGGTGATCAAAATGAAGGCGCGTGGCTTCTTACCGATCATAACATTCATTGCTGGAGCAGCTGTTGGGGCATATACGGCGTGGGAACTTCTTAAAGAGACATATGAAGAGAAGACTCGTTTGGAAATTGAATCTGTTAGGAAGGCGTTTGAGGCTCGTTCTGCTCAAAATGAGAAAAA
>Ga0310690_10007895_pt1 | contig 13609 bp, 11 predicted proteins | sample AusTroGonzalo_MG_2_FD_207661 | JGI IMG/M metagenome (GOLD analysis project Ga0310690, IMG submission 207661) | Bovine rumen microbial communities from tropical cattle in Woodstock, Queensland, Australia - Gonzalo_04 (v2) (version 2) | ecosystem: Host-associated > Mammals > Digestive system >... | reverse complement strand
TTGGGGCATTTAGTTCTAATTGTCGGTTTTTCCATTTTGTCTTTTCTCCTGAATATTATAACTGCTAAATCGTTAAGGCAATGCTGCCTATAGGAATTAAAACATTTTGCAAAAGGAAATTCAAGCATTGATAATAAAACGAGAAGAAAAACAGCAAAATAAGGCATAGCAGCATGAACACTATAACTGCCAACAATATGCCCCTCAATGACGCATAGCGTTTTTGCTATCAATGATTATGTATAACAGGGCCTAAGAAATATAAAAAAGGCCGGAAAAAATCCGGCCTGAAAACGGCAAATAAAGGGAAATCATGCTTTACGCTGGAAAAGTTCCATTTTCATCTCTGATTTAGTAATGCTATCTTCAAAACCTCTGCCGCGAAGGAAATTAAGAATATCTTTAGCTTTTACGTCAATGTTATGCCATACAAGCTTGCCGCCGGAATAAGAATTTTCCGCAACATTAGCAAGCAGAGCAGATGCTACGCCAGATGCCCGCCATTTGCTGTTAACCCAAAGCTGATGAATTTCCCCGGAATCCTTAGAATAAATCACTACGCCTGCCACTTCGCCAACTATTGAAGAATAAACCACAGAATATGATTCTGGCATGCGGTAAAAAGTTTCCCATGTATTAAGCCATGAAGGCTGCAAAGCATGATCCGCAATCATTAAGGTGCGCAGCTCAGTCCACTTCTCGCGCGGAGCTTCATCTATCTGCATGGACTGTTTCACCACAGAAAGAGGATGCCCGGAAAGAATCATTGAAACAAATCTTCTGGTTTCCTCAAAGCCTAAATTCCTGTAAAGCTCCAATGCTTTCTCATTGGCTATAGCCACATCAAGCATAAATTGCTGGAAACCTATTTTTTTTAACAGCTCTTTTACTTTTATGAACAGCTCCCTTGACAATGCAGTAGGCCTATATTCAGGAACTATGCCTGTTCCTATAATATATGCTGTCTGCTTTCTTTCCCATATTCCAATGGAATTAAGGATAAAAGCCACCATTCTGTTGCCGTCCATAGCGCATAGGCTTGCGCGATAATCAACACCTCTGGTGGTGTTCATGCTCATCAAAGCTTCTGGAGTAAAAACATTTGGGGCATTTTTCCCCATTATCTCCAAAAAGCATTTATGAAGAGTTCCTATCGGCAATTTATCAACTGTTTTTATTTCCAACATAAGTAATCAGTATTATTATACAACATAATTTAGAAAAAATTATAAAGTTTTCAGTCCAAAAACAATCAATGTTTTTTCATAAATCCTTGCCATTTTTCATTTAACGCGCCTGCGCCCTATGCTTTCCGTTCCTAATTATTTTAAACCGGTGCTGCCAAAGCCTCCTTCTCCCCTGCTTGTGTGCGGAAGAGTTTCCGCAGCAACCAGCTCTGCCTGTTCAACCTTGCAAAATACCATTTGGGCTATTTTCTCTCCGGCTTTAGCCTCATAATCCTTATTCATGTCAGTATTGAAAAGTATAACTCCAACTTCGCCTCTGTAAGGCGCGTCTACCGTGCCTGGCGTATTCAGAACGGTTATGCCATGCTTAAGAGCAAGGCCTGATTTAGGCCTAACCTGACCCTCATAACCATTCGGAATTGCTATTTTTAGGCCGGTAGGAACAAGAGCGCGGCCTCCAGCCGGAATGATAACAGTTTCCGCAGCATAAAGGTCAACGCCGGCATCGCCGCTATGGGCATAAGCCGGAATACGGGCGGAAGGATTTATTTTCTGAACAAGCACTTTAAGCGGCATATCATGCTCCTTAATATATAATTATTCTACAAATTTTATGGATATTTTATGAGTAAGGAGTAATCAGTCATAAAATAATTTTCAGGCTGAAAATTTTGCTTATGCTCAACAGGAATGCGCATTATATAGAAAACTTATAAGAGATAAAAAGCAATCCGCGAGAGCAAAACATAATCGGTAAATTAAAAAAGGAATCAAAAATAATATAAGAGCAAAAATCGATCAGCCCCTAAGCTGGGCCGCAGGCAGCCATTTGGAAGCAGCCTCAAGCATTGCAGACAAAAGATTATCCGGCGTTTTCGGGAATTTTTCCATACGGGCGTCCAGCAGACCATTTGCACGCGGAATGAATTTCTGTATGAAATACTGATGATCTCTACACCCTGTATGCTCTGCTATAAAATGCGCAGTTTTTCCAATTTCATCCGCCGTCATAAAAGAAATCATGCCATCAGGCCTGGCTATAGGCGCAGCGGTGGTGCGGAATTCATGCTGCGGGAAAAACTGGGCAAGCAATATGCTTGCTTTCATTTTCTCAGCAGGGCATTTAATTCCGCAAGAGCAATTCCATAATTCCAGTGGGCCTTTAATGTCCATTGCCAGATAATCAATAAGGCCCTCAGCCAGCAGTTTTTCAAGTATTTCAGGATGGCTGCCATTGGTATCAAGCTTAATGGCAAGTCCAATGGAACGGGCTTTCTTAATAAAAGCTTCCAAATCCGGCTGAAGCGAGGGCTCGCCGCCGCATATAGAAATGCCATTCACCCAGCCTGAGGAAGAACAGTAAGACAGAACGTCTTCCTGGCGCACTGGCGGCAGGGTACCCTCCAGCACAGGCTTGGCATGACAATGCGGACAACGAAAATTGCAGCCGCGCGTGAAAATCTCTGCCGCGATCTTACCAGGGAAATCCTGAAGAGTAATTTCAAGCGCAGCTGCTATTTCCATAAATCATCAAGGCTGAATTTAATTTCAATAAAACACATTTTTAGGAAACAATAAGAATTTTACATAAAAGCAATCCGGCATTACAATTTAAACATAGACGCTGCACCCTTAACCCTCCACGAAAGACTATTAATATAAATATCTAAAAATTTTATAAAGAGCATGCCTGATTTATCAGTGTTCATATCTGCTATCGCAATTGCTATTGCAAAAAATTAGAATAAAGATAATTTTTTTTTAATATAATTATTTTTATGAAAGGCAAAATCCTGCCATCATTATTGTTTTCAGCATTATTTTCCGCATGCATGCTATGCCAACAGGCATTCGGCACAGTGTTCCATGCAGATGATGCGCTTAAGCCTCCTGAAAAACCTCAGACTTCCTTCACGCTGGAAAGCTATCTGAACGCATATCTGAGCAAAAGCCCTCAGGTTAGGTCCGAAAAAAACACACTTGAGAATGCGCTTGCCAATTATAAAAACGCTTTCATAAATGCCTTTCTTCCTTCTTTTTCGCTTTCAGCAACAGCAAGCAAGACATATTCGCGATACAATAAGCCAGGGGATTTAGATGAAATGTCTCATTTCAATTCCAGCGGCCAGACCTCAGGCACATGGAATCTTTTCAACAGCGGGAAAGACCTGCTTTCTTATAAAAGCTCTTCCCTTGAATATAAAGCCTCAAAAATTGATTTTGATTCATTCATACAGGAAACAGTCCTTTCCGCAGTTCAGAAATATTATACGCTTCTGCTAAACAAGAAGCTTGTAGATGTTTACCGCTCGGATTTTCAAATTGCAAAAAAACAGTATGAACAGGATAAAAAGCTTTACGACAACGGACTTAAAACCAGGTCAGACCTTCTTTCAAGCGAAACAAACTATCTTTCAAGCCAGCTTTCGCTTTTCTCAGCGCAGAACAATTATTCTAATGCGCTAACAGCTTTCAATCTGCCGCTTAATCAGCCTGGGGAGACGGAAGTAAAGCTTGATGACAAAACAGACCAGTCCTGCATTAATATGCCTAAGCTGGACAAAGACCTTGCAAAAGCCTTAGAACACAGGCATGATGCCAGAAAACGCAGGCTTCTGCTTCAGCAGAAGGAAATACAGCTTAAATCAGGAAAAAGAAATACTCTTCCTTCCGTTTTCGCAAACCTTTCAGCATCTTATGGCAGAAGCTTTGATCATCATGAAAGCTGGGATTATAATTATGGCGCATTGGTCGGAATTTCCTTTGATTTGGGATTCTTTTATGCAGACAAGAAGAACATACGCCAGAACCTTGAACGCAATTATGAAAATGCAAAGCTGAGCCATGAGCAGTTTTTGCGCGACATGCGAGATGACGTGGTTCAAAAAAGAAATGCGCTTGAGCTTAAAACACAGAGCTTAAAAATATCCGAGCTGCGCATGAAAGCCGCCACTAAGAAATTTGAAGCCACGCAGCTGAAATACAAAAATGGCATTATGAGCGCTACAGATCTTACTGTTGCCAGGCAGGAAATGATTTCCGCACAAGTTAACCATGCTACGCTGATTACGGAACTTGCGGTAGCAAAACTAAGATACAGATATGCCACAGGCGAAAATATTTTTGATTTCTCATCAGAGGATATGCAATAATGAAGAAATTCTTTAAGAGACATTGGAAAAAATTCGTATTTACTGCGATTGCCGCAGGCGCTGCAATCGCATTATGGCATTTCTTCGCAAAGCCGCTAATCGCAAAAATAAAGGGAGAGACTATATCGCAAAGAGACATAGCCGAAGCAAAAAAAGGCAATGTGGAGCTTATTTTCTCGGCAGCAGGAACAATAACAGCCAAACAGGACATAAAAGTAAGCTCAAAGCCGAGCGGAATACTGAAGGCAGTTTATGTGAAAGAGGGAGACAAGGTGAAAAAAGGCCAAAAGCTGGCCCTCATAAAACCAGGCAGAAATGAATTTGAAGATTATAAGCCCATGCCTATAATATCAGAAGCTGAAGGCACAGTCATAAAATGCATAAATTCCGATGATTACAGGAAAAACCTGGCAGACAAAGACCTTTCGCTGCCCAGGCTTGGCACTTTTCTGCAGGGAACTTATGACAATGCAAGCAATGCTTCATGTTTCCTGCGCGTGGTAAACATGGACTCTCTGCTAATACCGGCTTATGTTTCAGAAAGAGAAATACTGAAACTGAAAAAAGGAATGCCAGCCGACATAAACATAAGCTCTCTAGAAGGCAGAAGCCGCAGAGTGAAAGGAGAAATATCCTATGTTTCCACGCAAAGCGAAGCCACAGGCCGCTGGGGAGACTCATCTGGCTTTCTTGTGATAGCAGAGCTAAAAAACACGGAACATAATATTCTGTTAGGAGTTTCCGCCGAAATAAACGTAGTTATTGATAAGCGGGAAAATGTGCTTACAGTTCCAGCCAATGCCATATTTGAAAAAGGCGGCAAGAGCTATGTTTTTAAATATCTGGGAGACAATAAAACAGAAAAGACAGAAGTTGAAATAGGTCTTTCCAGCGAAAGCAACGTTGAAATAAAGAAAGGCCTCGCTGAAAAGGACAAGGTGCTGACTGCCTTGCCTTATGGTGAATCATGGTAATGGTAAAATGCGATAAAATAAGCAGGATATACAATCTTGCTGATGAATTTTATGCGCTAAACAATGTGTCGCTGGAGATAAATAAAGGAGAGTTTATATCCATAATGGGGCCAAGCGGCTGCGGCAAGAGCACATTGCTGAACATACTTGGCCTGCTGGATAAGCCTTCCTCCGGCGAATATTATCTTAACGGCAAGCCTGTTTCAGCCCTTAAAGATGCGGAGCTTACTAAGCTGCGCCGCGAACATATCGGCTTCATATTCCAGTCTTTTAATCTAATGCCCAGAATGTCCGTGCTGGAAAACATAGCCCTGCCCATGCGCTATACAAAAATTCCGAGGGCAGAAATACTTCCACGCGCAAAGGAACTGGCAGAGCGTTTCGGCCTGGGCCATAAACTGAGCAATACGCCGCTGCAGCTTTCTGGCGGGCAATGCCAGCGCACGGCATGCGCCAGGGCATTGGCAAACAATCCTTCCATAATATTAGCGGATGAACCTACAGGCAATTTGGACTCAAAATCTAGCGCAGACATTCTCAGTCTTCTTAAGGAGCTGAATGATGGAGGCATGACAATAGCAATGGTCACTCACGATCCAAAAATTGCCGAAGGCACTCAGCGCACCATACGCATAAAGGACGGAAAAATAGAATGAGGCTGCCTGATCTGGCATTAACCGGCTGGGCCGAGATACGCGCGCATAAAATGCGCAGCTTTCTAAGTTTTTTTGCCATTGCCATAGGCATAGCTACTTTTTTCTATACGCTCAGCGTGCTTAGCCAAAAATATAAAGACATAACACGCATTGCGGAAACAGCAGGCACAGGCAGAATCGATACTGAAACAAGGCATCCACTCACGATGCAGCAATACAATGAAATAAAAAACAGGCTGCCAGAAAATTCTTCGCTTTCATTTGTTACTCAGCCAGAAGGCCTTTACAACTGGCAGACATTGAACTATAAAGGCAATGAGATAACAGGGGCAGCCTTAGTAGGCATAATGCCTGATTGGAAAAATTCAAATTTCTCATACAAGCTTGAAGGCAGATTTTTTAATTGGCAAGACATAGAAAACAAGCACAAAGTTATGCTAATCACTGTTTTCCCGAGGGAGAAAGAGCAGAATAAAAGGAGAAGATTCCGTTCTTCAGACGATAGGAAAAAAACAATAGATTTAGAGGCTTTCACAAACAGGCATCATCTGCTTAACCAGACTTTAACATTGAACAATCAGCAGTATACAGTAATAGGATTGCTTCATGTTCCGACAGAGCAGGCAGATGCCCGGTTGCCATGGGACAGAGAATGGCAGATGACAATTTATATGCCATATACCACATGGTATGACGCTTTTCCGCGGGAAAATGACAATAGGCAAACCTATATCAGGGCATTAACGGGAAAAGAGTCCACAGCAGACGATGCCGCAACAGCACTGTACAGTTATTTGCGTTCACAGTTCGGCATAAATGAAAAACCTGAAATAAAGTTCTTTCATGAAGAAATGCAGAACAGAATGATAAATGCCAGAAAATCATTAAACAGCATGCTTTTCATGGGCATAATAGCCATGATAGCAGGAGGCATAGGCATAATGAATGTTACCATGGCTGTAATATCTTCGCGCACAAAAGAAATAGGCATACGCCGCGCTCTGGGCGCATCCAGGAAAGACATATTGTTTCAGTTTCTGATAGAAGCCATGCTGCTGGGGCTTTGCGGCTCAGTTGCCGGAATGATTCTCGGATACATGGCTTTGCTGCACATGGCAGAAACTACCGCACAGATGACTTTTTCCTGGTGGGTAATTGCAGGCTCCATAATAATAGGACTGTTCACCAGCTTTCTGTTCGCCCTTTATCCGGCATGGCAGGCATCCAATCTTAACCCGGTAGATGCCCTGAAAAACGAATAACTAAATAATAATGCAGAATTACAGGACTATTTGCATAAAAACTGATAAATAACACAGTGCTAAAAAAATTTTGTATTTTTGCATAAAAACATCTATGGAAAATAAAACATCAGGGCCAAAAGAGAAACTCCTCATAGTTTTTGAAAGTCAGCTGGGAGACTTGCTTATGCATACCGGAATTATAAATGCAATAAGGCACAAATATATTGTAACTCTTGCGGTGCAAAAGGAGCTGGTGCCGATTGCAAAATTAATGGGAGCAGACCAAATAATATCTTTTGACATAAAAAAAATACGCCAAAGCATAGAATATCGCAGCACATTTTTTGACACATTAAGGAAAGAAAGCTACTCCATAGCGGCAAGCGCAATTTTTTCCGCACCTCTTGCATCCATTATTGCCGCAAGCAGCATGGCAAAAAAAAGATATGCATACTTATGGTACGAGGATTCAGCGATACAGAAAAAGATCAGCAAAATTATTGAAAATGCAAAAAAAATACAAGACATAAACGAAGATGGAACTCATGTAAATGTTTTAGAAATAATAGCTTCATATTTTTCACAAATTACCGGGATTGAAACAGATTATAAAAGACACATACCAAATATAGAAATGGACTTGCCGGATTATCCGGGATTAAAAAAAGGAAAATACCTGCTTTATATTACTGACACATCTGCTGAAAGAAAAACATATCCGGCAATTAAACTTATCCCAGAGCTGAAAAAATTCTCTTTAAGGCATGGCCTTGAACTTGTATTAACTGCCGTCAAAACCAATACTTATGCTGAAAATGAAAAAGGAATAATCAACCTTACCGGCAAAACAAATCTGGAAGATATGATTCGTATTGTGAATAATGCCGCAATAGCAATAGGCAATGACACCGGAATGACACATTTGGCATGGATGACCGGAAGACCAGTTCTTGCCATTTACGGGGGAGGCTTTCACGGCAGATTCAACCCTTATAACAAAGGCAGAAAAATTTACAACTATATGCCTTGCTTCAAGGAATGCGGCTGGGGCAATTGCTCAAATAAGCAAGATGGCGTAGGGAAATGCATAGCCTCAATTCCAGCTGATAAAATAATACATGAGCTTGAAAAACTTTATGAAGATTTCATCCAATGAGAAAATCTTCATTATTTTTGCCAAATTACACTTTTTAAGCAACATGAAATTATACAGCCAATGCTAAAGCAAAGCAGGGCATAAGAATTGAGAACAAAAAGAGCGTCGCTAAAAAATGGCGACGCTCTTTTTGTTTTTCCTAAACTGCATGGCCTTTGAGGCCTTCCAGTTTTTTGTTCAGCAGTCTTTCCGCAAATCTGCAGCAATCATTTGGCTTTTCATTCTGCCGCCTGCGGCATTATCCTGCTCTGGCTTCACTCCGAAAACCTCATTTATCATGCGCTCATAGTCCAGAATATTGCGGCGCACAGGCTTGCCCCTGCGGAACTGCATTTCATGCTTGAAAACGCGATGACCGTTCTTTACAAGAATCGTAGGAATTGGATCAAGCGGCACTGCCCATAATGCAGCGGCAATGCGGGCATCTGTACACTGCAAGTCATAAAATTCCAGCTTAACTTGCCCAGCCAAGCCTTTCTCATCAATAATGCGTCCAAGCATTTTTTTAGCCTCTTCACAGTTTCCGCATCCGGCTTTACCAAAGATAATTACTTTTTTGGAGGAATCTTTTTCGCTCAGCCATGGTACTTTAGGCGAAAAATCAGCATAGTGTTTTGCTGCCTTTTCGCGGGCCTTGCTTATTTCAAGCTGTGAATCATTCCAGCCGTCAAGATTAGAGAAATAGCCTACAATCTTAGTGCGCTTCACCACATCTTTGCTGCCGCATTTGCCGCAGAAATCCTTAAAGCCGAAATAATTGCTATGGCAGCTATTGCAATGAGTAAACTCAGGCGAAACAGTTATTTGAGATGAGCGCGTTTCATAATAACTTTTTTCAATTAGCGCAGCTATGGACTCCGCAGGAATCTTATTTTCGCCGCAATACACATGTATTATTGAGCCGCTTTCAATCATTTCATGGAATTTTGACTGCAGCTCTATGCGGTCAAGTATTGACACATCCGCACCAGGATTCAGATGCACGGAATTTGTGTAATACGGGGCATGCTCAAGATTGCCTTTTATATATTTCCTGGCTATGGGAAAGCGGGCCAGGTCGCCTTTAGCAAGCTTCTGCGTAGCGCTCTCTGCAGGAGTTTCCTCAATTGTAAACTTAAGGCCATATTCCTTGCGCAGCTCCTGTATTTTTTGATACATGAAATCCACTATCCTCAAGCCGGTCTCATAAGACCTTCGGCTTTCATGAAGCTCATTCCCGGTAAGATACTGGACAGCCTCATTAAGGCCTATAAGTCCTATTATATAAGTGCTTTTGTCTAAATTCACATAAGGAGTGCCGTCATCTGAAGGCAGGCCCAACGAGCGCAAAGGGCTGCCATCTGTATTAAGCAGCTTTTGTATATATGCTTTCTTTTCCAAATGAGCCTTCAGGGCAAGATCCATGGCTTTGCCTATTTCTGCTAAAGTTCCATTAAGATCTTTGCCCCTGAAACTGGCCTGCGGCAGATTAATCGTGACATTCTGAAAGCCGGTAAAGCGTATTTTTTCAGGATGTTTAAGCAAATCAGGGTCTGTAACTTTTTCTTTAAGGCGGCAGCATTGAGCTAATGTAGCCCCTGCTCCATCCCTGTCAAACATGAAATATGTGGAGCCGTTTTTGCTTGCCAGGCGGCAGCCTTCTTCAAAAACCGCCCTTTCATCAGGATTTTCAAGAGTTTCCTTAGAAATGTGCAGATCGCATTTAGGGAAAGAAAACTGTATTCCATGCTTATCTCCCGCATTCCACACCTTCATTAGCTCTATAGCGAAATCCTGAGCGGTTTTGACAATCCTAGGATCGCCGTAAGTTATATATTTGCGTCCGTCTTTTGGATTAAGAACGTCTCCATTTCTGGAATCTCCTTCAGCCCCTTTAAAACGGGGGGCATCATCAACAAGCTCTATGTTTCCCTCTTTATCCTCCAGCATATATTTGCCGCCTGGGCCTAAAGCCGGGACATTGCGCAAGTACTGCGGAACGCCGGTATGAATGTTAAAATCAATAAACAAAGTCTGCCCTCCGCGGCTGAAAGCGTTTTGGCTTGCTGAGAAAATCAGATTCTGGGCAATCTGCCTCATTTCCTTCCTTGGTATTGGCGCAAGCGCGGTAAATTCACGCAGCTTCTTGAAAAAAGGAACGGCTGTGCCATCCTCATAACTTATAGTCCCTGCCTCTTCCAGCGCAGCCAGCGAAGATTTGGGAATGCGGGTAATTTTGCCTTCCAGCTCTCCTTCAACAATAACCTGAGGGCAATTAAGCATTGGGGCATACAATATATTAAGAAAGCCGAAGCCCAGCGCCCCGGCATAGCGGGACTGCATGGAAGCCAAAAATGTCTGTATATGGCCATTAAGAACCATGGCAGACTTGGCCGGATAGCTTTTGTTCTGAAGATTGGCAACAATCTTATCCAAACCGTATTTTTTTATATATTCCACAGAATGGCTTGAGCAGTAAACTCTTTGCGGATAGCCAAGGTCATGAATATGTATTATGCCTTTGTTATGTGCCTCTGAAACCTCTTCAGAAAAAACGCAACGGAGATTGTATTGCTTTAACGCATATTCGGCTATGCCCAGATTAACCGCTTCAGGATTATTGGAAGTTATATTACTGTTTTCCTTGCTGTTTGACACAACCAAGGCTTCTACAGTTGAAAGAGGGATTGAAAGCGAAGACTGCTTAACTGGTATGCCCATCATGGTAAAATGGGATTCCGCTATGCGCCTTAGGAAATGCGTATCAAAGCTTCTTGTGCCATATTTTTCCGCCAGCTGATAAGCAGAGTTTTCCGTTTCCTTAGCTATCATATCTGAAAGCTCTGGCGTAAGCTTATATTCCTTTTCAAAATAATCAGCCAGCTTTGCCCGGTCAAAAGGCTCTGTTGTTTCATTTGAAAAAGACTGAACGAGAAGCATCTGATCTGTTATGTCCGCATTTTTCTTGCGCTTCTTAACAAGAAGGCCGCTTCTTCTAACGCGGCTTCTGTCTGCCGCATAGCTTTCAAACTTAGCGGCTGTCTTATCAAAGCCCTGCTCACGCAAAATTCGTATACACATGGCATTGCTGTCATCAACGGTAGGAATTGAGCCTTTCAAGGAAAATTCTTCATTAAGGCGGCGTGCAACTTCATCCGCCAGGCCTGCGGCTTTCTCTTCATCGCGGCCTCCAACCGTATAAGCGGCCTTATAAATAGCCTGCTTTATCTTGTCTATATTGAAAGCTGTTATCTTACCGTTTCTTTTCTTAATAATTTTTGGAAAAAATCCATTCATCTTTTCAGCCCTCCTTGGGCTATCATTGTTGCGACATGCGCAAGCTGTCAAATATCAAAGTATATCTTTACCGCAGGCTCCAGACCCGCCGCCATGCTCTGCGGCATTAGTGTCCTGCTGCTCCATATCTTCTGCTGCCATTGCTGGCTTAGGCTTAGATGACGCAGTCTTGGACGCGCTTCCGGAGACTTCTTTTATGGCTTTGCGGAAATCTTTAACATCCGCAAAATCCCGATATATAGATGCAAAACGTATATAAGCTACCTTGTCAGCTGTTTTCAGCTTCTCCATAACAAGTTCGCCAATGAAAGAGCTTGCTATCTCGCTTTCAGCCTCATTGCGCAAAGAGGCCTCTATCTCAGCGCAGAAACCATCTATAAGTTCAGCGCTAACGGGCCTTTTATGACAGGCAAGAGCAATAGCTGTTTTCAGCTTTTGCGGTGAAAAAACTTCACGGCGGCCATCCTTTTTTATTATGGCAATGGGATTCTGTTCAATGCGTTCATAAGTAGTAAAACGCTTATGACACTTCTCACATTCCCTGCGGCGGCGGACATCAAAAGTATTAACAACTTCACGGCTGTCAACCACCTTAGTTTCTGTTGCCATGCAAAACGGACATCTCATGCTGTTTATTCACCGCCTTTTATATGTGCCTAAGGCATATTTGCTAAAGCCAAACCCGGCTTTGTAATGTAGCTTTATCTAAGTATACTCTATAATTTAAAAAAATCAATATTTTGTGCAAATTCACTAATAAACCACAATGAATTGTGTACAGGAATATTATATAACACATATTAGGGCTTGATTCAATAGTCTTTTTTTTGCTTATAAAATTGGCCTTTCCACAGAAATAAAGGATACTATAAAAACCTTGCGGCAGGCAGGAAAATTAACATATATTCTAAAAATTTCAGATATGTTTGCCATGCTGAAAGCGGCATGCTTAAAACAGAGATGGCCTGGTAAAAATATAAAATAAAGGAAATTATTAAGGCCTTATCTTTTGTATCAGCGACAAGTCGCCGGAAGACAAAGCTGCGAAAGATGACTCTATTTTTTCTATGTCCCAGTCCCACCATTTTATTTCAAGAAGATGGCTTATGATTTCATCGCTGAATCTTTTTTTGACTACACGGCATGGATTGCCTACTGCTATGGAATAAGGCGGAATATCCCTGGCTACCACCGCATTAGCGCCTATTATGGCGCCATCGCCTATATGAACTCCTGGCATTACCGTAACATTCTGTCCTATCCATACATCATTGCCCACTATTGTATCGCCTTTCAGCGGCAGCTCATCTTTGACCGGGGCCATGGCACTGCCCCAGTCCCCGCCCATTATGTAAAAGGGATATGTGCTTATGCAATTCATTCTGTGATTGGCCCCATTCATCACAAATTCTATTCCACTTGCAATAGCGCAGAACTTTCCTATTATCAGTTTATCTCCAATGAAAGGATAAAAATGAGTAACATGTTTTTCAAACTGATCCGCGCCTTCCGGGTCATGATAGTATGTGTAATCGCCTATTATGATATTCGGGCTTTTAACTGCATTTTTTATATAACAAATGCCCGGTATTTTCGGATTGGGAAATAAGGTATTCGGATCAGGTCTCATATATTCTCCTTATATTTTCAAAGGCAAATGCTTACCAGATGAAATTGAACTTGGCGGCCTCGCCATTATCTATTAATATGTCCTGCGCCGTCATGCTCTTATTCACTGCAGCAAGAAAATAAATCCAATCGGCTATTTCCTCTTTTGAGGACCACTTATGAAGCAAAGTCTCATCTAAAACTTTGTTCCAAAGCTCATCGGATTGCAGTATGTGATTATTCAGCTCCGTGATAACTCCGCCGGCAGAAATGCTATTGCATACGGCCTTGTATGCGGCTATGCGCTGGGCTACATTCTTCATATATGTAACGACTCCGCCTTTGCTTGCGGCATA
>Ga0310690_10007893_pt1 | contig 13610 bp, 24 predicted proteins | sample AusTroGonzalo_MG_2_FD_207661 | JGI IMG/M metagenome (GOLD analysis project Ga0310690, IMG submission 207661) | Bovine rumen microbial communities from tropical cattle in Woodstock, Queensland, Australia - Gonzalo_04 (v2) (version 2) | ecosystem: Host-associated > Mammals > Digestive system >... | reverse complement strand
ATCAGGTACTTATACACAATAAAAGCAGTAGCCGTTCCCATATATATATACCCTTTAGGGTATATATGGGTACGGCAGGAGAAACGGAAACCGATGACAATGGAAATTGACCGGCCCCTGATCCTGGCGCTTCCGTGGCCGCCGTCCGTGAACCACGAATGGACGATGGCGCGGGGCCGCACGATCCTCGCGCAGGCGGGCCGCCAGTACCGCGCCCGCGTGAACGTCCTCGTCATGGCGCGGAGGCATTCCGGAGAGCTTCCCTTGGAGCCTCTGGACGGCCCCCTCGCCGTGCGCCTCGACCTCTGGCCGCCGGACAGGCGCAGGCGCGACGCCGACAACTACGCCAAGGCGGCGTTCGACGCGCTGACCCATGCCGGACTGTGGAGCGACGATTCGGTCGTCAAGGACTGCCGATCCGTCATGCACGGCCCCGTGAAGGACGGGATGCTGCGGCTCACCGTGACGCCCTTCGCGGACGAAGAGGAGGCTCCGCATGGCGGCGACTAGAAAATGGACGCCCGAAGAGGACGGCATCCTCCGCCGGATGCGTTCCCGCCAGATGGCGTGGGAGGACGTCGCGGCCTGCCTCGGCAGGACGAGGCCCGCCTGCGAGACCCGCTGGCGTGCGCTGAACGTGCCGGACATGCGGCACAGGGGCAGGCCGTGGACGCCGGAGGAGGACGACGCGCTGAAGAAGCTCATGGCGCAGGGCATGTCGTGGAGCGACGCCGCCGACCGACTTCCCGGCAGGTCTTCGCAGGCGTGCGCGGCGCGGGGAAAGCTGCTCGGCGTCTCGGCGTCGAAGCCCGTCCAGAAGAGGCCGGGGGCGTCGTCCGTCAGGCGCTGCCACGACTGCGGCCGCCCCACCGTGGACTATCGCTGCCCCAAGTGCCTCGCGGCGTGGCGGGCCAGAAACGGCGTTTCGCAGGCTGCCGTGGACGACGAGGGCGGCTATTCCGTTTTCGGCTCAAGATGGGCCATCGACTAGGAGGATAATCATGGCAAAGGAAAAGAAGGCTCTGGACGTCAGGGACGAGCTGCCCAAATACCGCAACCCCGTGAAGGTCATGAGGGCGAAGTGCCTCGACTGCTGCGGAGGGTCGGCAAAGGAGGTGGAACTCTGCCCCATCGAGAAATGTCCGCTGTGGCGCTGGCGCTTCGGGAAGAACCCCTTCCGCGAGAAGCGGGAGCTGACGGACGAGCAGAAGGCGGCCGCCAAGGAGCGCATGGCGAAGCTCAACGCCAGTCGTGCAAAAACGGCGTTCAAGCTTCAGGACGAGTAACGATATGGGTCAGGGGCTTCGGCATCGAAACTCACGATTGGCAGACGTGCCGAAGCCTCAAAATTGCCGCGCTAGGAGACACATGAAGCTCGGAATTTTCATCCTGATTCTCTGCGTTGCCGGAACGGCTTTCTCTGCATGGCGCATATGGCGCTTGAAGAGGCTGAAGCCGCCTTCGCCGGGGAACACGGAGACAATCGGGCAGCTCAACGACAGAATGGAAAGAGACTTCGAGGAAATTTTCAGGAAATGGGAGCAATGATATGAGAGATCTTGCGGAAACCTACCGCACAATAGCCTACGCGCCGTCCAAGGACGCCGACATCAAGCGCGAGAATGCAAACATCGACGGCGAATCTGCAATGGGAGCCATGCTGAAGTACGGCTCGGAAGGCGCGAAGGCGTTCAATCTGGATGAAGTTCTGCCGGAAGAGTTTTCCAAAGCTCATCAGGAAGGCTGGATCCACATTCACGACCTCGACTTCATGACCCTGACGGAGACGTGCTGCCAGATCGACGTCGGCAGGCTGCTTCAGCGCGGCTTCTTCACGGGCCACGGCTTCATCCGGCCTCCGTCGAACATCAAGACCGCCGCCAATCTGGCGTGCATCGTCATCCAGAGCAATCAGAACGACCAGCACGGCGGGCAGTCTATTCCGATGCTCGACTTCGCGCTGGCTCCATACGTTCATAAGAGCTACGTAAAAAACTGGCGCCGCGAAGTGGAGGAAATGCTGGTCTACCGCAACGGCTACGACGGAGAGCAGGCGAAGCACACGGCAGAGCAGTGGTCTGTCAAGTACGAGCCGCGATTCGGCAATCCCTCATGGCCTTTCGAGGAGGGCTTCGCGGCGTCCATGATGGCGATGCACGAAATCGCCCTCCGCGCCGAAGCCCGCACCCGCGACGACACCTATCAGGCAATGGAGGCGCTGGTTCACAACCTGAACACGATGCAGTCACGCGCCGGGTCGCAGGTGCCGTTCTCCAGCGTCAACTACGGCACAGACACCAGCCCTGAAGGCAGGCTCGTTTCGGAGATGATGCTCAAGGCCACCGACGCGGGACTTGGCGAAGGCGAGACGCCCATCTTTCCTGTCCAGATTTTCAAAATCAAGGACGGCGTCAACTACCGCCCCGGCGATCCGAACTATGATTTATTTAAATTGTCCATAAAAGTCTCTGCAAAACGCCTGTATCCAAACTGGGAATCCTTGGATGCGCCATATAATTTGCAGTACTACAAGGCTGGAGATCCCGACACGGAGGTAGCCACGATGGGCTGCCGGACAAGGGTCATGGGCAACGTGTACGATCCGTCCCGCGAAACGACCACCGGACGAGGAAACCTCTCGTTCACCACGATCAACCTCCCCCGTCTCGGCATCGAATCCAAGGGCGATCTCGACAAGTTTTTCCGGGATCTGGACGGCATGCTCGACCTCTGCCTCCGCCAGCTGCTTTTCCGGCTGGACATTCAGAAGGCGAGAAGGATCCGCAACTATCCCTTCCTCATGGGCGAGGGCGTATGGATGGATTCCGAAAAGCTCGGCTGGGATGATCCCGTCGGCGACATCCTCAACCACGGCACGTTGAGCATCGGCTTCATCGGCCTTGCCGAGTGTCTGGTCTCGCTCGTCGGCAAGCACCACGGCGAAGACGCCGAAGCCCGCGAACTCGGCCTCCGCATCGTGACGCACATGAGGCACTGGATGGACAGGCGGAGCCGTGAACTGAAGCTGAACGTGACCTGTCTTGCAACGCCTGCCGAGGGCCTCTCTGGGCGCTTCATCCGCATGGACAGGGAAAAGTACGGCGAGATCAAGGGCGTCACCGACCGCGAGTACTACACGAATTCGTTCCATGTTCCGGTGTGGTACAACATCTCTGCGGCGAAGAAAGTCGATATTGAAGCTCCGTATCATGCGTTATGCAACGCGGGCCACATCACCTACGTGGAGCTGGACGGCGACGCCGCACGCAACCTCGAAGCGATGGAGTCTTTGGTCAGGTACATGCATGACAAAAACTTGGGGTACTTTGCCATCTCGCACCCCGTAGACCGCGATCCTGTCTGCGGCTACGTCGGCGTCATCAACGGTGTCTGCCCTAGGTGCGGACGCAGGGAAGGCGAGGCCGTCAGCGAAGAGAAGCTGGAGGCTTTGAAGAAAAAGTACAAGCTGCGCTAGATTTTGCTTGACATCTGGAACGGGGAGGTTCCGGCCTCCCCGCATTGACTTGGGAGGAAAGGAGATGAATAAAATTGAGGAACTTGAAAACCGCTGCAGACAACTGGAAGACCGCGTGGAGACTCTTGAGAAGGCTCTTGTCGCCGCTTTGGCGCGTCCTTCAGAGAGGACGGTAGTGGTCGAAAAGATTCAGCCCGTCGCGTCGTGGACGTGGTTTCTGAACGGTATTCCGCAAAACCACGGAGCCGAATGGCCCGATCCAGAGACGTTCAAGATGCATACGGGAAAAGTCATGTGGTACGGAGGACAGTGATTTGACGAGAAAGGAGTGTTTGGACGCGGCTGCTGGCTGCGTGCTGAAGGACAGAAACAGCGAATACGGCGGGCCGGAAGACAGCTTCGGCCTCATTTCCAGCCTCTGGAGCGCATATCTCGACGTTGCCGTGGACACCGTGGACGTCGCGATGATGATGGGCATGCTCAAGATGGCTAGAATTCGCGCCAACAAGGGCTATGCCGACGGGTTCGTGGACTTGGCAGGCTACGCCGCATGCGGTGCCGAGTGTGCCATGCCGGAGAGGACTAAAGCCGAAGAAGAGCAGAAATATAAGCGCGGCGACAAAGTGCAGTACCGTGTTGTCCTGCCGTCTGTTTCAGACAGTCTTTGGCGCGATGCAGTATACGTGAGATATGACGTGGGATGTAAGCGCCCGCATGTTGTTGACAAAGACGGGGCGCTTTCATGCGTTGACGACGAAGATATTCGTATAGCTCCCAAGGCCGAAGGCTGCGAAGAGCTGGTGAGCGATGCTCCGCAGACAAAGGAAGAATTGATGGAACGCATCGCGTCATGCAATCCCGCTATTTACGGAGGGCATGCCGAATGATGTGCGAACCGTTGACCGACGAAGAACTCCAGCAGAAGCTGGAAGAATTCATCACGAAGAAGGAAGCGCCGGAGGTAGGTCTATTTGAAGTCATTAGGGAGAGGCTCGATTCCGCACGTGAAAAGCACCCCGGCATGGCGGAGAATCTGTTTCACGCCATCGGATTCCTGTCCGAAGAGCATGGCGAAGCGGTGCGGGAGGCTACCAAGGGTCTTCCCGGCTGGGAAGATCGCATGGACTCCGAACTTCTCGACCTCATTGTGGTGGCTGTCCGCATCATACTTAGGGAGTTCCGCCATGATGAGTAGATGCTGTCCCGACTGGCTGGCAAAGCTGCTTTTGATGTGCGCCGGAATTGTAGCCGTCTTCGTCGCGGTCGCTTCGGTCTAGGAGGGTTCATGGACTGGACTGAGATTGCGAAGGGCCTCGTCATGGCGGATCTTTTCAAAGCTGGCGTCGCTCTCGGCGTGGCCTGCCTTGCCGCGCTGGCGTATGCCATAGCGAACTGGATGGGGAAGTAGTGTCGCCCTGCCCTGCCTGCGGATGTGATCAAGTCTATGTCGCCGACACTGCCGAAGGAGGCAAGACTGTGGCCTGTCCGAACTGCGGAATGTCAGGCCCTGAATCGGTGGACGGAGACGCCAAGGAAGCGAAAAATGCATGGGAGTTTCTTCACGGCAAGATGTGCAGGAAATGCTCCCGTCACCTGTTGAGAAGAATCAAGGAATTGAAGGCTGAAATAGAACGCCTTAAAGGAGAACAACATGGCTGTGACAGTCGGAACCCTGAAAAAGATGCTGTCTGACTTTCCGGACGGCCGCCCTGTCTACATCGTGTCGTGCCAGACGGACGAGAACGGCATGGCCTGCGGTGAAGCGGGCCTCGACTTCCCGAAGCTTGTGGACGGACAGATGGATCCTGAGATGGAGAAGGAGCTTCCCGAAGACGCCCGTCTTGGCAAATTCGTTCTCATAACGGCGCAGGACTAAGTCTGTGCCAACGCGCTGCTGGCGCACAAAGGTGGTGATAGTCTTGAAAATCAGTAAAGACGAAAAGGTAGTCGGCAAGGGCGTTAAATTCGAGAGGATTCGCCGCATAACCGGCTACCTCTGATCTTGTTGGAGATTTAGGTCGCTGGAACTCGGCAAAGCTCAGTGAATTAAAGTCGAGAGTGTATCATTCTGTTGACAAGTAATGTTGTTTTTCCTATGATGTCTTTCACAGCTCTAAGCAGAGAAAGACATCATAGGAGCAAAGAATGGGAAAGTTTTTAGACCTTAAAGGCAATGTTTTTGGCAGGCTTACGGCTATTGAGCGTGTTGGCAAAGATAAAAGCAACCGCGCTCTCTGGCGATGCGTTTGTGAATGTGGCAATGAGAAGATTGTAACATCAGGGAATCTCCGCAACGGGAACGTGCGGTCTTGCGGGTGCCTTGCAAAAGAATCAGCGGCTGCCGTTGGTCGTGCGTGCATAATTGATTTAACAGGGCAGCGTTTTGGTCGGCTTGTTGTACTCAAGCAGACAGAACAAAAAAGATATGGAGAAACTTCTTGGGTTTGCCTGTGCGATTGCGGAAAGCAGACTATTACAACTACAGGATCTTTGCGTTCCGGTGCTTGCCGTTCTTGCGGCTGCCTTCATAGAGAAGCGGCGCGGGAACAGGGGTTGAAAAGCACTACTCACGGGTTAACGGGAACTCGTCTTTATCGTGTATGGGCAAACATGAAGACGCGCTGCTACAACAGGCGCAACCGCAACTATGCACGATGGGGAGCGAGAGGCATTACGGTATGCGACGAGTGGCGTGACAATTTTCAGGCGTTTTACGACTGGGCTATGGAGAATGGATATGCCGATAGCTTGTCAATAGACCGCATAGACAACGATAAGGGCTATTATCCAGAGAACTGCCGTTGGGCGAATAGCGTTGAACAAGCTAGCAATACCCGAAAATCACGGCATATAACCTTTCGTGGCGAAACACATACTCTGAATGAATGGGCAAGGCGTTTGGGTTTTGACGCAGTGACGCTCTTCAACCGTCTTAAACATCTCACACCAGAAGAAGCTTTTACGTTGCCAAAGCAAGCTTTTCCCGGTCAACCGTTGAAGCAGGCTGTCTAGCCTCTAGAATACAGAAAGCCCCGGAACCGCTCCGGGGCTTTTTCGCAACCAAATTTGGCAAGTCAGTTGATTCAAGAATCTTATGCTATTCCCTTGCAATTTGCAACAGCAAGCGGTACACAGAAAAATGGACGGCAAGGGAGATGCAAGATGACAAACTTTGAAAGATGCCAGAACTTCGTTCTGGAATGGGAAGGCGGTCTGACAGACGACGCCGCCGACTCCGGCGGACTGACTAAATATGGCGTCTCTATGGCCTACTTGCAGGACATGTCGAAGACGCGACCTTCCGTTCTGCGGGACATCCTCGGCACGTCTACGATAACTAGGCAGGTGGTGAAGGATCTGACGAAGGATCAGGCATGGCGTCTGTTCAAGTATTCCTTCTGGGATCCGTTCCAGTTAGATGACATGCCCATCAGCGTGGCGCTGTGTGCCTATGACATGAACGTCAACCACGGCTCCTTCAACGCCATGAAGATCATCCAGCGGGCCTGCAACCTTCTGCCGTCCGTGATGCCGAAGCTGGCGGTGGACGGGAAATACGGCCCCAAGACAAGGGCTGCCATGCACTTCCTCAACACGCCCAACGGCATCGGGGCGGTCGCCAACAAGCGCCAGAGCTTTTATGATGCCATTGTTGCGAACAGGCCAAGCCAGAAGGTCTTCATCAAAGGCTGGACTCGGCGCTGCAACGCGATGAAGCGGCAGGCGCTGGAGTGGCTCTGATGGGGACGGCTATGAGCATTGACTTCGACGACTACGGAGACGTGATGCACCTGTCAGACCTTGAGTCTGTGTTTTCCGGTGTGGTGAGCCACCCTGTCTTCAAGGGTATCTGCGCCCTCGGTCTCTGGGGCTGCACAAAGCTTGGCCTTCCGGTGGATCTCGCCGTCGTCATGGGCGTTCTTTTCGTGGCGGACTTTGTGATCGGCTGCGCCTACGCCATGAGCAGGGGAAAGTTCACCTGCCGGAAATTCATGCGCGGCATGGCGAAGATTCCGGTCTACACCCTGCTCCTCGTCATCGCATGGCTTGCCCAGTACGTCTGCCAGACGCTGCTCCATACAGACCTGCCAGTGCCTCTCTGGACGGCAGCCTACCTTGCGATGCATGACGCCCTGTCGATCATCGGCAAGGCGGACGCAATGGGCCTTCCGGTGCCTAGCCTCATCAAGAGAGCTATGAGGCGCATCAACCACGCCGCCGAAACGTGCGTGGAGTCGGCGCTGGACAAGGTGGATCCGCCGGAGAAGGACGACGGGGCGTTCAAGAAGATCTAGGCGACAAATATGGAAGGGCGGGAGTTTTTGAAGATCCCGCCCTGATTTTTTTGAGGGTCTTTTTTAGTCTTTGAACTTGTAGTGCATAGCCAGAATATGCCGGATCTGGCCCGCCGTTGACCGTTCGTTCTTGCGGGCGTCCTCCTCGATGACCTCCTTCAGCTTGTCCGGCAGAGTGACGCTGAAGGTCTTCTGACGGCCTGTGGGAGGCCGTCCCATGCGCTTCACGCCGTTGTGTTCCATCTCTAGTCCTCCTCGTCGAACGGCGAGACTTCTTCCCATTCGCCGTCGGCTGTCTTGTGGTAGATCTTGTCAAATGTGCCTGTCTGAAGCAGACCGTGCTTCTGGGCGTAGGAACGGTCGAAGATATGCCTGTTGCGGGCCTTGAACTCTTCCACAGCCTCTTCCAGCGTGTCGCACTTGGCGACGGTGACGGGGACGGCGTCCCCGCACCAGCAGACCTCGTACTTGCTCATGGCTAGTCCTCCTTGACGGTGAAGCTGATGACCATCGTCCAAGCTCTGCTTTCAGGGAAGATCATCACGCTGTTCATGTCCCATGCACGGGTGACGCCATCAACATCTATCAGGCCGCTGGTCTTTTTGAAGAGTCTGCGGGCGGCGGCGCGTGCGCTTTCTCGGCTGGCGTAGTGGTAGTTCTTGGGGCGGTAGTCGATGCGGTAGCTCTTGGGGCCGAAGTTGATGCGGGTGGTCATGGCGTCCTCCTTGGTGTCGTTGCCTTCTTATCTCATGGATCCCCTCTTTCCGTCAACTAAAAATGTTGACGGAAGAGAGGAAAATTTTTTGGGCTATTCAGCGTAGCTGGGCCAGCCGTATTCGTCTCGCGGGCCAGTCCAGTTGATGAGTTCACGGAAGGTGAGCTTCGGCTTGGGGTTATCGATGAGGTAGATGTCCCAGACAAGGTCTTCCAGCCACCATTCGATGCACCAGCGGTATCCGCCCCATTCGTCGTCCTTGATGACGGAGATCATGTCGTTCCTGACTACGACGTATCCGTTGAGGCGGGAGTAGGTGCAGTCAACCTTGTCGCTATTCACGCCGCAGTCGGAGTAGCTGACAGAAGGCCCGCTGCCGAGAACGTAGGGGTCTCTGGCATGCATGGCGGTGCCGACGCGCCTTCTGGCGGCTCTGAGGGCGCTGGAGCGGGTAGTGTAGTTGCGGTTGGAAACGAGCTGATTGCGGGCGATGTCCATCTCTATCCTCCTACAGGTAGTGGCGGGCCTGTGCGCGGGTGACGTACTGGAGACTGCCGTCATTCTGGACGACGTACCAGTTGTTCTCGGTGCCTCTGGCCTTGCGGTTGTCGCGCTGGCCGAAAGCGACTACGGTGCCGGGGCAGACGTTGGGGATCTCGACCACGCCGCCGTCGTTGGCGTCGCCCCACCAGACGCCGTCGAAGGTGTAGCTGAAGCCACCGTCGGAGGCGCGGGAGATGACGGCTCCCCAAGGCTTGCTGTAGCGGCGGGCGTTGTACCCGCCGAAGCTCTCGGAAACGGTGAAGCGGACGCTGGCGCGGGCTTCGGCCCATGCCTGCCTGAGACATTCGGCGAAGAGGATGTCGCGGAGGGCGCAGCCGAACTGGCTGGAGGCTTCGCGACGGATCTGGTGCGCTCTGGTCATGATCTGCTGGACGTTGAACTGGCTGGCCATTTTCGTACTCCTTAGACTGTTTGAGTTTTTGGGGAGGGCGTCCCCTGTTGATTTGAACCCTACGCCCTTCCCCAATTTGTGTCAACTAAAAAAGTTGATAAAACTACTGCTTGATGACCAGCACACGGACATGCAGGCGCTGGATGTTGTGGCCTCCGGCGAGGATGGAGCGGACTTCAGCCGTTCCCCTGTCGCCGGAGACGTAGCCGTTGATGGCGGATCCGCCTTCCATCCAGTTTCCCTTGGTGACGTAGAGGCGGGAATAGCCTTGAGGGGTGCCGACGGCCTTTTCGACGCGGGCGATGAGGTTTTCGACGGCTGCGGTGGCGTAGCTGTGGTTGCGCCTGCGGATGTCGCCTTCGGACATCGAGGTCAGTTCCACGTAGTAGCGGTAGAGGCCGGAATTCACCTTGCCGTCGATGCGGTAGTAGCTTTCGCCCTTTTCGAGCATTTCACGGCGCTGGGCCAGTTCGCTCTTGTTCCATTCGTCCGCCAGCTTGTCGCGGTATTCGCGAAGCTGTTCCGGCATGGCCGCCTCCTTGTCCGCCTTGGCCTTCTTGGCGGCTTCAGCGGCTTCCAGAGCCTTCGCCGCCTTGGCTATCTTTTCACGGGTGGCGTCGATGCGCTCTTCCAGCTCTTCGATGTCGCAGTTGAGCCAGAAGAGGTCGTTTTCGTCCTGCGTCTTGTCCCTGAGAGCCTGCTTCTTGAGCATAAGGCTTTGATGGCGGGCAAGAGTGGCGTGAAGCTTCTGGATCTTGGCCTTGATGGACTCAATGGTGGCTGCCATTTTCTGACTCCTTTTTAATGTTTGCGGTGCTGGGGGTTTCCCCTTGCCCCTGTTTCTACGCCTGCCCCTTCCTAGTGTCAACTAAAAAAGTGAAGAAAAGTTGAAAAAAATAGGAAGGGGCAGACGGCGTACAGGTTTTACCAGTTGCGCCAGACGATGCCGAGTTCATCCCAGTCTTCGCACTTGACGATGCAGACGGCCCAGCCTTCGCGGTCGTAGTGCCGTGCGATGCGCTTGGCTTCGGCGAGGGTGTCGGCATCGCGGATAGGTTCAGGGTCTGCGCCCAAGTAAATCTTGTACCAAGTTTCCATAAGGTGCCTCCTAGTAGTAGATGGTGCCGTCGTAGACGATGCGGGTGGTGTAGCTTTCGTCCCACTGCGTGACGATGATGTTCAGGCTCTGGAGCTTCATGGCGGTGTCGTAGAGCCATGCTTCGATGTTGGTGTCGCCGCTCCTGAAGCCTATGCCGCGCTTCCCGACGGAGCCGATGTACAAGCTCTTTTCAGCCAGTTCACGGCTGTCCGGCCCGCCTTCCTTTGTGAGGACGTTGTTGAGCCAGCACTGGTAGTAGCGGATGCCCATGCCGTCGGCCTTTTCGTGCCATGTGAAGCTGAAGCCGTCGATGACGGTGGTGACGGAGCCGAAACTGGTGCGCTGGAGGGCGTTCGCTCTGGTTTCGCTGAGAGTCATTTTTCTTTCTCCTTCCCGCCCGGGCCGAAGCCCCAGCGGTGTGCAGGTTTTTTCTACTTGGACTTGAGGATCACTATGTGAAGAGTGGCATAGGAGCCGTTGGGGTGACGCCACATGTAGAAGGCGTTCACGCCATTCGGCAGCGTTTCGACGCCCTGCAGCTCTGGGATGCGGGCATATCCGCAGGCGGTCAGGAAGCGTTCAGCTTCGTCGGCGTAGTTGAATCCGAAGTTGCGGGAGCCTTCTTCCAGCCAGCCGTTGAAAGAGCCGATGCGGACGGAGCGGGGCTTGTAGACGTTGAGGATGTGGACGGAGCGGGAGAGTCCGGTCTTCAGGTCATAGCTGTAAAACATGGCGTCCTCCTTGGGTTGACGTTGTCCTTGACTCCACCTCTACGCCCCCACCCTGCTTGTGTCAACTAAAAAAGTTAACGAAAGTGAAAAAAAGTTATGGGCCGGACGGTATGCAGGTTTTTTTCGTCCGGCCCAGCGGTGTACAGCTATTTCTTCGCCGCCTCCCGCGCCTCCTCCTCGATGACGTAGTCGCGGAGCGCCAGCACGCAGACCTCGGAGAGCGTCCGGCCCTGACGCTCCGCCAGCGCCGCCAGCGCCTCCTTCAGCTCCGGCTGGATCCTGATGGTCAGTGATCCGGTGCGCCCGGTGGACGGCGTGCCACCTGTCTTGTAGCCTTTGGTCATGGCGGGCCTCCTACTGCGGCGGAACGGCGTTCAGATTTTCAAGGTTAACTATGCTTGGCGTGAACCTTTCGGGGTACAGGAACCTGTCAATCTCCCTGTCGATCCTGCCCCTGATCCGTTGGCTGTAGTCGAGCGCGACGTGACCGTCTGGAAAACGCTTCTTGCATGCGCTCCCGGCTAGACGCTCCATCATCGGAAGGACGGCGTCCATGCACCTGCCGACGTCCTCAGGCATCAGGCTTGCGACGTTGGGAAGCCAGAACGGAATTGCGTGGTGTGGCAAAAGCTGGTCGCCTTGGAGCTTGGCGCAGTATAGGACGGGCCACCTGAGATTGGACAAGTCCAAGACGATGACGGCGGAAAGCGGAGCAAGGTCGCCTTCGGGCCAGCAAAAGTATTCGTCGCGGCACTTCGGGTAGACGACTTTGACAGTGCGGGTTTTCGGCTTCATGGCAGCTCCTCGAACGGTGTACAGGAAAAGCGGTGTCCAGTTATTCTTCCTCGCTGTTATTCCAGATGTTGACGCCGGGGTGCTTGGCCTCCCACTCTCCGATCCAGTCGCGGAGCATAAGGCAGGACATGTTGCTGGCGGTACGGCGCTCCATCTTTGCGATGCGCTTAACGGCGTTCTTCAGTTCCGGCTGGAGGCTGATAGTTAGCAGCGTGGTTGCGCCGCTGCTGGCATGCCCGCCAGTCTTTTGCCCCTCTTTCTTTGGCGTTTCGCTATGCGGAGCAGGAGATGTCTGTTCATCAATGCCGAGCGCCCGGTTGAGGATGGAACAGACTATATGGTTTACGGGGCGGTGTTCAGATTTTGCGGCGTCCTCTAGTTTGGCCTTGATCGTCTCGGTGACAGAGACGTCGATGCGGAACGGGTTTCTCGTGGCGGGTCTACCTCTTTTCTTGGCGTCTGCCATAGCTTGTCCTCCTGATGTGGCGTGTGTGCAGGATGTAAGCTTTTCTTCCGTATAGGTCAATAAGTTTTAGGTTCAAACGGTGTACAGCTTTTTCGGCAGTCCGAACGGTGTACAGGAAAACGGTGTACAGCTTTTTTGCTCCGTGTCTGCGCCCGCGCACGCGCATGCACGCCCTGTCTTTGCTTGGCAGTCCGCCGTATCTAGTGGCACGCTTTATATATACCGTTGCTTGGCTCGTATGCCTATAGTTTCGCTCAGTTATGCATGCCTGCTCTTGGCATTAGATTTAAACCGCTACGTAGTTAATGCAGATTTTTTAGATAAATTATTTCATAGGTACGTTCGATTTAAAATTTTCCCCGCTGGATTTTTCGGGGTCAATTTTCATGCAGTTTCGTCGTGTCTATGTCGTGTTTGCTTCGCCAAGATAAGCAGGTTTTTTGCGTATCTTGTGCGTATTTTGTCAGTTTTCGCTTGTATTCCGCAAAGATAAAGCCGTTTTTCGCTTTATCCTGCGCCGTCCGTCCGCCGTGCGCCAGCCAGCCCGCGCCTTGCGTCGTCCGTCCGTGCCAGCCCGTGCGCCAGCGTCCGCACGTCCGCGCCAGCCGTCCACGTCAGCGTCCGCCAGCCAGCCCACGCTCCAGCCCGCGCCAGACTACGTCAGCAACGCGCCAGCCTGCGTCCGTCCGTGCCTGCGCCCGCGTCCACGCGCCAGTCCGCGCCATGCCGTGCCAGCCGTCCGCCACGCGCCAGCTACAGCCCGCGCCAGTTATATGCATGGGCCGCGCATATATGGGTTGACTGCCCGCCAGTTAGATCATGACCGTGCCGCAGTTATATAGCAAACGACGCCGAGGGGGGCATTTTTTAGGGTTCAATGATTTCAGGCACTTACATTTTCCTTAATGATTCCAGATAGTTAGAAATCTTCAATGATTTCAGATAGTTAATTTTTTCTAATGATTCCAGATAGTTGCGTTATTTTCAATGATTTCAGGATGTTATGGTTTTTCTAATGATTCCAGTATGTTAGCTTCTCGGCCGTCTCGGCACGTCTCGGCACGTCTCGGCACGTCTCG
>Ga0310690_10007887_pt1 | contig 13617 bp, 12 predicted proteins | sample AusTroGonzalo_MG_2_FD_207661 | JGI IMG/M metagenome (GOLD analysis project Ga0310690, IMG submission 207661) | Bovine rumen microbial communities from tropical cattle in Woodstock, Queensland, Australia - Gonzalo_04 (v2) (version 2) | ecosystem: Host-associated > Mammals > Digestive system >... | reverse complement strand
TTTATTTGCGCAGCAGCCGCAAAGTCAGGTTTTCCAATATATAAAGGACAAAGATGGCCAAAACGGCCAGGCTCAAATGCCTCCCCATGAGGAGCACGGTAAGGAGGGCGGCGACCGACAGGGCCAGGAACACAATACGCTTGGCATCCAGCAGCCGGTGCCCAGGCTTTACCTTCATGCCGAACATGGGAATCTCGCTCACCAGCAGCAGTCCCAGCACAACGGCCAGCACCGGCAGGAACCACGGGCTTGCGGCCCAGGCGTGAAGGGAACTGTCTGTGGTGAGAAAGATATAGCAGCAGAGCGAGCCGCAGATCATGGCCGAAGAAGGCGTTGCCAGGCCGATAAAATCGCTTTCCTGCCGCTCGTCCACGTTGAACTTGGCCAGCCGCAGGGCGCTCATGGCCGTGAGGAACAGGGGAATGTAGCTGATCCAGCCCGTTTCCCCGTGCATCTGGATGGTTTTCACCAGCATCAGCGAAGGCAGTACGCCAAAGCTGACCATATCCGCCAGGGAATCCAGTTCCTTGCCCATGGGGGAATATGCCTTGAGCAGGCGGGCGGCCAGGCCGTCACAGAAGTCGAAGACGGCCGCCAGCAGCATCAGCAGGAAAGCGAGGCCCATTTCCCCGCCGAACGTACAAATCACTCCCATGGTGCCCGCCAGGAGGTTCATGGAAGTGATTGTATTGGGAATGTGTCTGGTGATGGTCATTTACTTGAGGCCGATCTTCTTGAGGATTTCCTTGGGAACGGCGTTCTTGTTCACCACGATGTTAAGGGCTTTACCCTTGCAGAATTCCTCGGACATGTACCACAGGCCCTTATAGGCGCCGGCTTCTCCCCAGGAGTTCTTGATCATATAGTACTTGGTGCCGTTCTGGTCCTTGGCAATACCGTAAAGGTGCATGCCATGGTCGTCAGTAGAGGTCTTTTCGTCAAACCAGAGCTGACGGAGCTCCTGGGTGACCTTGATTTCCTTGACGGCGGGCTTGGGTGCGGGGGCAGGGTTGGAATCGTCACGGCCGACCCAGCGCTCCTGATCCGACCCGGCGGCGGGCTTTGCATCCGTGTCCACGAGGATGCCCAGGCCGTTGCGGGTGAAGCCGCTCTCCGAGACATCACCGCCCCAGGCCACGGTGTAGCCGTTTTCAACGGCGTAGTCGATAATGGCCATGAATTCGTCCAGCGGAACGTTCCAGGACTGGCTGGCGCGCCAGTTGTCGCAAACCTCCATGGCGAAGGAGGTATAGAACGGATGGTGCGTATAGGAGGTGAAGCCGATATAGTCGTCCAGGTTCAGGCCCTGTGCGTCACGGTAGGATTCGGGGGTGTAGGTGACACCGTTTACCACGAAGGTTTCCGGAATGTCGCCCATGTAGGCGTCCAGGATGCCGTCGAAGCCCTTGGGCCACACGGGGGTGAGCTTGCGGTTGGGGTTCTTCACCACTGCATCCACATAGCCTTTGAGCACGGCGTCCAGTTCTGCCTGTACGGGAAGTTCGTAACCGTACTGCATGCCGGTGTAGGCCTTCTGGTCCACCAGACCGTATGCCTTTGCTGTTTCCAGCACATCTCCGAAGTCCGATCCGGCGCTGAAGCCCATGCGGCCGTCCAGACGGACATACTTGATGGCGCGGTCATAATAGGCCTTGCGGACAATGAACATCTCCGAATAATCCGGATACAGGGCGGGATCCTTTATGCCCTTGGCTTTAATGGACTCGCTCTCCAGGAAAGAGAGTGCGCTGAAGCACCAGCAGGTGCCGCTGCTGTTCTGGTTCTTGACGGAAGTGATGGGGTTTTCCTTTACTACGGTGAACTGATAGTTGGCAGGATCTACCGGAGAGGGGGGTTGCTGACGGGCAGGTTGGGCCTTGGCGGACAAACAAACGGCTATCAGGACAACAGGAAGGATAAAACGAACGGTTTTCATATCTGTTTTTGTTTGAAATTAGTCGATTGAGGACAAAATTACGTCTTTTATTGTAATTTTGCAATATTATGAAAACAGTCCTGTATATTCACGGCATGGGCGGAGGCGGAGACAGCCGCATTCCCCGTTTACTCAACGAGCACTTCCAGGGCCGGGAAGTCAACGTTATCATCCGCACCTACAGCTTCGACCCGGAGGAGGGTGCTGCGCAAATAGCTGCCTGGGTTCAGGAAACACGGCCGTCTCTGGTAATAGGGGAATCCCTGGGCGCCATCCAGGCCCTCCGGGTGGGCGGCCTGCCCCATCTTTTCGTTTCGCCCTCCCTGGGGGCTCCGGAGCAGCTGGAAAGGCTGGTGGGCATTTCCCGCTTTGCCCTGGGCCGATGGTTTCTCCACCGCAAGTTCCCCGTAAAGGAAGGAGACCGCCAGGCCCTGGTGTTCACCCCTTCCGTCCTCCGGAAGTATGCCGCCCACTGGGAAGCCGCCAAGGCCCAGGCCCGCAAAGACCTGGCCGCAGGGTTTCCGTTCTTCGCTTTCTTCGGTACGCAGGACCATTACCGGAAAAACGGCGTGGTAAAACTTGAACTGTGGAAAGAGCTTTTTGGAAACACATACCAGGAATACGAGGGCACCCATTTCATGGAAGAAGAATACTTGCAATCCCTGCTCATTCCCAAGATACTGGAAATGCTCTCTTTGCAAAAATAGAGGGAAATGTGTATTTTTGTACATTATACTCAAGCGATATGAAGCATAGCATTCTCCTCTGCGCCGCCCTTCTGGCGTTTGCGGCCGCCTGCAAGCCCGAAACGGTGGCTCCCAGGCCCGCCGTGTCACTGGTACAGGCCATAGCGGCGGATACTTCCGGTATAGGAGGAATCGTGGCCAGCGCCGGCCATCAGGGCAACCTGGGCTCCATCGCCCTTATCGGGGAGCCCCGGGAGGTCATCCTCCTGGCCCGCCAGTTTCTCAGCGCAGACCGGATGGACAACATAGACGGCAGTGCCCGCAGGGATTCCCTTCCGGACTTCGCCGGAGAATCGTTCGACCTCATCCTGGATGCCTTCAACGCCCCCTACAGCCACTTTTTCGCAGAAGGTCCGGAATCGGCCAGCCGGGTAGACAGCCTCCGGACGGCCGCTGTGCAGAATGCCGTTTTTGCATGGGACAGCACCTGCGTGCGGCAGGCTTCGGACATGTCGTCCCGTCTGTCCAAGAGCCGGGCCAAACTGCTGGTTTTCACCTCCTCCATGCAGGCCCAGTACGGCCTTTTCGACGTGGACACCCTTCAGCAGCTCACCGGCGCCTGCACCATCCTGGTATCGGCCGTGAATACGCTGCTGGACGAAGCTTTTGCCTCAGGGGCCCGGAACCTGGCCGTCTGGACGTCCCGTGACGTACGGGACTCCCAGGCCTGGCAGTCGGTGTTCCAGTGGCGGAATGTCCCCGGCACCTCCCTGGCCGTGATTACGCCCGATGCGGCGCTGGATGTCCGTACGGAATTCCGCAACCTGCTGCGGCAATACCGGACAACCGGCCGCACCCTGGACGCCCTCCTGATAGACAGTTATGCCGTCGACTTCGCCCCGCTCCTGTCGGAACTGGCCATGGTTCGCCAGGCGGGAACGGACGAAGACGCCGGCCTGGACCGGATGCTCTCAGCGGACTTCCGTATCCTGGACCCTGCTTCTTCGGTGCTCCGTGCAACGGGCCGGCTGCTCCGGGAACAGAACCTGTTCACCCACCGGATCTCCCGTCCGTACGCCCGGTATTATGAAACCGTGGAAGCTCCGGACGGCAGCCCTGTCCTGATAGAGGTGGCCCCTTCCTATGCCCATAATGCGTATGTTCCGGATCTCCATTAGTCCAGAAGAAATCAGCGCCCTGGAACTGGCTTCCTTTCCCGGTGAAATTGTTGTGGTGGACCGGGAAGGGGAAGTGCTGGAGAAGGCCGTCCGTTACCTGAAGAACCAGAAAGTGCTGGGCTTCGATACGGAAACCCGGCCCACTTTTACGCCGGACCAGCACAGCTCCGGCACGGCCCTCCTCCAACTCTCCGGCAGTGGGAAAGCTTTCCTGTTCCAGCTCACAAAAATCGGCCTTCCGCGGCCTTTGGCGGCCATTCTGGCCAACCCTTCCATTGTGAAGGTGGGGGCTGCTACGCACGACGATGTCCGCGGCCTGCAGAAGATAACTCCGTTTTCGCCCAAGGGATTTGTAGATTTGCAGTCCATCGTGGCCGAATATGGAATCCGGGACAAGAGCGTGAAGAAAATGACGGCCATCATCCTGGGAGTCAAAATTTCCAAGGCCCAGCAGCTTTCCAACTGGGAGGCAGACCACCTGTCGGAATCCCAGCGGCGCTATGCCGCCACGGATGCCTGGGTGTGCCGGGAAATGTACTATAAACTGATGGCTTCCGACAAGAATCCCCTCACCCCCGAACAGCTGAACCCCGAACAGAATGGATAAAGTCATCCTCCGTCCCCACCGGGAGGAATCCCTCCTCCGCTATCATCCCTGGGTGTTTTCCGGCGCCATCGCCCAAATCACCGGTCATCCCGCGGAGGGAGACCTGGTGGCCGTCTATTCCGCCGAAGGGCAGTTCCTGGCCTATGGCCATTACCAGATAGGTTCCATCGCCGTCCGGGTGCTCAGCCTGGACGAAGACCCCACCCGGGCGGATTTCTGGACCCTCATGCTGTCCCGCGCCCTGCACCTTAGGGAAGCCTATGGCCTGCATGGGGCGGCCGGAACGGACTGCTACCGCCTGGTGCACGGGGAAGGGGACGGCCTGCCCGGCCTTATTGTAGATTATTATGCGGGCGTATGTGTGCTGCAGGCCCATTCCGTGGGTATGTTCCGCGCCAAAGGGGCCATCTGCGCCGCCCTGCAGGAAGTTTACGGACCGGCCTTGAAAGCCGTTTACGACAAGAGTTCCGGTACAGCCCCTTTTAAGGCCGGCCTGGATCTGGTGGACGGCTATCTCTGGAAGGCCGATGGCTTCCGGGACGACGAGCAGGTGGTGCTGGAAAACGGTCACCGCTTCCTGGTGAACTGGACCGAAGGCCAGAAGACCGGCTTCTTCCTGGACCAGCGGGAAAACCGCTACCGGGTGGGCAGCCTGGCAAAGGGCCGCTCGGTTTTGAACCTGTTTTGCTATACCGGCGGCTTCTCCATCTACGCCCTGGGAAACGGCGCCCTGCACGTAGACTCCGTAGACAGTTCCCGCAAGGCCATGGACATGGTAGACCGCAACGTGGCCCTCAATGGCTTCACGCCGGAGCAGCACACTTCTTACTGTGCCGATGCCATAGACTTTCTCCGGGACGTTCCGGAGGGCAAATACGACCTGATGATTGTAGACCCCCCGGCCTTCGCCAAGCACCGTGGCGCCCTCAAAAACGCCCTCCGGGCCTATCAGCGGCTGAATGCGGCGGCCATCGGCAAGGTGGCCCCCGGCGGCTTCGTTTTCACCTTCAGCTGCTCTCAGGTAGTGGACAAGGAAGCCTTCGCCCTGGCCGTCTTCTCCGCCGCTGCCGAAACCGGCCGCAGCGTCCGCATCCTGGACCGCCTGAACCAGCCCGCGGACCATCCCGTGAACATCTATCACCCGGAAGGGGAATACCTGAAAGGCCTGCTTCTTTATGTCGAATGATTACATGTTCCCCACTTCCGTAAAGGAGGTGCAGGCGCTGGGGTGGGATTATATCGATATAATCTTCTTCAGCGGGGACGCGTTTGTGGACCATCCGTCGTTTGGAACGGCGGTCATTGCGAGGTGGCTGCAGAAGTGGGGCTACCGGGTGGCGGTGGTGCCGCAGCCCAACTGGCGGGACGACCTCCGGGATTTCCGCAAGCTGGGAACGCCCCGGCTCTATTTTGCCCTCAACTCCGGCGCCATGGACTCCATGGTGAACCACTATACGGCCTCCAAGCGCCTCCGTCACGACGATGCCTATACCCCCGACGGCAAGGCCGGCGCACGGCCGGACTACGCCGTTACGGTGTACACCCAAATTCTCAAAAAGCTGTTTCCGGACGTGCCGGTGGTTATCGGCGGCATAGAAGCTTCGCTGCGGCGCCTCACTCACTACGATTATTGGAAAGACTGCCTGATGCCCTCCGTCCTGGTTGCCTCCGGGGCCGATTACCTCTGCTACGGCATGGGCGAAAGGCCGATGCTGGAACTCACAAAGGGCATCGAAAAAGGCTGGTCCCGCCACCGTATGGAGCAGATTCCTCAGATTGCATTCTACGTAAAAGGAAAGGTTCCGTCCACGAAAATGCCCCAAAACGTGGACGCAACCCAAGAAATCGGTGTTCCGTCCACGAAAATGCCCCAAAACGTGGACAGAGCGAACAAAAACAAAGGAATTCTGGTCTTGCATTCCTTCGAAGAATGTCAGAAGGACAAGCGGGCGTTTGCGGAGAATTTCCATTGGATTGAGACGCATGCCAACATGATGCACCCGGACACCATCATCGAACCGGTGGGGGACGGGTATGTGCAGATCAATCCGCCCTATCCGCCTGCCACCCAGGAAGAAATGGACAGCTTCTGGGACCTTCCGTTCACCAAACTGCCGCATCCGCGCTACAAGGGAAAGCGCATCCCGGCCTATGACATGATTAAGTTCAGCGTGAACACGCACCGGGGGTGCTTTGGCGGCTGTAACTTCTGCACCATTGCGGCTCACCAGGGCAAGTTCATCCAGAGCCGGAGCGAGGCTTCCATCCTGAAAGAGGTAAAGGAGCTGAACAACCTGCCGGATTTTGCCGGAAACATCTCCGACGTGGGTGCCCCCACGGCCAATATGTACGGCATGCACGGGAAGAACCTGGAACTGTGCGACAAGTGCAAACGCCGCAGCTGCCTGTTCCCGGCCCGCTGCCCCAACCTGGACTGCGACCACACCCGCCTGATGGAACTGCTCAAGCGCATCGACGCCACCCATGGCATCCGGCACAGCTATATCGGCAGCGGTATCCGTTACGACCTTTTCCTTACCGAAGACGGTTTTGTGGACTCCAGTTCCAAACCGTACCTGAAGACCCTGGTTCTGGACCATACTTCCGGCCGCCTGAAAGTGGCTCCGGAGCATACGGAAGACCACGTACTGCAGAAGATGGCCAAGCCCACCTTCCGCCTTTTCGAGCGGCTGCGCAAGGAATTCGATGCCGTGAACCGGGAGGCCGGAACGCATGTAGGGCTGGTTCCTTACTTCATTTCTTCCCATCCGGGCTGCACCCTCAAGGACATGGAAAACCTGGCTAATCATCCCGCCCTGAAGGGCATCTGGATGGACCAGGTGCAGGATTTCACACCAACGCCCATGACCACTTCCTCCGTGATGTTCTACACCGGTCTGGACCCCCGCGACATGAAACCGGTTTTCTGTGAACACAATCCGGAGAAGAAACAGCAGCAAAAGTCATTTTTCTTTAAAAATTCCTCCAAAAAAACGGGGAACCGCTTGCAAGGTTCAAAACAAATACATAATATTGCAGGCAGAAAGAAAAAGTAATCAAACCTGACTATGGCAGATATCAAGAAAAGACATGTGGTGAGTTACGAGAAGATGGGAACGCACCCGGATTTGGCGGCGGCCTTTTCTGAAAAATACCCCAAAGGTTTCAGCGACTATCTTACAGACCTCATAAAATACCCCAAACCGGACGGTACTTCTTTCTATGCCGTAACAATAGAAACGCAAGACGCAGTGTACCTGGTGAAAATCAATGTGAAAACAGACGATATGGAAGATGTGGCCAGGTGGCTGGAAGGGGAAGAAGATGCAGAGAACGAGGCCGTGGCCGGAGGCAGCGCAGATGCTTCGGATGCTGCCGGAGAAACCCTCCCGGACGACAATATTTCCCAATATTCCACCGCGGGCGACGACGAATAGCTTATGGCGCACAATGGTGGCATCAAGTATGTTTGGGGCCCTTTGAGGGCCCTTTTGCGTAGGCTGCCGGAGAGGACCAGCCTGCTCATCCTCTCCGTGGTCACAGGCCTTCTGTGCGGCCTGGCCGCCGTTGTGCTTAAACTGGCCATCCATTTCATCCAAAACCGCCTTTCCCTCTGGCATGCCCATGCCCACTGGGCATATTTCCTTCTTCCGGGAGTGGGTATGCTCCTGAGCTTTCTCATCGTCAGATATCTGGTCAAGGACAATATCGGCCACGGTGTAACCAAAGTGCTTCAGGCCGTTTCCAAAAACGAGTCCAAAATCAAGCGGCACAATGTGTGGTCTTCCATGGTCACCAGTGCCCTCACCATCGGCTTTGGCGGTTCCGTGGGCGCAGAGGCTCCCATCGTGTATACGGGGGCGGCCATCGGCTCCAATCTGGGCCGATACTGCGGTATGTCCTACCGGGGGATGACCCTCCTTTTGGGCTGCGGAGCGGCCGGTGCCTTGGCCGGCATCTTCAATGCGCCGCTGGCGGGTGTGCTGTTCACGCTGGAAATCCTGCTTTTCAACATTTCCATGACGGGCATCCTGCCGCTTCTGCTCAGTTCCATATCGGCTACGCTGGTCAGCTATCTGTGTCTGGGGAGGGAAATGCAATTTTCCGCCGAACTGGTAGACTTTTCCATGCGGAATGTGCCGTTTTACCTGATTCTGGGTGTCTTCTGCGGTTTCTGCGCCCTGTATTTCATCCATACCACCCTGTCTTTGGAAGACAGGCTGGGCAGGCTGAAGAACCCTTGGGTGCGCTGGGCCCTGTCGGCCTTTCTGCTGGGCCTTCTCATTTATCTATTTCCCCCGCTGCACGGGGAAGGGTATAATTTCCTGGCGCCGCTCCTGAACGGAGGCGCGATAGACTTCGGCGGGGAAACCCCGCTGTCCTTTGCCCTTCAGTGGAAATGGGCTGTGCCGCTGTTTTTCCTGCTGGTGCTCCTCCTGAAGGTTTTCTCCATGACTTTTACCAATGCCGGCGGGGGAGTGGGCGGAACCTTCGGCCCAACCCTGTTCGTGGGTGCCATGGCCGGATTCGTGGTGGCATCGGTCCTCAACCTCATCTGGCCCGGGATGGTTCCCGTATCCAACTTCGTGCTGGTGGGAATGGCCGGGCTCATGGCGGGCGTAATGCAGGCGCCCCTCACCGCCATCTTCCTCATTGCGGAAATCAGCGGCGGATACCAGTTGCTGGTACCCCTTATCCTTACGGCTGCCACGGCATACGGCATCACCCGCATCTTCGAGAAGTATTCTATCTACACCAAGCGCATAGCCGCTTCCGGGGAGCTCCTCACCCACGATTCAGACCAGGCGGTGCTCACCCTGCTCAAGATGGATTCCCTTCTGGAGAAAGACTTTGTGCCGGTGAGCATAGATGCCACTTTGGGAGAACTGGTGGAGGTGGTTTCCCGCAGCAAACGGAACATCTTCCCGGTGCTGGATTCCCGCGGGCGTTTCCAGGGATACGTGTCTCTGGAGGATATCCGACGGGATATGTTCCAGACCAACCTGTACGGTTCCCGGCATGTCTATAACTATATGCGCACGGCCCCGGAATACATCCATCAGGAAGAACACATGGATTCCGTCATGCGCAAGTTCGAAAAGACCGGCGCATGGAACCTGCCGGTCATCGGGGAAGACCGTTCCTACCTGGGCTTCCTTTCCAAGTCCAAGATTTTCAGTGCGTACCGGGAAGAACTCAGGGATTTCTCACAAGACTGACGCCTTATGAAAGAGATTTATGTAAAGCACATCGCCCAGAAGCTCGGAGTCCGGGACTGGCAGGTGGAAAACTGCGCCGAACTCTTTGCCGATGGCTGCACCATTCCGTTCATCAGCCGATACCGCAAGGAGCGCACCGGCGGGCTCAACGATATTGACGTGGCGGAAATCAAGCACTGGACAGATGTGTTCGCGGAGATGGAGAAGCGCAAGGAATCCATCCTGGGCACCATCCGGGAGCTGGGAAAACTTACGCCGGAATTGCAGGTAAAGATAGAGAACTGCGTGAATGCCAGCGAGTTGGAAGACTTGTACCTGCCGTATCGGCCCAAACGGAAAACGCGTGCTACCGTGGCGGTTGCCAAGGGTTTGGAACCTTTGGCCGATCTGCTCTGGAACGGTAAGACCGCCCGACCGGAGGAAGCTGCCGCCAAGTATGTGAAAGGGGAGGTGGCTTCCGTGGAGGAGGCCCTTGCCGGTGCCCGCGACATCCTGGCGGAGCGGCTCAGCGAAACGGCCGCCATCCGGGAAACCCTTCGCGGCATCTACCGTACCAGACGGGTTCGGTCCAAGGTAACCAAGGCAGGGGAAACCACCCCGGATGCCTCCAAATACCGCAGCTATTTCTCTTTCAGCCAGCCCATTGCCACCATCCCTTCCCATAACCTGCTGGCCATGCTCCGGGCTCGTGACGAAGGCTATCTCCGCGTGGAAATTGATGCCGACGGGGAAAAGTGCGGCAACAAGATGTATTACGACTTCTGCCAGGAACACGGTTATCCCGCCCGGGAAACCGGTCTCCAGATCCGGGAGGCGGTGGACGATGCCTGGAAACGCCTGCTGGATCCTTCCATCACCGGAGAAGTTCTCCGGGAAGCCAAGGAAAGGGCCGATGCAGAATCCATCCAGGTGTTCGGAGAGAATCTCCGGCAGCTGCTGCTGGCCGCTCCGGTGGGGCAGAAGCGGGTGATGGCCATCGACCCGGGTTTCAGGACGGGATGCAAGGTGGTTTGCCTGGACGAACACGGCAGCCTGCTTCACCACGATGTTATCTTCCCGCATCCCCCCGCGGCCAAGAAGATCCAGGCCATTACAACGGTGGCGGATCTGGTGGAAAGATATGACATTCAGGTAATTGCTATCGGCAACGGTACGGCTGGCCGGGAGACGGAAGATTTTGTGCGCAAGGTGGGCCTGCCGGAAAGCGTGCGGATTTTCTCCGTAAGCGAAGACGGCGCATCGGTGTATTCCGCCTCGGAGGTGGGCCGGGAGGAATTCCCGGAGTACGACGTAACCGTCCGCGGAGCGGTATCCATCGGCCGGCGGCTGATGGACCCGCTGTCGGAGCTGGTGAAGATAGACCCCAAATCCCTGGGAATCGGCCAGTATCAGCACGACGTAGACCAGGCGCTCCTCAAGGAAAAGCTGGACAATACGGTGGAAAGCTGCGTGAACAGCGTGGGCGTAAACCTGAACACCGCCAGCCCGTATCTGCTTCAGTATGTGTCCGGTATTGGCCCGGCGCTATCCCGCGCCATTGTGGACTACCGCTCCGCCGAAGGCGGTTTCAAGAGCCGGGAACAACTCAAGAAGGTGCCCCGGCTGGGGGCCAAGGCGTTCCAGCAGTGCGCAGGTTTCCTTCGCATCCAGGGGGCGGCCCATCCGCTGGACAATTCCGCCGTGCATCCGGAAGCCTACCATCTGGTGGACCGGATGGCAAAGGATTTGGGCGTGCCGGTGAAAGATTTGGTGGGGAACGCGGATCTTTGCCGCAAAATCAACGCTGCAGACTATGTGGAGGGAGATTTCGGCCTTCCTACTGTGAACGACATCCTGCAGGAACTGCAAAAGCCGGGGCGGGATCCGCGGGAGGAGGCCCGGGAGTTTTCCTTTGCCGACGACATCCACGATATCGAAGATCTGAAGGTGGGAATGGAACTGCCCGGTATTGTTACCAACCTGACGGCCTTTGGGGCGTTTGTGGATATCGGCCTGCATGAAAACGGCCTCATCCATGCCTCCCAGATGGGCGTGAAGGGGATGGCTGTTCCTTCCAAGGTACTCAAACTGCACCAGCACGTGAAGGTGCAGGTGCTCTCTGTAGATCCGGAACGGAACCGGATTGGGCTCAGGCTGTTAAAGGATTAGCTCCTGGGGCGGATTCTCCGGAAGCGGAGGGCGATGACGCCCCAGAAGGCTTCGCCGAAGATACCTCCGCTCATCTTGGAGGTGCCTTTCTGCCGGTTCACAAAGATGATGGGAACTTCCTTTACGAGGAACCCCAGTTTGTACGCCGTGTATTTCATTTCAATCTGGAAGCCGTATCCTTTCATCTTCACGGCATCCAGATCCATGGTTTCCAATACTTTGCGCGTATAGCACACGAAACCGGCGGTGGTGTCGTACACCTTCATTCCCAGCATATTCCGCACATAGGTGGAGGCGAAGTAAGACATGACGATTCTTCTCATGGGCCAGTCTACCACGCTGACGCCGTTGCAATAGCGGGAACCTACCGCCATATCGGCCCCATCCTCCGAGCAGGCCTTGTACAGGCGGAGCAGGTCCTTGGGGTTGTGGGAGAAGTCCGCATCCATCTCGAAAACGTAGTCGTACCCTTTCTCCAGGGCCCATTTGAAGCCCGTGAGGTAGGCCGTACCCAGCCCCAGTTTGCCGGCCCGCTGCAGCAGGTGCAGACGCTCTCCCTCCTGTTCCTGCAGCTGTTTCACGATAAGGGCCGTTCCGTCCGGGGAACCGTCGTCGATGACCAGCACATGGAAGCCTCCTTCCAGGGCAAACACGGCGGCAATGATGTCTGCAATGTTCTCCTTTTCGTTATAGGTGGGTATGATCACTAACTTCCGGTCCATGGCGGTTGTACTGATAAGGACTCCAAATATAATAATTATTTTTAGAAAGTGAACACGGCGGCGGCGATTTTCTCCAGCCAGAGGGCGTCGGTTTGGTCAAATGTGCCCGTTTGGTCGCTGTCGATGTCCAGAACGGCCACCACCTGGCCGTTCCGGTGAGCGGGTACCACAATCTCCGACCGGGAAAGGCTGCTGCAGGCTATGTGACCGGGGAACTGCTCCACGTCGGGCACCACCAGGGTCTTGTCCTGTGCCCAGGCCGTTCCGCACACCCCTTTCCCAAAGCCGATTCGCTGGCAGGCTGCCGGCCCCTGGAAGGGCCCCAGTACCAGCGTTTTACCGTCTACCCGGTAAAAGCCGGTCCAGAAGAAACGCATCCTTTCGGCTATGAGGGCGGCGGCGTTGGCCATCCGGGCGATGAGGTCCGTCTCTTCTCCCAGGAAAAGCCGGATATCTTGGAACAGACGCAGGTAGCGGAAGGTTTTCAGGGACAGGTGGCAGTAGCCTTCCGGGTTTTTGTCCAGATATGCCTGATGGCGCTCTTCTGCGGGATAGAAGTTCCTTAACGGTTCCAGTTCCACCGCAAGGGGCGCGCAGGCCTTCTTTTCTTCCAGCACGTAAACCTCTTCTATCTCAGCCCGTTCCGCCGGATCTGTGTAATAGATTCCGGTGCGGTAGCGGGTGCCTTCGTCGTGCCCCTGCCGGTTCAGGCTAAGCGGATCGATCATGCAGAAAAACAGTTCTGTGAGTTCTTTCGGGCCGATTCGGGCGGGATTGTACGTTACCTTCACCGTTTCGGCAAAACCGGTGGTGTCCGTATAGACTTCCTCGTAGGAGGGGTTTTCCGTGCGGCCGTTGGCGTATCCGCACACCGCTTCCTTCACGCCGTCCACCTGGGAGAAGAAATGCTGTGTACCCCAGAAACAGCCTCCGGCAAAGTAGATTTCCTTCATTATCAATACCTAATTTATTTTTCACAAAGGTAGAACAAAAAAATCTTCAAAAAAAGGGCAAAAAAGTTTGCGAGTTCCGAAAAAGTTAGTACCTTTGCAATCCCGTTCGGAAACGAGCGGGTTTTTCAGCGCCCGAACCGAAAGGCAGGGCAGGCAAAAAGTTCATTG
>Ga0310690_10007886_pt1 | contig 13618 bp, 7 predicted proteins | sample AusTroGonzalo_MG_2_FD_207661 | JGI IMG/M metagenome (GOLD analysis project Ga0310690, IMG submission 207661) | Bovine rumen microbial communities from tropical cattle in Woodstock, Queensland, Australia - Gonzalo_04 (v2) (version 2) | ecosystem: Host-associated > Mammals > Digestive system >... | reverse complement strand
CCTGGACAACGGCTGCCGCGCGTCGGTGGAGCACGAGGGCAAGATGGGGCGGAAAGCCGAAGCGGTGCCCGTGAACAAGGAGATCCGCCTCTGGTATGAGATTCCGGCGGACGCGGCGGTGGAAGCCATTGTCCACGGGAAAAGCGAGGAAGAGTGCCGTGAGTGCCTGGGCGAACTGCAGTTCCGGACAGACTGGCCGTACCTGACCGGGAGCATCGTGACGGGCGGGGAGGAAGAACGGATCAGGATGATCAACGAGGCCGCCGCCACCTCAAAGGCGGATTATCTGCTGCTCCTGGACGCGGGCGTGACCGAAATGAACCGGTACTTCATCCGGGAAATGCTCATGTATGCCCAGCGGAATGACGTGGCGGGCGTGACGGGCGTGCTGACGGATCCGAAAGGCCGCATCACCCACGGCGGCTTCGCCGTAGGCATGGAGCATACCGCCCAGTGCGTCAACGAGGGAATGTACTACCGGGCCGGCGGCTGGCATGACATGATGAACAAGGTGCACAACGTCAGCGCCGTAAGCCTCTGCTGCCTGATGGTAAAGCGGGCAAACTGGGTGCCGCTGGACGAAGGGTTCAAAGGCGGGCTCGCCGCGGTGGACCTGGGCCTGCGCCAGCGGCTGGCAAAGAAATGGTTCGTGTTCACCCCCCACGCGAAGGCGGAGCTGGCGCCGAACCGGCTGCTGCTCAGCGGAACGGCGCGAAACGAAAATGACACCGCTTTTTTTGAGCAGAAATGGGGCAGAGACATCCACGACCCCTGCTACAGCGGGCGTTTCAGCAAAAAGAAAGCGAATTATCATTATTAAGGCTTCTTTTGCCGCTTCCCCGGCGCTTCATCATCCCGTCCCAATCCCCGTCCGGTCTTCCATTCAGGCTTCCTTCCGTGCGGGAAAGGGATCGGGATTGTTTCATTTCTTAGATTGTGCTATACTTCATTCAATATTCTGAAGGATCAGGTGAGACGCATGGACCGTATTTATGACCCGAAGGTGATCGAGAAAAAGTGGCAGCAGTACTGGGAGGAGCACAAAACCTTCCATACGGACGTATGGGATTTCTCCAAACCCAAGTTCTACGCCCTGGACATGTTCCCCTACCCCAGCGGCGTGGGCCTGCACGCCGGTCATCCCGAGGGCTACACCGCCACGGATATCGTCAGCCGCATGAAACGGATGCAGGGCTACAACGTCCTCCATCCCATGGGGTACGACTCTTTCGGCCTGCCGGCGGAGCAGTATGCCGTGACCACGGGGCATCATCCGGAAGGCTTTACGAAGGAAAACATCCAGACCTTCAGCCGCCAGCTGAAGGAACTGGGCTTTGACTACGACTGGGACAAGATGATCGCCACCAGCGATCCGGAGTTCTATCACTGGACCCAGTGGATCTTCAAGCAGCTGTACCTGGACGGCTACGCCCAGTACATCGACATGCCGGTCAACTGGTGTGAGGAGCTGGGCACGGTGCTGTCGAACGATGAAGTCATTGACGGCAAGAGCGAGCGCGGCGGCTATCCCGTGGTCCGCAAAAACATGAAGCAGTGGGTCATCAACCAGCCCGCTTTCGCCGAGAAGCTGCTGGAAGGCTTGAACGAGATCGACTGGCCCGAGAGCACCAAGGACATGCAGCGCCACTGGATCGGCAAGAGCGAGGGCGTGGAAGTGAAGTTTGAAATCGTCGGCGGCGGCGAGTTCAGCATCTTTACCACCTGTATCGAGACCATCTACGGCATCACCTTCATGGTGCTGGCGCCGGACGGGCAGCTGGTGCAGGACCTGATGCCCCGGATTCGGAACAAGGAAGAAGTCCTGGCCTATATCGAAGAGACCCGGAAAAAGAACGATATGGACCGGACGGAGCTGAACAAGGGTAAGAGCGGCTGCCGCCTGGAGGGTGTGAAGTGTATCAACCCGGCAAACGGGAAAGAAGCGGAGCTGTTCATCGGTGACTTCGTCCTGGCCAGCTACGGCACCGGCGCGGTCATGGCCGTGCCGAGCCACGACCAGCGCGATTTTGAGTACGCCGTGGCCCACCACATCCCCATGGTCCAGGTCATCGACGGGGCGGACGTCTCGGAGCACGCCTTTGAAAAGGGCGACTACCTGGGCAAGGGCTGCAGGCTGATCAACAGCGAGGAGTTCACCGGCCTGACGGTGGAGGAGGCCAAGGAGGCCATCACCGCCAAGCTCGAAAAGATGGGCGTGGCGAAGCGCACCGTAAACTACCACTTCCGCGAGTGGATCTTCGCCCGTCAGCGGTACTGGGGCGAGCCCGTGCCCATGGTGCATCTGGAGGACGGCAGCATCTATCCCCTGCCGGACGACGAGCTGCCTCTGATCCTGCCGGAGCTGGAGGATTATAAGGGAAAGAACGGCAAAGCCCCGCTGGAAAACGCCGAGGAGTGGAAACACTACGACCGGAACGGCGTGAAGGGCATCCGCGAAACCAGCACCATGCCCGGCTCCGCCGGCAGCAGCTGGTACTACATGCGCTACATTGACCCGCACAACGACAAGACCTTCGCCGACTATGAGCTGCTGAAGCACTGGCTGCCGGTGGATCTCTACATCGGCGGGCCGGAGCACGCGGTGGGTCACCTGATGTACAGCCGGATCTGGAACCGGTACCTGTACGACAAGGGCCTGAGCCCCGTGAAGGAACCTTTCCGGAAGCTGGTACACCAGGGCATGATCCTGGGCGAAAACGGCATCAAGATGGGCAAGCGCTTCCCGAAGTACGTGGTGAACCCCAGCGACATCGTCGAGAAGTACGGCGCAGACACCCTGCGGATCTATGAAATGTTCATGGGCCCGCTGGAAGTGTCGAAGCCCTGGAGCCCGCAGGGCGTCGAAGGCGCCCGGAAGTTCCTGAACCGCGTATGGGCCTTCTTCACGAAGGAAGAGAATATCACCGAAACAAACGACGGCGCTCTGGACCGGGTGTTCCACCAGACGGTGAAAAAGGTCACCGGCGACTTTGAGACCCTGGGCTTCAACACCGCGATCAGCCAGATGATGATCTTCGTGAACGCCTGCTACAAGAACGGCACCTGCCCGAAGGAATACGCGGAAGCCTTTGTGAAGATGATCAGCTGCATCTGCCCGCATATCGGCGAGGAGATGTGGAGCATCCTGGGCCATGAGGAAACCCTAGCCTATGAGCCCTGGCCGGTATGGGATGAGGAAAAGATCAGGGAAGACACGATCCAGATTCCCGTGCAGGTGAACGGCAAGGTCCGGGCAACGGTGGAGATCGGCGTGAACGAGGAGCAGGCCGCGGTGCTGGAGAAGGCGCACGCGATGCACAACGTACAGGTCACGATCGCCGGAAAGACGATCGTCAAGGAGATTTACGTCAAGGGCAGAATTGTCAACATCGTTGTAAAATAACAGAAAATAATGAGAAGGCGGCTGACCGGCCGCCTTCTGATTTTCTTCAAAAATCCGAAATGTTTTTGTTGACATTGTAACATTTTCGTAATATAATGACCCTGTACAGTTGTACGCCACGTAATGGATTCTGAATGATTAAGACTGAACTGATGAGGTGAGCCATTCATGACAGTGTATCGCCGCCGCCTGGTGTGCTTCGCTCTGGCGCTGAGCCTGCTGTGTATGCTGATCCCCGCCGGGATCGGCCGGGATGCCGCCCTTGCGGAGCCCGTACGGCGGGGCATCACCCTGGATAAAGTGAACGTACGGTACGGGCCGAGCACCAGCGAGAAGATCATGTTCTCCCTGCCGAAGGATCATGTTTGCATCATCCGGGAAGAGAAGGTCAATGAAAAGATCCGCTGGTACAGAGTGGAAACCATCGACCCGGAACGGAAAAACAGCAATACCTATTTCGGCTATATCCACGGGGATTTTTTCCGTGAGCTGACCGACGAGGAATACTCCCTCTACACCGCCACCGGCACAGCCGCGACGCCGACCCCCGTTCCCCAGAGCGGCGGCGATTCCCCGACGCCGACCCCGACCCCAGTGCCCGCCGGCTCATCCGACCTGCCGGCAAAAGCCGGCACCCGGGGTGTGGTCACCGCGGGCGGCACCAATCTGCGGGAAGGCCCGGGCACCGGATATCACAGCCTGATGAAGCTGAACCGGAACGACCAGCTTGAGATCCTGACGATCCCTTCTGTCATCGGGCCCGGAGTAGAAACCTTTTATAAGGTCAGATTCGACGGCGTAACCGGCTATATCATGAGCAACTTTGTCTCCATCCTGAGCGGCGGCGCCGAGAACGGCTCGTCCGTGGTGGTAACGGCTACCCCCGCACCGACAAACAATAACTCTTCCAATAATTCTTCGGATTTCACGCATGTGAAGCTGATCCTGAGCAGCTGCCACCTGCGGGTTAAGCCGGGCGGAGACTACGACGCGAAGAACGACTGGACCGGTCAGGGCACGACGCTGCCCCTCGCCGGCAATTCCGTCAAACAGGGCGGATACGTCTGGTATCCGGTTTCCAAGAACGGAAAAACCTACTACGTGCGCAGCGACTGCGTACAGCCCTTCTCCAGCGGCGGAAGCACCCCGACTCCCGCAAATACAGGCACCCCGACCCCGGCCCCGACCGAGACCGTCAGCCCGGATGTGCTCGGTTGGGTGCAGACCATTGTCGGCGGGTGCAACCTGCGGGCTACAATAGGCGGCACCGTCATCAAGCAGATCGCGAAAAACGTAAAGCTGCCCTATCTGCTGACCCCCGTAAGTAAGAACGGATATACCTGGTATTTTGTCCAGGACGGCAATAACCGCGGCTATCTGCGCGGCGACGTGGTCAAAGTTATCAGCAACCCCGACGTGACGCCGACCGCCGCGCCGACCGGCAGCCCGGACACGCCGACCCCGGCGCCGACAGAGCAGCCCACCGGCTGGGTGAAAACCATCTCCGGCGGCGTAAACCTGCGCAAGAACGCGGGCTACAGCGACGTGATCGGAACCGTAACCAGAAACGTCGTACTGCCATACTACAGCACGACCACAGTGAAGGGCGTGGTATGGTATCAGGTGGTGCATCCGACCCTCGGCAAGGGTTTCCTTCACGGAAACTACGTCACCATATGCAACCAGGACGGCAGCGCCATCGCGACGCCGACACCCGATCCGAGCGTGACAGCACCCCCGGACGGCGGCGGCAACGGCCAGGAAGCCAGTTACACCACGCTGAAAACCGGTTCCACCGGCAACGCAGTCAAGAACCTGGTGCAGGAACTGATCAACCAGGGTTATTATTCAGGCTCCGTCACCAACAAGTATACGACAGCTGTCGCGGAAGCCGTGAAGGCATTCCAGACGGCGAAAGGCCTGACCGCGGACGGGATTGCCGGCTCAACGACTCAGCATAAACTGTACGGCACTGTGCCCATCGGTTCGGGTGATAAGAACAACCTGACCATGACCCTGTATCCCGCCGAGAAGATCGACTGGTACACCGGCGGGATCAACGAGATGTGGCCGAGAGGCGCCAACTACAAAGTCTATGACGTGAAGACCGGTATCGTCTGGTGGGCGCACCGCTGGGCCGGCGGCCGCCACGTCGACGCGGAGCCGCTGACAGCGGCAGACACCGCACGGCTGTGCAAGTGCTACGGCGTGAACAACAGTACCGAAATCGCCAGCAAGAACCTGTATCAGCGCCGGCCGCTGCTGGTCACCATCGGTACGCGGACCTTCGCCTGCTCGCTGTACGGCGTGCCGCACAACTATCCGGACGGCGACACCATCTCCACGAACGACTTCAAGGGCCAGGTGTGTATCCACTTCACCAACAGCCGGACTCACGACAGCAACAAGGTCGACAGCGGTCACGAACAGGCCATTGAGTATGCGTGGGAGCACGCTCCGAATGGTCATAAATAAGAAAATATGATATGATTCAGGGACAGGGAAAACCCTGTCCCTGATATTTATGTGCGAGGAAACAAGATATGGCCAAGAGCAGATCGGTTTATGCCTGTACCGCGTGCGGATACGAAACCCCGCGGTGGGTGGGGCGATGCCCCGGGTGCGGCGCGTGGAACACGCTGGAGGAAAGCGTTCAGACTGTGCCGGAGAAAGCCGGCAGCGGAAAGATCGCCGCGAACCAGCGGCCCGGCACCGGCGCGAAACCCCTGCCCCTGAAGGACATTCCGGAGGATATCACCCTGCGGACCGGCACCGGCATCAGCGAACTGGACCGGGTCCTCGGCGGCGGCATCGTCGAGGGCGGGCTGATCCTGATCGGCGGCGATCCGGGCATCGGCAAAAGCACGCTGCTCCTGCAGGTCTGCGACCATCTGGCAAAGACCGGGAAGCGCACGCTCTACATCAGCGGTGAGGAAAGCGCACGTCAGATCAAGCTGCGGGCCAACCGCCTGGGCATCACCAGCGACATGTTCGTGCTGGCGGAAAACGCCCTGGACGCGGTGGAGGAAAAGATCCGTGAAATCCAGCCGGACACGGCGGTGATCGACAGCATCCAGACCATGTACCGGCCGGAAATGACCAGCGCTCCCGGCAGCGTCAGCCAGATCCGGGAAGGCACAAGCCTGATCATGCGCCTGTGCAAGGAGACGGGAACCAGTGTCTTTCTGGTCGGCCACGTGACAAAGGACGGCGCGATTGCCGGTCCCCGGATGCTGGAGCATATGGTGGACGTGGTCCTGTATTTCGAAGGCGACCGGCAGCAGGACTACCGCCTGCTGCGCGCGGTCAAGAACCGCTTCGGCTCGGTCAATGAACTGGGAGTGTTCCGGATGACCGGGCAGGGCATGCAGGTGGTTGACAATCCCAGTGAGGAACTGCTGAGCCACCGGGCCAAGGGCGCCAGCGGCAGCACGGTTTTCTGCGGCATGGAGGGCAGCCGTCCACTGCTGTGCGACGTGCAGGCGCTGACCAGCCCGACGCCTTTCGGGACGCCCCGCCGTTCCGTAAACGGGGCGGACAGCGGCCGGGTCGCGATGCTGCTGGCCGTGCTTGAAAAGCGGGCAAACATGCGGACCTATAACCAGGATGTATATATCAATGTGGCCGGCGGCCTGGAGCTTTCCGAGCCGGCAGCGGATCTGGCCCTGTGCGCGGCCGTTGCTTCCAGCCTGCGTGACAGGGCCGTGGGGCCGGAAATCGCCGTCATGGGCGAGGTCGGCCTGGCGGGCGAAGTGCGGACCGTACCCCAGTGCGACCGGCGAATCACCGAATGCGCGAGGCTCGGTTTCACAACGATCGTTGTTCCCCGCTCCTGCGCGAAGCGGGCGCCGAAGCCGGAAGGTGTAAATGTGGTCGGTGTGGACACGGTAGCCCAGGCCTTAAGCGTGATCTTCTGAAATATGTACAGGAAGACTCAAGGGAAGGAGGGCGTGATCGGTGACCGCACAATTTGAAACCCTCCGTTCATTCATCGCGCATTCAAAACGCATTGTCTTCTTTGGCGGAGCGGGTGTTTCCACCGGAAGCGGCATCCCGGATTTCAGGTCTGCCGCCGGATTGTATCGGAATGAATTCGAAGGATTGTCACCGGAGATTATCCTCAGCAAAGACTTCTTCTATTTACAGCCGGAGAAGTTTTTTTCCTTCTACCGACAGCACATGCTGTTTCCGGACGCGAAACCGAATGCGGTGCACAGATATCTGTACGCTCTGGAGCTTCAGGATAAGCTCCGGGGAATTGTCACCCAGAATATCGACGGTCTGCACAGAGCAGCGGGCAATATCCGGGTCTATGAACTGCATGGAAACGTCCATGAGAACGAGTGTATGGAATGCGGGGAGCATTACCCGATGGAAGCGGTTCTCCGGTCCTCAGGCATTCCCCGCTGCTCCTGCGGCGGCGTGATCAGGCCGAATATCGTTCTTTACGGAGAACCGCTTCCAAAGTATGTGGTCATCGGCGCCAGACGGGAGATCGCGAATGCCGATACCCTGATTGTCGCCGGAACATCCCTTGCCGTTGAGCCGGCCGCGGGTTTCATCGATGACTTCCGCGGCAAAAACCTGATTGTCATTAACAGAGATGAAACAAAAGCCGATAAACAGGCGACGCTGGTGATCCGTGATCCTCTGACGGATGTATTTGAATGGTTGGAGAAAAAGTAAAAGGTTTTTACTGCAGGATTCCTTTGGTAGCCTCGTCCTCATACTGACGGGTATAGAGCCGGTAATAGGGACCCTTCGCCGCGAGGAGTTCCTGATGGGTGCCCTGCTCGACAATCTTTCCGTCGTTTACAACCAGGATCAGATCGGCGTCGCGGACGGTCGAAAGCCGGTGAGCGATGACGAGGGAAGTCCTGCCGCTGATCACAGTATCGATAGCGGACTGGATCTTCTGCTCGGTCAGGGTGTCCACAGAAGCCGTCGCTTCATCCAGCACCAGGATACGGGGATCCGCAAGGATCGCCCGGGCAAAGGAGATCAGCTGCTTCTCCCCGGTGGAGAGCAGATCGCCGCCCTCGCCCACGTCCGTATCGATACCCTTTTCCATGCGGGCTACCACCTCGTCGGCCGAAACCAGTTTCAGGGCCCGGTCAATCTCTTCGTCCGTTGCGTTCGGGTTACCGTAAAGCAAATTTTCGCGAATGGTCCCGGAGAAGAGATGGGGCGTCTGCAGCACATAACCGATAGCGCTGTGGAGCCAGAGCTGGCTCCGTTCCCGGGCATCCCGCCCGTCGATCAGCACACGGCCCGAAGTCGGCTCAAAGAAGCGGCAGACCAGGTTCACCAGTGTGCTCTTGCCCGCACCGGTCTCGCCGACAATGGCAATATTGCTGCCGAAGGGAATTTCCAGATTGAAATGTTCCAGCACATACTCGTCCCCATCCGGATAGCGGAAGGAAACATCCTCAAAGGCAATATCCCCGCGGATGGGTTCCCAGTTTTCCTTCTTCGGGTTAAAGGAATCGCCGTATTTCTCAATGACTTTCGGCGTGTCCGTTACATCGGACGGCGTGCCGAGAAGCCGGGTCAGCCGTTCGATGTTCACCTGGGTGGTAATGATATCCGAGATCGCGTCCACGATCCAGCGGACCGGTTCCATCATGCCCTGGGCATAGGACATGAACATCGAGAAGGTTCCCACTTCCTCCGCCGCGATCAGCCCGCCCTGCCACAGGACGATAGCCAGCGCCATGGACGAAGCCAGGTGCATCGTGACGGAAAATCCGCCGCGTAACCTTGCCGCGTGCACAGAGGTGTTCCGGTACTCCTGGGTATCCGCCACAAAATCTTTTGCCATCCGATCCTCGATGGTCAGGGTCTTGATCGTCCTGGCGCCGGTGATGGCTTCATTGAAATCCCCGGTAATCCGTGAGTTTAGTTCCCGGATGTTCCGGTTCGCCACAATAAGTTTTTTCTCAAAGAGGGAGAAGAGGATCACCAGCAGCGGCAGGATCGCCGTAACCATCAGGGCCAGGCGGGTGTTGATGATCATCATCACTGCCACCGCGCCGATCAGATAACTCATATGCCAGACGCAGTCCATGAGCGTCCAGGAAACCAGCCCGCCGATGCGGGAGGTATCCGACATGATGCGCGAATGGATATAGCCGACACTGTTCTGATTGAAATAGGAAAAGGACAGGGTCTGCAGATGGCTGAACGCCGCATTCCGGAGATCCCGATTCATGGAAACTTCAACGGTCATGGCGCCCTTGCAGGCAATGAAGGTCGCGCCTGCCGCCGCAAGAATAGCCACCGCGTAAATCACGATGAACAGAGGCAGGGTATCGAGAGTGCCGCCGGCAATGAAGTGATTCAGGGCATAACGCTGGAACAGGGGCAGAGCGATATCCATCGCTGTGCCGGCCAGACCGCAGAACACCATGGCCGTCAGCGTACGGCTGTACTTTCTGGCATAGGGTACAATACGCGGGATGCCAAAAAAGGGCAGGGAAGCATGATCTTTTCGGGTTGCTGCTATCGTCCGGGTCATGCCGGGGTCACCTCCCTCCGGTCCAGGGTCTGAATCTGTTCAATCTGTTGATACAGTCCGGGCTGCGCTCTCAGTTCCGCCGGTGTGCCCAGCTGCGCCACGCTTCCGCGGTCCATCACCAGCACCTGATCCGCTTTGGAGAGAGTCATAATCCGGTGAGAAATCAGGATAATCGTGGCGGAGCCGAAGCGCTTCTCCAGCTCTGCGCGGATCTTCGCATCCGTCTCGGTATCCACCGCGGAAAGGGAATCGTCAAAAATCATGATAGGCGTGGGCCGGGTCAGCATCCGGGCGATCGCCGCCCTCTGCTTCTGCCCGCCGGACAGGGTTACGCCCCGTTCGCCCACAAAAGTATCATATCCCTTGGAGAAGGAATCAATCGTTTCCTGCAGGCAGGCGGCCTGCACCGCGGCGGCCAGTTCCGCCTCCGGCAGATTTTCCGAGGTAATCCCCAGGTTCTCCCGCAGGGTACGGGAAAAGAGATAGGGTTCCTGCAGTACGATACTGATATTACGGCGCAGATGATCCAGGCGGATTTTCGCGATATCCGTTCCGCCGATGGTGATTCTTCCGCTGCTTTCCGGCAGAGGATAGAGCCTGTCCAGCAGATACATAAGGGTGGACTTACCCGAACCGGTACCGCCGAGAATACCGAGCGTCGTACCGGCGGGAATGGTGAAGGTCACATCGTGCAGCATCTCCCGGCTGCCTTCATAGGCAAAGGAGACATGATCAAAGCAGATGTCCCCGGTCATGGGCGGGGTCAGAGCATCCTCCGGGTCCTTTTCTTCTTCCGCGTCCATGATATAACCGATCCGGTCAATGCCGACGCCGGCCTTGGACATTTCGCTGATCATCCGGCCCAGCTGGCGTACGGGCCAGACCAGCATGCCGTTATAGCTGATAAAAGCAATGAACTCGCCGCTGGTCATGCTGCCCCGCAGGCAGAAAAGCACGCCGAACACAACCACCAGCATGATCTGGATTCCGGAAAGCACATCCGCCGAAGACCAGAAAAAGCTCATAAGCCTTCCCAGGGAAACCCAGAGGCCGGTATAGGATTCATTGTGTTTTTCAAAGCGGTCCCGCTCATACTTTTCGCGGCCGAAAGCCCGCACAACGCGCACGCCAGTCAGGTTTTCCTGCGCCATGGCGGAAAGCCTGCCTTCGCTTTCATCACAGCGCTGGAAACCGCTGCGGAACTTCCGGTGGAAAAAGACGGAATACCAGAGGATGATCGGGATCGGGATCACAGCAACCAGCGTCATGGAAACATTCATGGACAGCATGAAACTGATGCCCATGATCAGAAGGATTGAAATCCGGATCAGATCAGTCATCTGCTCCGAGATAAAACGGCGGGTGGTCTCAATGTCGCTGGTACAGCGCTGGATAATATCCCCGGTATGGTGCCTCATATGCCACTGGAAGGGCAGGCGCTCAATATGGCTGAAAAGCGTGTCCCGCATGGTCTTCACCAGGGTCTCACTGGCTTTGGCGTTGAACACGCGGAACCCGTAGCGTGCCGCAGCGCTGACCAGGGCCACAATCATCACGCCTGCAGCTGTAAGCCAGAGCTTCTGCCGGAGGATTTCGGTTCCGCCGATCGCCCTGAGCATCGCCTGGACAGGACGAGCCAGATCCTTTACGGGGGCGCCCCCGATCACGTTGTCCACGGTCACGCGGATGATCTGAGGGATCACCATGTCCGCCAGCGCGGACAGGGCCGCGCAGCACATACAAAAAATGAATAAGGCTTTGCTTCCTTTTAAGAAACGCCAGAGCAGTTTTCCCCGTCCCTTGCGGAGCTGGGCCTGTTCCTGCGGAAGTTTCATTTCCATCGTCTTTCTTCTCCTGTGAGTCGTTTGTCCGCTCACTCCGAAGGAAGGCATAAAAAGAGCCTGCCATCGGTTCCCCGACGGCAGGCATAATTCGCACTTGTTCAGCTTGGGGGCTTTCCGATCGCCCCCAAACCCCTTCGGCCATTATTTGAGTTCGGCGAAGTACTTGATGGTGCGGACCATCTGGCTGGTGTAGCTGTTCTCGTTGTCATACCAGGACACGACCTGCACCTGATAGGTGTCGTCGTCGATCTTGTTGACCATAGTCTGGTTGGCATCGAACAGGGAGCCGTAGGTCATGCCGATAATATCGGAGGAAACGAGCTTTTCAGTGGTGTAGCCGAAGGACTCGGAAGCCTGGGACTTCATCGCTTCGTTGATGGCTTCCTTGGTCACGTCCTTACCCTTGACGACGGCCACGAGGATCGTGGTGGAGCCGGTGGGCACGGGCACGCGCTGGGCGGAGCCGATCAGCTTGCCGTTCAGTTCCGGGATCACCAGGCCGATCGCCTTGGCAGCGCCGGTGGAGTTGGGAACGATGTTGGCGGCGCCGGCACGGGCACGCTGCAGGTCACCCTTGCGGTGCGGGCCGTCCAGGATCATCTGGTCGCCGGTGTAGGCGTGAACGGTGGTCATGATGCCGGCCTGGATCGGGAAGGCATCATTCAGGGCCTTGGTCATGGGCGCCAGGCAGTTGGTGGTGCAGCTGGCAGCGGAGATGACCTGATCTTCGGGCTTCAGGGTCTTATGGTTTACGTTGTACACGATGGTGGGCAGATCGTTGCCAGCGGGAGCGGAGATAACGACCTTCTTGGCGCCGGCTTCGATATGAGCCATGCTCTTTTCTTTGCTGGTGTAGAAACCGGTGCACTCGAGCACGACGTCGACACCCAGCTGGCCCCAGGGGCACTCTTTGGCATCTTTGATGGCGTAGATGGTGATCTCTTTGCCGTCAACGATGATGGAATTCTCGGTCGCTTCGACGGTGTGCTTATTCTCGCCGATCACGCCGCAGTAGCCCTTCTGGGCGGTGTCATACTTAAGCAGATGGGCCAGCATCGCGGGGCTGGTCAGATCATTGATGGCGACCACGTCGTATCCGGGAGCGCCGAACATCTGACGGAACGCAAGACGACCGATGCGGCCGAAGCCATTGATAGCAACTTTAACTGCCATGGAAAAACCCTCCTCATTCTCATATCGCTTTCGCGAATTCATTAACCGGAGGTATTGTACCCGTTAATTCCTTTTTTGGCAAGGGGTTGGGGCAAATTTCATCCCCCGCGGAGCCCTTCTCACAACAATTATGGAATCCGTGCCGGCAAGTCGGCAGAGTATCACCGGTTTTTTTGTTCTTTCTGGGATAAAATTGAACAGAAACAGGTAAATTATCAATTGACTTGCCGCTCTCCGGATGGTATGCTTTAGAGTACTGAGGTAAAGTCCGTATATTTGCGGTCTACATTATTTGAGGAGGTAGGTTCTTTATGGAAAATATCCCTGTCATCAAACTCGGACTCGTGGCTGTGAGCCGCGACTGTTTCCCCATCGCGCTGAGCGAGAAGCGCCGCGCCGCGATCGCCAAGAAGTGCAAGCAGAAAAAGCTGAACTTCGTCGAAATCAAAACCACGGTGGAAAACGAGCAGGACATGCTCAAGGCCGTGGATGAACTGAACGCCGCCGAATGCAACGCCGCGTGCGTCTTCCTGGGCAACTTCGGACCTGAAACGCCCGAGACCCTGATCGCCGAAAAATTCGACGGGCCCGTCATGTTCGTGGCAGCCGCCGAAGGCGACGGCGATATGATCAACGGCCGCGGCGACGCGTACTGCGGTATGCTGAACTGCTCCTACAACC
>Ga0310690_10007885_pt1 | contig 13619 bp, 25 predicted proteins | sample AusTroGonzalo_MG_2_FD_207661 | JGI IMG/M metagenome (GOLD analysis project Ga0310690, IMG submission 207661) | Bovine rumen microbial communities from tropical cattle in Woodstock, Queensland, Australia - Gonzalo_04 (v2) (version 2) | ecosystem: Host-associated > Mammals > Digestive system >... | reverse complement strand
GCCGGAATATCCGTTTCTACCGCCCTTATGGTATGAAAAATCAATACCAGTAACAATGTCGCTTATCAGGTCAATCTTGTCTTGTTCAATGCCAGAAACATCAAAGCTAACACCTTCACAGTCTGGGTTATTGCATACTTCGGTAAGTATCCGTATGAAACAATCTACTGCTGTTTCATTTAGGCAGCGCAGGTCTGTTGCCTTGTATGTGACTTTGTTTGCCTTAAATTCAATCTTCGGTAATTCTGGCCGCCTATACACTTTGCATCCGTCAGGGAGAATGTCAGTAAGTGTTCCAGCGTTGATTTCAACACGTTCGTATTTCATAGTAAAACTCCTTTCTTTATGCCATTTCCGGCATTATCAGTTCCACGGCCCTGCCAGCCTTGGATGCCGCCGACACGATCAGCTTCCTGTCGTTGCGCAGGGCCTTTATCCAGCTCTGGATGTATGCGGCATTGTTGCGTATGCTTGTATCTGTTTCAATTCCGAGGATGTTCATCAGGCTGGCGCTGCCGATCTCGGCGACAAGCTCCTCCTTGCTGTAGGTTTCGTCACCGAAGCTGAATGACCCGGCTACGATGCGGTCAAGGCGGCTGCTATGCCCGGTGCTGTGGGTCAGCTCGTGAAATGCCGTGCCGTAGTACCCGGCCTCGCTCGTGAACTGTTCTTTGATCGGCAGCACAACCTTGTCGGCCTCCGGGCTGTAGTAGGCGCGGCCCTGCTTGATGTGTTCAAGGGTAATGCCGCTGCGCGTGACGTACCCGGCAATGACCTCTTCGGCCTTGTCGATGGGTGAGAAGTCGCGCAGGGTTTCGTCGTAGTGCTTCGGCTCAATGCCCTCGCAATCGTCGATGTGGAACACGTTCATGTACTTCAGGAACGGGATGCTGCGCATCTTCACAGCGCCGTCGGCGTTGACCACGGGCTTGCCGTCCTTGCCCTCCACAGGCTTGTCCAGCATTTTCCAGAACACGACGATCTTCGCCTTGGCTCCCTTCCTGATCTTGCCTCCCAGCTTCTTGCACTCGTTGAAGCTGAGATACTCGCCGGGGTTGCCGAGAAGCATCTGGTTCAGGATGCTGTACGGCTTGCCGCTGGCTCGCTTGATGGCGTACCGCCCTGCACCCGTCCACGGCCTGTCCCACGGGATCGTGCCCTGTTCCAGCATTGCGATGATGCGGTCAGTGACCATCTGATACACGTCAATACTCATCGTCGTCATCCTCCTTGTCGTCATCATAGATGCCATGGTCACGATCATACCGTTCCTCAGCATTGAGCTGCATGTACTCCTGATAGTCGGACTGATCCAGCACATCCCAGTCCTCATACGGGATGCCCGCCATCTGCAGTTCCATCCAATGCGTCTTTCCCATTGTCGATCCTCCTGTTCTCTGACGGCGTATAAACGCTTCTACGCCGCCCTTGTCGTGCCCTATACTTCTACGCCCTTCCCGGCGCAGCGCGTTTTAGGCGGGTTTCTGCGCGTCTCAGCGCGTAGCATCCAGCATCATGCGCCACTGCTTGCGCTTCAAGCGCTTGATTTCGGCTATGCGCTGGTCAAGCTCCATCGTGGGTGGGACGGCTTCGGCTATGATGTTGTTCATCACCAGCTCGCACTCGCCGATGCTCATGCGGCCTTTTTTCATCTGCTGAACCGCCGCGCTCATCTTCTGCAACGTGGTCATGCTGTTCTCCTTTCTGCCCTGCCATCATCAGCACCCGTGGGGCGGTTCGGGTGGACGCCCCGGAGGCCGTTTCGGCTTGCGTTAAACGTTCTCGAATACTTTATCAATCAGTTTCATTTCGGCCCAGTTGAACTCCATCGGCCCTACACAGTTGTATTCGTCCTTGAATCGCTCATAGGCAGCTATTGCCTCGCGAGCGGCCTTTTTTGTACCTTTCTTGGCTGCTATCATCATAAGGTGAATCACGTTGCAGCGAGCGTTGTTCTTTTTATTCATCGTTCTCTCTCCTTTCATCTGCCGGGGCTTGCGCCCCGGCTCGGCGTCGTGTGGGTTTCAGGGTTCGTACTGCGCCCATATCTCTTTGGCAGCGTCTTCGACACTGTCCGCCTCGGCGATCTGGAGCAAGTGATCTACCAGCACCTTGGTGGCCTCATCGTAGGCGCGTTTCCAAGTGTCGTGATAGCTTTCAGCCGTCTCGCAGTGCGCTTCCATGCCGACGCGAACAGCATGCTTGACAGCAACCGCGTTGATCCAGTAGCGGACAGTCTGCAGCCGATCCAGCATCTCTGCGGCATCATACTCGGAAATGCCGCAAACCTGCGCGGCGTGCTCCACGTCATCGTCGTCCCATGCGCCCCCGATCTCCCCTACGATGCTCACCAGCTCATCATAATAGGTTACAATGGCGTCTGTGATGATTTCTTTCATTGTGATGTACCTCCTTGTTTGTAGTAGCTCTCTTAACTGTCTATAAGTATACACCTATAATATTAAGATTATAAGTATACACTTATTAAGAAAGTATTAAAATACACCTTTATTGTAAGTGTCCCGAACCTGTCCCGAAACTGGCCCGCGCTTGACCTGTCGCCCAGCGGGCAGACGTGGGACAATAGCGGCATGGAAGAAATGATAAATACGCTCCGGCGAATCGGTCTGCCGGGTGAAGAGATTGAGCGAATCAAAGCCTATTACCGAAACGACCTTGACTGCCTGAAAAGCTATGTGCTGTACATGAGGGCCTTGTTTGACGATTGCCATGAGTACGTTTAGAAAATGGAATCCAAATCCTTTTGCAAACACGGTAGAAGATTGTGCCCAGCGGGCTATCGCCGCTGCGCTTAACGTGGATTGGGACACCGCCTCTGACATGATACATGATATGGCGAAGGCGATGGGCCACCCCGAGCACAGTGATGCAGCGTGGGGTGCGGTTTTGCGGCGGGCGGGCTTCTACCGAGCCATAGTGCCGAACTCATGCCCTGATTGTCTTACCGTGGACGACTTCTGCCGGATGCATCCAAAGGGAATTTATGTGTTAAAAACGTCCGGCCATGTGGTTTGTGTCATTGATGGACGCGCCTGGGATTCGTGGGATAGCACAGGTGAAACCGTGATTTACTACTTCTATAGGAGGGACTGAACATGATAGATCGCATGGGTAACTGGTATCCCGACTGGCCCGGTCAGCAGCCCTATCAAGACCCGGCCTATGTTCGTGCCTACGGACAGCAGAACCAGCAACAGGGCCAGCAGCAAGGGCAGAGCTTGACGCCGCCCACAATACGCGCCGAGATCGTTCAGGTGGACACGCTGGACGCCATAGATCGCTTCCCGATGGCTGCCGGTACTTCCCAAATGTTCATGACCAAAGACGAGCAGAACATCGTCGTGCGCTCCATGTACGCCAACGGCCAGCACAATGATGACATCTACGACAAGCGCCCCCCTGCGCCCCCTGCGCCCACGCTGAACCCTGCGGACTACGTGCGCAAGGATGAACTCGAAGCGTTGATCTCCGAGGCGTTACAGGCCCGTACAGCCCCGCGTAAAGCGAAGAGTGAGGAGGCGGCATAATGGGACTTTTTGACAGGCTCGGAGGGCAGCAGGCCCAGCAGCAGATCACGCCCGATATGATGCGGCAGGAGATCGGTAGTATCAAGGCCAACCCCGGCCAGTATCTATCCGGGCGCGGCTTCAACATCCCGGACGGCATGACCGACCCGAAGCAGATCACCCAGCACCTTCTCCAGACCGGGCAGGTGGGCGGCGGCAGGCTGCAACAGGTGATGCGAATGATCGGCGCTCCAATGGGAAGATAATGTAATTTGGTAGGGACATTAATGTCCTTATCAGTTTACGCGGGCATAAAAAAGAAGCACCATCCGCAAGCGGACAGCGCTTTTTATCGCCCCCTGACCAGCAGAGAACGTCTTTTGCAGATGGCCGTGGCCTTTGGCATCTGCGGCGATGGCACATTTGGTGCGTGGTTGCGATCCCGCCCGGTCGTTGCTCATCTTCGCCGAGGGATTGTCGAGACCTGCCGACATCACTACTCTGACGATGTTTACATTATATCACAAGTGACTTCATCCGTCAAGCGCGCAGACGGTTGATGAATACAAGAAAGGACTTTACATCCTATGGCACTTTCGGATAACAACAATCTGGTGATGCCCGTGACCCCGATGTACGGCGGCGGCTATGGCAATGGCGGCGGCTTCTTCGGCGGCGATTGGGCCTGGATCCTGCTGCTGCTCCTGATCGGCGGCAATGGCTGGGGCTTCGGTGGAGGCTTCGGCATGGGCGGCATGATGATGCCCTGGATGATGGGTATGGGCGCTGGCCTGGGCGGCTTTGGCCTGGACTATCTCTATCCGTGGCTGAACAATTCCCAGCACATCTCCGACGGCTTCCGCGACCAGCAGCTCAATACCCAGATCGGCGACCTGCGCTCCGACGTGAACCGTGGCTTCGGTGACGTGCAGCTCGGTATCTCCGGCCTTGGCCGTCAGATTTGCGAGACTGGTAACGGAATCACTCAGGCCGTGAACAACGGCTTCTCCGCTGCGGAGATCGCGGCGAACGGGCGGCAGATGGCGAACATGCAGACCCAGTTCGGCATCCAGAGCGCCATTCAGGGCGGCGCGGCTGCCAACGCTGCGGGTATTGCCGACCTGAAATACACAGTGGCGCAGGAGGCTTGCGCTGACCGGGCCGCGCTGGCACAGGGCTTGCAGACCCAGACCATGCAGGAGATGAGCAACACCAACGCGCTCATGTCCGCGCTGCGTGACGGCATCCAGTCCATCAAGGACGAGCTGTGCGCTGACCGCATTGAGGGCTACAAGCGACAGATTGCCGATGAGCAGAGGGAGAACGCCAACCTGCGCTCCGATCTGATGTACGCCCGCAATCTGGCTGATCGCACCGCGCAGACGGCTACCTTCCAGCAGGGCATGAATGCCGAGGTGGATGCGCTGTACAATCGGCTCAAAAACTGCCCGGTCAACACCGTGCCCGTATACGGCAACCAGCCCGTGTTTACGTGCGCTGGTCCGAATCTGGGTAACAACGGCTGCGGCGGCAATTTCGGCTTTGCGAACTGATTTGAGGTGATACCGTGGCGAAGTATATCACGAGTACAGATCAGAATGTGGCGCTGAATGGCGCAATTCCTTTTGATGTCGTGTCTATCCCGTGCAATAGGGGCTGTGTTGTCCCTATTGCGACTGGGGTTGTTACTTTGAGCGGCAACACAGCGAACAGGTTCGCACGCTATGAAGTGACGGTTCAGGCGAATGTGGCGATTCCCACCGGTGGTGCGGTGACGCCTATTGCCTTGGCAATCACCCTAAACGGCGTACAGCTTGCAGATAGTGTGGCAATCGTCACGCCTACGGCGGTTGAGGATGTGTGGCACATCAACACCTCCACCACGGTGACGGTGCCATCCGGCTGCTGTGTATCGGTTTCCGCTGCGTATGTTGACGCGACGGAGGACGATGCAGCTGTAACACCTACGCCGTCCATATTTGTCCGGCGTCGTGCTTCGCTTGATGTGAAGCGCGTAGCCTGACGGGAAGGAGAAAAGCAATGCACAAGCTGTATGATCTCAAAGAAAAGCTGATCGGCGAACTGGAAGACTATTCCGAGAACGGCAAGTACTCCAAGGAAGATGTCGAGGCTATCAAGTACATGGCTTCTGCCGTTGACCACATCTGCAACATCTGCAAAGATGCGGAGGAAGATGATGGCTACAGTGGCCGGATGTACCCTGACGGCATGGGCGGCTCCTATCGCGGCTATTCCCGCGAGGGCAGGGGCTACTCCCGCGAGGGCGGCTACTCCAATGCCCGTGGCCGCATGAATGCCCAACGCGACAGCCGGGGCCGCTACTCCGGCGCGGACGGCGACGTTGAGGACATCAAGCGCGACGTCCAAAAGCTGATGGAAAAGGTCGAGAAGATGTGAGGTGAAGCCCCGTGATCTACGAGAAGGACCTTGACGAGTCCATTGCTCGCTATCAGGGGGAGACTGATCCAAGCATTGAGACCTGCCGTAAGCTCGCGGCTTGCCTTATCGTAAAGTGGTTGATGTTCGGTGATCCTGAGCATCTGCCAGAACCAGGTCAATCCTACAGCTTCGCTGCCGAGCCACCCACCGAATCACCTGTCATCGACTACGACAGCGGCACGGAGTTTTCGGACGCGATAAAGGGCCGCGACCCGGCGGAGATATGGCCTTGGCTGGATGATTTGATGACCACCATCCAAACGCTATACCCGCGGCTATACGACAACGCCATGCGGATGCTCTGACCTGCACCCTGCTCATTACGGGCAGGGTGCTTTATACCCTGATTTACCCTAAACACCACACGACACCATGAACCCACACGCAGATATTATATAGTAAAAAGTCGCGCCATCCTTCACATGGAGTCGCCAAAAAATGCAAAGTCTTAAACATATGGTCGATTTACATTTGCAGAAAACCCCAATAAATAAAGGGTCTTTGGCTGTTTCGACAAGCCATTGACCCTAATTCTTACCCTATTCAGCCTCATTTGCCCGCATTTTTGAGGTAATCGGACAGTTTTTTTGCTCCTTCCTTGCCCGCGTCGGAAGTGTACGCGGCATAGGTGTCCAGCGTGATGCTGGCGGACTTATGTCCGAGATTGTGCTGGACGGTTTTGACGTCCACGCCGGACCGTAAAGCGGCTACCGCATAGCTGTGGCGCAGATCGTGAGGATGAAGCCCGGGCACGCCGATCTCCTGCCCTGCGGCCTTGCACGCCTTGTAGATGGACAGTTCAGAATGCGCCTTGCCGTTCGGCTGTCTGAACACCAAATCGCGGGTGACATCATCTTCGACCCATTTATCCCCGGCGGCGATGCGTTGTTCCAACTGGCGTTTGCGCTGGCGCTTCAATACCTCCACGGCTTCGGCGGCAAGGTGGATTTCCCTGTCCTCGCCGTCTTTGGGCGGCGTGAACCGCTCACCGTGGGTCGCCGGGTTGAGCTGGCGCTGGATATGCGCTGTTCCCGCGTCGAAGTCTATATCGTCCCATCTCAGGCCGCGAACCTCGCCAACCCTCGTTCCCGTATACAGCATAAATAGCAACTCGTTCGGGGATTTGGACTTTTCAGCGGCTTCGACGAATGCCGGGATCTGTTCTCGGTCAATCACTGTGAATTTCGGCTTAACCTTGCGCGGCAGCTTTATGCCCGTTACTGGGTTGTCCTTTATCAGCCCGGCTTCAATGGCACACTTCATTGAGCCGCCCAGGATGGCGCAGGAATGCCGGATGGTTGATGCCGAACGGCCCTTTTTCTGTAGATCAGCAATCATCCGCCGGACGTGCATCTGTGAAAAACTGGACAGCTTCACCGTTCCGAACGTCGGCTTGAAATGCCCGTTGACTATGCACCGGTATGTCTCTACCGTGCGCCCGGTTGTGTGGCCCTGATAATCACTCAGCCATGTGTCCAGCCATTCGCCCACCGTCATCTTCGACGGCTCCCGCCATGTGCCGGTGTCCAGATCATGTAGCACGCCGCGCAGTTTCGCCGTGACCTCTTTCTCCGTCTTGCCATAGACAGATTTCTGCTTGCCCTCCGGCGTGGAGTATCGCGCCTCCCAGCGTCCGTCTGAGCGCTGACGCACAGACCCCATGCCATTGCTGGCGCGACTGGTCTTTTTTTTTGCCATAATATCGCCTCCATAAAAGAATTGGGAGCATGTGCGCCCATCAACTACATGTTTATACCGCTTGCGCGACGCTCCGCCGCATGAATGTCAGTCTTGTTGTGGGCATCATCATTGTGGATATGGCGCAGCTCATGGCGCAATGCCATGCGCTGTTTTTCATAGGTCAGCCTGGCATTGAGATAGATGCTTGCATACCCATCCTCATCAAACGCCACCATGGCGTCCACAGATACGGGCAAATCAATCAGCCGCACACAGCAGCCGGAAGGTACAATCGTGGATGTCACCCCCTCGTTTTTTTCAGCGCGTCGATGATTGCCACCGCTTGACGCACATCCTCGATGTCGGCGTCTTTGGCGAGGGAAAACAGGTAGTGGCGTTCGGGGTCGCGGCGAACCTGTTCGCGCAGTTCCCAAATTTCATTGTCGTTTACGGTCATATCCGGTGATTTATTTCCTGGAATAGGTTCAAGCCCAAGTATTACTCCCGTTGACACATCAAATAGCTCAGCTAATTTTAATAGTCTATCTCCTGACGGGTCTTTCTTTTGATGCTCCCATTCACTGACAGTCGGTCTTGATACACCTATTGCTACAGCAACCTCCTTTTGCTGCATACCGGCCCTTTGCCGGAGTTCTTTTGCGCGGTTCACGGAAACACCCCCTCTTTTGTGCAAATAAGCTAATATCATTATAACATACATAATTAGCTAATGCAAATATTAAAAGTTAGCTAATTGTCAAAATAGGGCTTTACATTTAGCTAATTTGGTGCTATAATTAGCTACGTTGAGAGGGGGTGATAAGTTGAACAACGTCAAGCTAATACGAGAATCCTTGGGTTTGACGCAAAGGGCACTGGCAGAAGCCGCTGGAATTTCAGCGCCGTTCCTGTACGACCTCGAAAACGGCAACCGCAATGCGAAGCCGGAAACATGGGAGCGAATCGCCGGGGTGCTGGGATGTACCGTGAACGACCTAATTGGAAAGGAGGAAACCGCTTGAATCGCTGCGTTGTAGCAAATGGAAGGTTCGCAGTCTACGAGGACGGCACGATAAACGAAATCGTTGAAGTCCCAGCGAAGCTATATGATTCCAACGGCTATTGCAGGGTTTACGCCGACGGTCAGGGTTATCTTGTGCATCGGCTTGTAGCGGAAGCGTTTATCCCGAACCCGGACGACAAGCCTCAGGTAAACCACAAGGATGGCAATAAGCGCAACAATTCCGTTTGCAACCTTGAATGGGTGACGCAGAGCGAGAACACGCAACATGCCTATGACAATGGCCTTATACCAAGGGGCAGGCCGAAAAGCACATGTGACGGCGCGGCCTTAAAGGCTATGCGGAAAGCAAAAGGCATGACGCAGAAAGACCTTGCCGAGATCAGTGGCGTGAACCGGGTACTCATAGCCAATTATGAGAGTAAGGGCAAGGGTATGACGCTGACCACGGCAATGAAGCTGGCCGACGCTCTGAATTGCACAGTCAACGATTTATTTGGAAAGGAGGAAACCACATGACCCGCGCAGAGTGCGAACGCAAGCTCATTGAGCTGGCCGAACAGGCCGACAGGGTATACCGAGAGTACACCCCGGAAGGAAACGGCATCAGCATTTCGACAAATCGGGACGGCTACATCAGCGTCAGCGACATTGATGTAGACCAGAAGACGAAGGAGATCACCTGCTGGACGCTCGAAGGAGCTAAGAATCAGGAGGGCGAGGTTTACAGCCTTGACTTTCCCGGCATGACCATCAATCGTGAGGTGGAAAGTGAATGACTGCTACATTGATAATGATTGCCGCCGAGCTTCTGGCCGGATGGCTGGGCTATCTGATGGGCGTTGAGCGCGGCATGGATAAGGAGCGCACGAAGCGCGGGATTCGGAGGGCATAATGCTGATGCAGATACCAGTCGAGGTCGGAACGCCCGTGGTCAACATCACGGTCAACCTCGCGCCGGGCGACCCGCTGGGCGTGGACGCCAAAGAAGCGGCGCGGCGGTTCGGCATCAGCGAAACGACGCTGTACAAGCTGCGCAGGCAGGAGCCGGACTTTCCGAGCTACAAAGTCGGGACGGCGGTTCGGTTCCTGCTGCCGGAGGTATATGCCTGGTTTCAGACGCACCCCGACACGACAATGGACTGATTGAGGTGAATGAAAATGACGCTTGATGAGAATTACGACACGGTGACGGAGGGCATCTACGACATCCAGAACGCCGTGGACGATCTGACGGGGGTGAGCGAATGCGAAGAAATCATAGATATCCTGAACGAGATGCTTCAGGAGTTGCTCGCCATACAGACGGGGCTTCAGGAGCGGCAGGCAGAGCGGGATGCGCTGGAGCTGGAGCAGATGAAGAGCGACTACTGGCGGGACGTGATGTAGCCCGGAACGACCAGACGCATCTCATCTACTGCTACGCGCTGATGCATGACGCGCTGAACGAGCTCTGTCAGGTAGTCCAGAAAGACAGCATCCTGATCCACATGCAGAACAGGCTTTACGCAATGGAGGACACGCTATACCAATATATCACGGAGGGACACCATGGAACAGATTCAATTCAGATTGCTGACGGCGCGGGAAATCGAATGCCGCATCGCGCAGATCAAGGAAAAAGGGGTTCAGCTCCTGCTGTACAAGGACGCAAGAACCGATATGGCACTTCTCGATGAGACGGTCGGTCCGATGAACTGGCAGCGTCACCACAGCCGTGACAACGCCAACTGCATCATCTCTATCTGGGACAGCGAGAAGGGCTGCTGGGTGGATAAGGAGGACGTCGGCACGGAAAGCAACACAGAAGCCGCTAAGGGGCTGGCATCCGACAGTTTCAAGAGGGCTGGCACCAACTGGGGCATCGGTCGTGAGCTCTACACCGCGCCCTTCATCTGGATTCAGCCGCCTAACTGCAAGATTGAGACGAACCGCAACGGCAAGCTGGTCTGCTATGACAGCTTCGAGGTCTCCGAGATAGGCTACAACGACCACCGCGAGATAAGCCGACTTGTCATCGTGAACGCAAAGACCAACGCAGTGGTATTCCAGCGCGGTACGGCACCAACGCCTACCAAAGCAGAACAGTCCAAGGCAGAGCCAAAGGCAGAGCCTAAGGCATCTACTACGGCTCCCGCCACGGAGATTCAGAAGAAGCTCATTGTCGAGAAGGCCAGCAACGAGCACTACATGGAAATCATGCAGAGGTACGGCGCAAGCCTTGAGAACTTGACGAAAGATGAAGCAGATGAGGTCATCGGTGAGATTGAGGATCGCAATGCTGCCAACCCAGCCCCGGTAGTCTGCGAGAGGTGTCAGTCGTACATCACGGGCGTTGTCCTCCCCGATGGCTCAACCATGACAGGCGGTGAAATCGTCGGCAAGAGCAAGCTCACCTACGGCGGGGTCTACTGCTGGAAGTGCATGAAGGAACTCAAGCGTGCATCGAATAAGCGCAAGGCGGGATAGTATGGCGGTCATTGACAGGGTAAAGGGGCGCATCGTCGGCTACGACGAAAAGACGGGTGAAGCCCTCATACGCGCCCCCGCCAACTTCATCAAGATGGCGCATCAGGAACAGCGTGAGGTCTGGATTGAGTACATCGATTCCCGACCGCTGTCTGCAAAGCAACGCCGCTCCTGCTATGCCATGATAAAGGAGGTCTCCGACTGGTCGGGAGACACGCCTGAGGAAACCAAGGGCGTCCTCAAACTGGACTTCTGGTGCGGGGAGCTGCTGGAAATCGCGGACACGATGTTTTCCCTCTCCAACGCCCCCATGAGCATAGTCGCGGCATTTCAGAGCTGGCTGGCGCGGTTCATCGTCAGAAACGACGTGCCAACGAAGCGGCCCATGCTGGAATATGTGGACGACATCGACGAGTATGTGTACGCCTGCCTGATTGCCAAGAAATGCCCGATATGCGGGCAAAAGGCCGACCTGCATCACTGGGATGCGCTGGGCATGGGCAGGAACCGCGATGAGGTCATCCACGAAGGATTGGAAGTCATGCCGCTTTGCCGAGAGCACCACATGGAGGTTCACACCACGGGCCGTAGCGGTTTCGTGAAAAAATACCATCTAAACGACCATGGAATCCCGGCAGACAAGACAATCTGTAGGCTGTACAAGCTGAATACGAAGAAAAGGAGCAAGGGCCTATGAATATGGCAATTATCATCGGAAATTTGACCAAAGACCCGGAGGCTTTCACCACCCAGAACGGCATATCCCGCTCCACCTTCACCGTGGCCGTTCAGCGCCGGGTGAAGAACAAGGACGGCAAGTATGACGCGGACTTCCTGACCGTGGTCGCGTGGCGGCAGACCGCCGATTTCTGCAATCGCTACCTCGCCAAGGGCCGCAAAGTGGCCGTGGAGGGTCAGATTCAGACCCGGAGCTATGACGCGCAGGACGGCTCCAAACGCTATGTAACAGAGATCATCGCCGACCACGTTGAGGGCCTTGGCAACCCGAACAGCGACCACGGCCCGACACCGCCGCCCGGCGGGGAGGACAGGGAGCCGGAGGACAACGGCGAGTTCACCGAGGTTGAGGACGACGATCTGCCGTTCTGATGGAGGTAGAACATGTTTCACATGTTTGATACTGAGATTGCCACGCGATACGGCGTCAACGCCGCGGTGCTATTCCAGAATATAGCTTTCTGGTGCAACCACAGCCGAGCGAACGGAACAAACTTCCATGACGGCCTTTACTGGACGTATAACAGCGTCAAGGCGTTCCAAGAGTTGTTCCCCTACCTCGGGAAAAGCCAGATTTCAAGCGCGTTGCAGAAGTTGCTTGACGAAGGGTTGATCGTCAAGGGTAACTACAACAAGGTTGCCTATGACAGGACGGCGTGGTATGCGGTGACTGAATTCGGAGATTCAATGTTCAGAAAACCGAGTTTTCCATTTACCGGAAATCAGCAAATGGATTTTGCAAAAACCGGAAATGGAAACATCAAAAACCGTAAACCAATACCTGATATAAACCCAGATAAAAAAACAGATATATCTATATCGCGCAAGGGCGCTGATAAAGAGATTCCTGTCGGGTTTGATGAGTTCTGGAAGCTATACCCTCGCAAGGTTGCCAAGGCAAGTGCTATGAAGTCATGGATACGGACAGGCGCACCCGATTCACAGGCGCTTATAGATACAATCCTGGCGGATATACGGCGGCGGGTTGACAGCGAGTGGAATGGCAAAGAGATACAGTACATTCCTCACCCGTCAACCTACCTCAACCAAAGACGTTGGGAGGACGAACAGCCTGCATCCACACAGCCCGCGCAAACTGAAAAGCCGTGGTGGGATTTACCGCTGGAAGAGCAGGAACGGCTACAAGACGAATGGGCAGCGAAGGAACGGGAAAGACTGCTGAACAAGGACTGATTGTAGATGATAGCGCACATCGAGAGTGAGCGAAGCGTTTTAGGCGCGATGCTGAAATCATCGGCGGCTGTGGGTACGGCGACGGACAGGTTGCGACCTGACGATTTCGCCGACCCGGCCAACAGGGAGATATTTGACGCGATGCTGTCCCTTGCATTCAAGTCAAAGACAATCGACCTTGTGACGCTGGACGCGGAACTGACCCGGCGCGGCAAGCTGGATATGGTGGGCGGCGGCGCATACCTGGTTGAGCTGATACGTGCGGTGCCGAGCGCGGTGAACGTGGAATCCTACATCGGCATCGTGGCCGAGAAATCGAAACTGCGCAATGTAATGAAGATCGCGGAGGCTATCAATCGCAGGGTGAGCGCGGATGACGCCAACCCGGATAAGCTGATTGAGCTGATTGAGGGCGCGTGCCATGACATCACCAACCAGACCCGGTTTTGCGACAAGCGGCGGGTGACGGGCATTGACGCCGCAATGATGGCCTTTGAAGCGGCGGAGAAGGAAGAGCCGCACATTCCCAC
>Ga0310690_10007883_pt1 | contig 13620 bp, 8 predicted proteins | sample AusTroGonzalo_MG_2_FD_207661 | JGI IMG/M metagenome (GOLD analysis project Ga0310690, IMG submission 207661) | Bovine rumen microbial communities from tropical cattle in Woodstock, Queensland, Australia - Gonzalo_04 (v2) (version 2) | ecosystem: Host-associated > Mammals > Digestive system >... | reverse complement strand
GAACTCGAAGTCCACCTTGACGACGCACCCCTCTTCGCGCAGGCGAATCCCGAAGGCGACGTCGCGCAGCGCCTCAGACGCGGCGACGGTCAGGCGGTTGCGGTCGGCGCAGTCCTTCGCGCAGGCGAGCGGCAGCGACCGCGCGAGATTGGACTTGTACAGCCCCTGCCAGTCGACACGGATGCCGGCGTGGCTTCCGATGTCTGCCGTCCACACGTGGTGCTCGCCGTCCTGCGGAACGTAGAACGTCACGCCGAACTTCGGCGGCACGGCGGGCTCTGGCGACTTCATCGAGATGCGGTATTCGCACACGCCCCCGCCGCGCTCGACCGTCCTGCCGTCGAACGTCCACGTGCCTGCGCTTTCGCACACTACGCGCGGCGAAACCGCGCCAAAGGCCGGCAACGCCGCCACCAGTAGAACAGCCAAGATCGATTTTGCGTACATAACGGGGATATTATAGCAAAAAGACGGATATCGAGTTGCCCCATGTGCCGACTAGAAGCCTCCTGTCGTCGAACGGATCTGCGACAAGGCACATTATCTCCGGCCGGTCGAATCCTCCTGCGGCGTGAGGACGAGAGGGACTGTCCCCTCGGAGGACGAGAGGGGACGAGAGGGACTGTCCCCTCGAAAATGCCAAATGGGCGGTTGCTGCAGGTGCCGATGCTATGGACAGTGTTCGACGCGGCGCAGAAGGCGGCGCACATCCGCATGGACGCGGAAGCGCCATTCTAGTTTTGGCATCCCCGCCATGTCGGACAGGGCACATCTTCTATCTCACGGCGTAACGGGCTCTTGGCCCAAACCGACGTCGCGGCGGTTTGCAGGCAATGCCTGCTACGTACAGACATTCGGGCGAAAGCGCTCCATCCCGCTTCCCCGCTCGTCAGGCGGCGCGCCTCGGCAGTTCCCACGAAAGCGCCATGCACAGCCTCAGCGACTTCATCCCCTGCCGTGGGAACATGGCGGGCAGCATCCCCGCGACGCGCTCGCCGAACTTTAGGCTGCGCCCGACGTAGCCGCCCTTCCTGAGGACCCACAGCCCCGTGCGGATCACCTGCGACGCTCGCAATGCCGTCCTGCGATGCGACACGCGTTTTTGCGCGGGCGATCCATTGCCGTCCGGATCGGCATCAGGCGTGGCATCGACACTAGCATCGTCATCCTCGTATCCGTCCTTTGCCTCGCAGCCGTCGTACAGCGACTGAAGCGTCTTCGCGTCGATGTCGTCCGGGAGCCTGTCGGCGAATATCGCCTCCATCCTCTCTTTCGCCTCCATCCACGGACAGCCGAGCATCCTCTCGTACATCGCCCTTGCGCGGGCGGAGTCAGCCCCGCGATTCGAGCACGCAAGGCCAAAGCTGCTCCATTTCCATGCAGACGGGCTCTGGGATATTCCTGCCTTTACGGGGTTGTAGTCGATGTACGCGGCGACTATGGCAAGCACCTCGCCCACGTTCTCGACCACCCCGCTGTAGAAGCGCCCCTGCCAGAGGCAGCCCCTGTGACCAAACTCCTCGTTGTACCGCTGCGCCACGCGCTCGGCGAGCGTCTTCACGAACTGCGAGAGGTTGTACATGCGCCGGCAGTAGCGCGACTTCTCCTCCTCCACGGCGGCGGAACAGCCCATGCTGCGCATCCTCGCCCAGTGCGAGGCCATGCCTCTTGCCATGGCGTGGCCGTATAGGGACGAAAGGCGAGAAGCCATCTCGTCGTCTGGGATCGAGAAGCCGACGGGAGGTCTTGTAGACGGCTCCTGCCGGGGACAGTCCCCTTCGGAGGCTGGGGGAGTGTCCCCGCGGGGTGCCCAGATGGGCGCGCGGCACTCTTGCGGGCGCATGCCGAAGGCGTAGGCCGCGGGCTCCTCGCCCGGGTCGAGCCAGTAGCGCTCCGGCACGCGCGGAACGTGCACCAGCAGGTGCAGATGGTTGTCCATTATGCAGAACGCGTATATCTCCACCCCGCTGAAATGTGCTATGTCGCGCATCCAGCCTAATATCCTGTCCTTGACCTTGTCGTCCCGCAGCAGCATCGCCCCGTGGGCGACACGCGCAGTGACATGGTAGACCCCGTCGAGGACCGTGACCCTGTTCTTCCTTGCCATTTTCCTGTATCCTTTCTTGTTCTTGTTTTGCGTCGTTCCAGGGGACTGTCCCCGCGGCACCCGCCACAGGTACACCGCCCCGAAAGACGCCTGTATGATACCAAACAAAAAGAAAAGATACCTTAAGCGAACCTTAAGAAGTACCTTAAGATTTCTTAAGGTTCGTTTTCAGAAAAATCGGGCAAAACAGGGGGACAGACCCCGGAAAGAGAGGGGGACTGTCCCCATGAGGGGGACTGTCCCCGTCAGATAGAGAGGGGACTGTCCCCGTCAGATAGAGAGGGGTCTGTCCCCGCCAGATCACAGGGGCCCGTCCCCGCCAGGATCAAGGACGTTATTCTACGAATATCAACGACCCGCGGCCTACGAACGGCTTCGTATCGCCTCCAGCCTTAAGGCTGTACCCGCCGTCATTGAAGTACCAAACCCAGTTCAGCCTGTCGAAGAGAGCGGGCGTGTTGCCGTCTGGATAGTACGCAGGCCTGATGTCGCGCACGAGCGAGCCGTCCTGCCAGAGCTTGACGAAGTAGAGGCGCGCAGGCGCGAACTCGTCCGGAGTTCCGTTCAAGTTGCGGGCGAAAAGATAAAGCGGTATGCCGAGATTTGCGAATCCCGCCGGGAAGGAGAGATTCGCTGTGCGCGTCCCGTTGCCAACAGGAACCCATGCACCGTTGTCTAGTTTCTTGACCGAGATTATCTGTTCCCCGTTCTTGAGCGAAGTCTCCACACGGTAGCGAACACCGGCAACTGGAGCGCAGTTGCCGCCGCCGAGCGTCGAGGAGCCGTTGTAGTAGCCCATGCGGTGGAAGTCCGGCGTGATGCGGTAGTTTGAGAACAAACCCGAAGAGGATGTTGCCGCGCCGCAGAAGGTGGCTTTTTCGGGAAGGGCGTTCCACTCCACCTCGGCAACCATGCGGACGCCATCGCGGGCGACGACACCGAGATTGACATAGTCGTTTGTCCCGTTGGCCGCGATCCATTCTGGGCTGGTGAGCGGCCACTTCGTGGCGGCAGGACGGCTAGTCATGGCGCCGACTTCGGTCGCAAGGCTGAACTCCGCCGTCGCGCCATCGGCGGCGGCCTGCGGAAAGAAGATGCGCTCGGAGACGGTGTCGTAGAGACCAGCCTTGCCGTTGTCTGCAACGCAGGGGATGAAGTCGCGAACGACGCCGAGTTCATTCGTCAGGACAAGCGAGTAGAGGCGCGCCTCGGCACTGACGGGTGCCGCCGTCCCCGCGTTGTTGTTGGCGAAAGCAAAAAGGGACATCTGCGTGTCTATGTCATCGCCATCATTGTAAGAGCGGGTGCTGAGAGCGATCCACGCACCGTTCGGAGCGTTGGTGCTGACCGTTAAGGACTGCTCGCCTTTGAACAGGAACGTCTCCACACGGTAGCGCGTCTGCACATAGATGGGGCTGCCCGTCTGGATTTGTAGCTTCCAGTTGTCGTATCCCATACGGTGCGTGGCGGTGGCATTGCCGGAGTCCGCTACGGCGTCATAGAGCCAGAAGCGTTTGCTGTCGGATGATGTCGCGCCGCAGAAGATGCTCTCCACCGCGTTTCCGGCAGGCTTCGTGGCCCATTCCATGTCGGCTACCATGCCGACGCCAGCCTTGGCGGGGACGCACATGTCGACGTAGAGCTGGCGGTCGCCATCGGCGCCATCGGCCTGCACCCACTCGACAAAATCCTTGGGGCGCGGAAGGACGGATCCGGCGATGAGTTCGCCACCATCCGGGAAGTGGATGGTTTCATTCTCCTTGTCATAGAGCGCAGCGCGGTTGTTTTTGCGGCAGGGTAGGAAGTGGCTCAAAAGCTGGTAAGCGCCATTGCCATCCTTCCGCCAAATCTTCAACGAGTAGAGGCGTGCCGAGGCGAAGCGGTCGGCGGTTCCGGCGAGGTTCCGGGCGAAGACGAACATCGGAAGTTCCGTGTCAACGGGACCGGCGAGCTCGCGCCAGTCGGAAACGGTCGTCCCGCTCTTCGTATAGACGCGCGCCATCGAGCCGCCATCGATGCGACGAATGGTGTTCGTCTGTGCGCCGTTGTCCATTGAAACGACGACATGGTAGCGGACGCCACTCACAGGTTTCGAGGAGCCTTGGACCGCCGGGTTCTGGTTCTTGTAGGTCATCCTGTGCGTAGCAGCGTCGTAAATCTGGTAGGGGCAGTACATGATGCTATCCGATGCCGCGGCGCCGAGGAAGCAGGCCCAGACCGAGGCAGGAACGGAAGTCCATTCCATCACCGCCTCGACCAAGAGGCCGTCGGCGCCGTTCACGCCGGTGTCGATCCACTGCGAGCCCGTCGACTCCACGTAGTCGAGGTAGGCGTCGGGCGTGTCGGCGCGAAGGCTTGGCGTCATCACTGCGAACGCACATGCCGTCAGCGCGGCGGCGAGGGACGAGAGGCGAGTTGGTTGTGTATTCATGGTATCTCCTTTGGTGTGGTGTTTGAAAGGCGAAGTCCATAAAGCAGAGCCCGCTTGCGCGGATTGTCCGCCGAAGGGACGAAGTTGTCTTTTCCGGCGCGCTTCGGCACGACGGCTTCGTGCTCGACGCTCCATGCGCCCCATTCCCGGAATGCGTGGTAAGTCCAGTCCCAGCCGTACTCCTCGAAAAGAGCGATGCAGTCGCGCAGGTAGTTTTCCGCGCCCGGAGCCCACGAAACGGCGCTGAACTCGCCGACGTAGACGCGGCACTTGTGCTTTTCCTGGAAGGCACGGACCGGCGCAAGTACGCGACACAGATGCTCGGCGGTCCAGCCGCGCGCAGGGTCTGGCCAATAGAACGGGCGACCGCCCTTCTCCATCGGATTGCCCCAGACGCCCTGATGCGTATACTCGTACGGCTTGTACAGGTGAACCTCGTATATCACGTTGTCCATCGCTAGCGGCGAGAGATAGCGGTACGCCTCGGCGTTGTCCGAAAGGTTGCTCTCGACGACGATTGCCGCGCCGGGATCGATCTTGCGGATCGCCTCCGCCGCCATTCTCTGCAGCTCCCAGTATGAAAACGACACGGGCACGCGATGCTCTGGTTCGTTCACGAGGTCGTAGCCGTATATCGCGGCGTTCCCCTTGAATCGCGTCGCGATGCGCCGCCACGTCTCCACGAATGCGTCGGCGTATTTCGCCTCGAAGAACATGTTCATCGTGCGGACGCCGTCCACCCTTCTCTTCCCTCCCGGCGGAGAATGGAGGTCGACGACGATTTTCATGCCCCTCGCCTTTGCCCAGCGAAGGACGTCTGCGAGGTTGTCGAGACGCGAATCCACCCATGCCGCGTATTCGGCCAGATCGCGGTCGGCGTTCTCGTCAGCCCAGTTGCGCGCTATCTGGAACCGTGCAAGCGTCGCCCCCCATTCTGCAAGATCCGCAATGTCCTTTTCGGTCGTGTCTCGCATTGGCAGCATGCACCCGCGCCTTTTCACGTTGTCGGCTGATTCGGGATACTTTACGACGTAGTCCTGGTTCACGGGCGTCACGCCCACGTCCTCGGTGAAGACGGAAAGCGAGCCGAGGTCGAACTCCACGCGTCCCGTGCATCCCTGAAGCCCGAGGCAGATGGTTGCCTTGCCGCCTGCCGGATTTATCGGCGCCGTAAGCACGTTCACCCTGTTTGTCACGACCCTCCAGCCATACGTGCCGATCGGAAGCGCCGCGCCGGGATGGTGCATCTTTCCGGTGTCCGCGTCTTTGTAGGAAAGCATGAACTTTACGCCATTCCACGGACGATCGGGCTTCGTGACATTAGTCGCCCTGACGCGAACCGTGAAGACCAGGCCGAGCCCTTCGCCGAGCAACCCCGAAAGATCGACGTCCGCCTTGCCCGCACACTGTGGCCCGCCCGCCTCGGCGATCTCAGCGGTCAGCGTCGAACCTGAAATCGCGGCGCCCCTGGACAGTCTCCATGAAAGGCCCTCGAGGGAATCGGCGAGCGTAACCGCCGGCACGAACGCCGCAGTCATGACTATCGCCGTCTCTGAAAACCACTTCACGCCGTGGGTTCTCCCTAATGCTAGAAATCTATTTTGCCAGTATTATAGCAACTCGTAGCAATAGGCGAAACCCCTCATGTGAGGGGTGGGGCGAAGTGCGGTTCTTGTTGCGAGAGCACGGTAAAATATGAGATACTATGCGCCATGAAGGCGGCACAGTCCATCGCGGCGCTTTTGGCCATGCTCGCGTCCTTAGCCAGTCCGGCGGAGGAACACGCGCGCTTTGACACGACGGGACAGGTCGCTCAGGTTTGCGGCGGCTCGCCTATGAGGTTCCACCTTCTGAACCAGTACCAGCCCGGGCACTACTCCTTCGGCCCGCACTCGTTTTGGCTGGACGCAGACTGTCCGCCGCCGGGAAGCGGAGACATCGTACATCTTCAAGGCGTCGTCGAGAAGCCGCACGGCAGCATTCGCGACGAGTTCCCCAGCAGTTCCGCATTTGTCGTAAAAGGCCTTTCGGTCGTCGGGCACGGCGAATTCCCCGACTGCGACGTCGTGCGTGCAGGGGATGTCAACGGCGGCAAGTACCATGAGCGATTCGTGCGGATATCCGGCATCGTCTCGTCCGTAATGCGCGACGAGATGAACGCCCTCTGGAACTGGTTCGTGCTTCGGACCGGGGACGGCAACGTCTATGTAGCGGCACCCGACGTCGAGCGTCCGTTCGACGAGCTTCTCCAGCTGACGGATGCCGAGGTCGAGGTGTTCGGACTCGTCATAATGCAGACGCGGTGGCGCCGGTTCGCAGGGCACTACATCTTGCCAATCGGCAAGAGGGGCGTCGTTGCCACAAAGCCTCCGCCAACCGAAGCCCGTGTCCTTGGCGAGGGCGCATTCAACTCGAATTCCCTTTCCATGCTTGCTTCGCACGGAGACCTGCTTCACCGCGTAAGGATGGACGGAGTGCTTATTGCGGCAGGCAGTCGCTTCTGCTTCATGCAGTCCGAGGCCGAAATCGTAAAGCTCGTGATGATGCCGCGAACTACCCTGCCCGAATGCGGAACCCGCGTGTCGGCAGCGGGGTTTGCCTCCCTGGACTTCAGCGGACTGTTGATGAGCGACGTGGTCATCACTTCGCAAGGCGCACATGGAGACCCGCCTGGGGAAATCGCGCCGACCGACATACGGCAGCTCTTCATGGAGGCGAAAAACCCCGGCATCTACAGCCCTGCGAAGCTGAGACGCGTCATCACCGTGGACGGCGTCGTTGCGAACGCCCTGGAGAACATCCGCTCCAGCGGGCGCATGAGGATCGAACGCGGCGGATATGCGACCGAGGTCGACGTGTCTGGCATACCGGACGGCGAACTTTCCCATGTGAGCCATGGCGCGACAGTGCGAGTTACAGGCGTGTGCAACGCCGAGTTCGAGACAGACCCGTCGATTGCAACCTTTCCCCGCTTCACGGGATTCTCGATCGTTCCGGCGTCGTCCAGGAGCATCGAGGTGCTCCACGAGCCGCCTTGGTGGACGCCGGGGCGGCTTGTGGCGATGATCGGCACGCTGCTCGTGGTGCTTGCCTGTATATTCGCGTGGAACCGCATTCTGAACCGGCGCTCGGAGAGGCGCGGGCGCCAGCTCTACGACGAGAGGGTCGCGCACGTAAGGACCGAGGCGAAGGTCGAGGAGCGCACGCGGCTCGCCGTAGAACTGCACGACGCGATTTCGCAGACGCTGACGGGCGTCGCCCTGCAGGTGGACTCCGCCGCGCGGGCGAACGGCGACGACGGCAACGCCGTCGGCGCGTTCCTCAAGACGGCACGCAACATGCTGGCCTCGTGCCGCCGCGAGCTCAAGGACTGCCTGTGGGACCTGCGCAGCAGGACGTTCGAGGAAAAGGACATGACCGAGGCCATCGTCCGCACGATAGGCCCGCACAAGGGCGACGCCGCCACAAGCGTCCGCTTCAACGTGCCACGCGAGCGGCTTTCCGAATCAACCACTCACGCCATCCTGAGCATCGTAAGGGAGCTCGTCGTGAACGCCATACGGCACGGCCGGGCGACGCACGTCTGGATCGCCGGCGAGTACCACGACGGACGCATCACCTTCTCCGTGCGCGACAACGGCTGCGGCTTCGACGCAGCCTCCGCCCCGGGACCGCTGGACGGACATTTCGGGCTGCAGGGAGTCCGCGAGCGCGTCAAGGAGTCCGGCGGCTCCGTGGACATAGCCAGCTCCCCCGGCAACGGCACCAGGATAGACGTCGAACTGAAAATGGAGAACTGAATTCATGAAAAAGCTGCGTATTCTCCTCGCCGACGACCACCTGGTGGTAAGGATGGGCATTGCGTCGATACTCTCCTTCGAAAAGGACATCGAGGTAGTGGGCGAGACCGACAACGGCGCGGGCGCCGTGAGGCTTGTGCACGAGCTGAAGCCCGACGTGGTGCTGATGGACCTCAAGATGCCGCAGCTAGACGGCGCAGACGCCACGATGCAGATACACGCCGCCGACCCCAACGTGAAGATCCTGATCCTCACCACCTTTGGAACGTCTGCGGAACTCAAGAAGGCGATGGACGGCGGTGCGTCCGGCGCACTTATGAAGAATTCGTCGCAAATGGAGCTTATCGAGGCCATACGAGACGTGGCGTCCGGCAAGCTCGTCATGAGCGACGAGATTCGCCTCAGCATAAAAGACATGAAGTCAACGCCCGAAATGTCCCAGCGACAGCTCGAAATACTGAATCTCGTGGCCAAGGGCTTCTCAAACAGGGAAATCGCGGACATTGCAGGCGTATCGCTGGAGACAGTAAAGGACCACGTCAAGAAGATACTCCTCAAGATGGGGGCAAGCTCGCGCACCGAAGCCGCCGCGCTCGCCGTAAACATGAACCTCGTTACAGGGTAAGGTCCCCCGCCTCGCCTGTTCACGAAATCAATCGTCGCCTTGCGCATCTTGACGAAGTCGCATTGGCCGTCGTTCGCGGCCTTGACGTCGTATTTCGCGGCTATGGCCGCGAACGCGGCTTCGTCCAGCGCGCCAGATGACCTGAGAAGCCACACCTTCTCTGCGGCAATGATGCCGTTCCTGAGTTCGAGGAACCGCCAGCTGGGCTCGCCCTTCGGATAGCAGAGGAACGTGTCGCCCGCGAGCCAGTTGCCGTACGACGCGCCCCAGCGGCTCTCGAGCTCGTCCGCGCCGACGCCCCTAGCGCAAGCGCGGCGACAACAACTGAAAACGCCACTGATTTCATAGAACGGACTCCCCTTTCTTTGGGAGCGTATTGCCATGCGGACTAGAACCGCAGGCGCAGGCCGATGCCGCCATGCGTCCAGTCGTTGTGGGCGCAGCGGTAGGAGCTGCCCGAGTTCACGCGCCTCGCCGCGCCGCCAACTACTTCATACTGTTCGGCAAACGCAAACGCCGTCAGGCATTCGCAGACGTTCCACCCAAACTCCAGCCGAAACGAGACAGCGGACACGCCCGAGCTCCACCTGGCCCCGTCCGGCCTAGCGCCAAACACGCGCTTCTGGTTGCGCGAGCTTCCACCGTCCACGAAGACCGACGGAGTCGCGTAGAAGCTGTCCGAAATGGCGCACTTCCTCCGCACGCCCGCCCTGAAGTAAAAGTAGTCGTTGCCGCGAAAGCACTTCCTCGCGCGGTAGAACGGCACGAGATACGGATTCTCCAGCGACTGCTCTATCTGCCACCAGTGGTACGTCTTGTTCGAAGCCCTGTCATAGAAGCCCCTGTACATCGTCCACGACCGCGTCAGGTCGCTCGCAAGCCGCCAGTCGTCGCAGAACTTCAGGTCGTACTGCCATGTCGGGCCGAACTCGGTGTGGTAAAGCGCATGGCGGTGCGCGTCGTGGCGGCGGTCCGTGAGCGAGCTTACGTCCCAGTTGCGCACCCCGAACCGCCCGAAATCGCCTGCGTCATACCCAAACCGGACACTCGTTATCTGCATCGGGCGATCTTCGACGAGCTTGCCGAGCGACTGGTACGACGAGCGCACCTCGGGCGACACGTCGAGAAAGAACGGCGACAGAACGCCAGCTGCCAGGATCCCGATCACCGCACCTCTTCAGTCTTCAGGTTGCAGGCGTCGAGCGACACCTTATGAACCTTGAGGTCGTGCAGGTAGAGCCCCGGCGGGTTGGGGATCTCCCCGCGAATGATCCGGGCGAGTTCCTTGAGCTGCCCGGCGTAGCGGTCTTTCGGCGCCTTGAACGAAAGACGGTTGATTCCCTCGCGGTAGCCGAGCTCCTTCGCCTTCTTGTTGACCTTCTTGAGGAACATCCTGATTTCCAGCTTGTCGACCTGGGCAAGGCCCTCGTTAAGCCCCGTCGTGTGCTTGACGCCGCGGAAGTCCTCTATCGGCTCAAGCTCCATCGACCCGTCCGTCCCGTCGATGCGGATATGGCGGCAGGGCTGCGTGCCGCGCGAGCAGACTCGTATCGTGACGTTGGCCCGAGGATACTCCATGATCGTGAGCGAATGCGTGACGGCCCAGTCGGGATCGCCAGGCGCGGGCTTCAGTATCGACCATGTCTTAAGCGGCATGTCGTCGTTGAAGATGGGCATCGCCCACTCGATCGCGTGGCATGCGAGCAGATACGCGGTCCCACCCGGGTAGTGGGTCGCGTATTCAGGGTACTTCGGGTATCCGTAGCTGTGGTCGAGGTCGGCCTCGATGGAGAATATCTCGCCAAGGACGCCTCCCTTCGCAAGCTCGACCATCTTGTTGATCGCCTCGTTGGAGCGGAACATGTAGCCGATCTGGAGCGGAATGCCGCGAGCCTCGCAGATGTTCGACATGCGGCGATATCCCGCCTGGTCTATGCCGAGCGGCTTGTCCATGTGCATCGGGATCCCGTGCTTGGCGATCTCCGTCGATATCTCGACGAGGTCGGAGTTCGCGGTCTCGACGACGATCAGGTCTGGCTTCACCTCGTCGAACACCTGCTGCGGAGTGAAGCACGGGTAGTTCGTGTATGTCCCGACGCGCGGCTCCGACATCCGCATCGCCTTCGACGCGCGGTCGTCGACCCAGCCGACAAGCTCGTAGTCGTCCTTCAAGAGCCGCACCGCATCCCACTTGCCGCGCGAGTGGTTGTGTATTATGCCCCAGTGGACCACACGGATCTTGCGGTTGCCGATCGGCTTCCACTTCGGCCCGTTGCAAACAGTAGAATTTAGGTCAGACCTATTTTCTACTGTTTCAGTTGCGCACCCCGCGAGCGCGGCCTCAAGCAAAAGGATTCCAGCCGCTGCGATATTCCTTGGTGACATGGCGATTCGCCTCCTTGTCGTTTGTTATGCTGTGCCCGTCCCACTTGAGGACGCTGCCCTTCCCGGCAAGCGCCGAGATGTTTCCGAGGCAGACCGTCTTCGCGAGCGGCACGGAATACTCGAAGTTGTCTATCGTCTGCTCGCCAGCGCGGATCGCCTCGTAGAACTCGTGGAAGTGCTTTGGCGTGACGCGGCGGTAGTCGAAGTCGTCGGGCCTGTCGACGCGAGGGATGCACCAGCCGTTCTTGCGCGGCATAAAGCGGTAGCCGCCGTGATGGGTGAACCAGAGGTTGCCCTTGGTGCCGACGAACAGGATGCCGTTCTTGTAGAAGGGATCCTTCTCGAAGCCGTTGGCCTTCTCCACCTCCAGCACCTTCGGCGGAATGTTCAGGTGTTCGCGCTTGTAGGGAATTCCGTACTTGTTGACGAATTCCTTCGTGTACGGAACGCCGTCGTTGAGGCCGTCCCACCAGTGCATCGTGACGTCGTATCCGAACTTCGACGTCGGGTAGTGGAACTCGAAGGCGTCGCGGAAAGCCCACGCGCCGTCAAGCGCGAACTTCGCCTCGTGGCATTTCACGACGTCGGGGTCCTTGAGGCCGAGAGCCCAGAACGCGACGTCCATGATGTGCATGCCGAGGTTGCCGATTGAGCCGTTGCCGTAGCCGATCCAGGAGTGCCAGCCATGCGGGTGCATCCCGTCCTGGTCGGGGCTTTCGGGATAGAAGTCGCATATGGGCGATCCGCCGCACCAGAGGTCCCAGTCCATCCCCTTCGGCGGCGGAACCGCCGCAGGACGCTGGTAGATCGAGTTGCACCTGTCGTCGTACGCCCACACCTCGCGTACTTCGCCGAGCGCGCCCTCGGCAATGCGGTCGACGCAGTACTTCATCGACGGGAAGGAGTGCCCGTACGTGCCGCACTGCGTGACGAGGCCCGGGTTTTTCCGCGCCTCGGCCAGTATCAGGTCGCATTCCGCCGCCGTGAGGCAGAGCGGCTTGTCAAGGTAGACGTGGATGCCGCGCCGCATCGCCATTACTGCGGGAAGGACGTGCTGGTGGTTCGGCGTCTCGACGACGATGGCGTCTATCTCGCCGCCCATCTTGTCGAACATGTCCTGGTATGTCGCAAAGCGCCGCGCCTTGGCGTAGTTCTCCCTCTCCGCCGCGCCGCACGTCTCGGCGACAACCTTGTCGAGCCACACGAAACGGGCGGGATCGGGGTCGACGATCGCGACAAGGTCCTCGCACAGGACCCCGTCGATCATCGACTTTGTCTGCAGACCGCATCCGATCAACGCAACGCGGATCTTCGCGCCGTTCGCAATCTGCCGCGCGCGACTCGTGCCGAACCCCGCGCAGCCTATGTTGAAGAGCGGAAGCGCTGATGCCGCCGCCAGCCCCTTGAAAACAGTTCTTCTTGTAATGTCCATATTCTACCTCCCGTTGCTCTTTTGCAAAATGTCTCCGATGGCGTACCTGAGGCGCGCGTCGACCTCTGCCCTGTCGGCGTCGGAAAGCGAGACTTCGGCGACTTCCCAACTGCCGTCGTCGCGCCTCTTGGTGCGCGAAAGCGTGTTGCAGAACACTCCGCGCCTCTTGAGGACGTACAGGTTCCACCCGCGCATCTCCGGGGCCGGCAGGGCGTCTTCGAGATTGCGCAGGTACATGAACTTCGCGAAGGACTCGTCGGCGGAACAGTCGCCGCTTTCGAGCGCCCGCCACGTCTTAACCATCAAGTCTGCATACATGGGGCGCTGGGATATGACGCCGCGCGTCCCGACGCGGCGGTAATGGTAGAGCCAGTCACGCCCGCCCCAGCCGGTGAACACGGTCTTGACGACGTCCTTCGCGGCGACTAGCTCGCGGGCGCACGGCACGATTCCGCTGCCGGTCCCCTCGACCTTGAACCATCCGTATGTATCGGGATGGCGTTTTGCGAGATCGACAAGGACCTTCGCGGACGGCATCGGCGACTTGCCGTTGTACGTCTGGATTATGACAGGCAGCCTCGTCGCGGCGGCGAGCGCGTCGTACTGGCGCTCGTAGTCCGCGTCGCACTTCGCGTCGTCGAGCATCCTGACGAGCATCGTCGCCTTGAGCCCGGGACGACTTGCGGAAATCTCGTTGACGACGGCGACGCGGCGGAGCATGTCGACCTTGTTCGTGCCGGGGCAGCACGGCGAGAACCACACGTCGCGCCCGCCGAGCGCGGCGGCAATGGCCTCGAGCCCGCGGCGTTCCTCTTCCTGCGAGAGCCACTTCATTGCGTC
>Ga0310690_10007882_pt1 | contig 13620 bp, 9 predicted proteins | sample AusTroGonzalo_MG_2_FD_207661 | JGI IMG/M metagenome (GOLD analysis project Ga0310690, IMG submission 207661) | Bovine rumen microbial communities from tropical cattle in Woodstock, Queensland, Australia - Gonzalo_04 (v2) (version 2) | ecosystem: Host-associated > Mammals > Digestive system >... | reverse complement strand
GCCAACAGATTTACAGTCTGCCCCATTTGACCGCTCTGGTACCCTCCCATTTTGAGCCGATAGACGGACTCGAACCGCCGACCGGCTGATTACAAATCAGCTGCTCTACCAACTGAGCTACATCGGCTTGAGATTTTTACCCTTTCAAATAACTTTACCGTTTCGAAAAATCGGTTTGCAAAAATAGACTTTTTTTTGACACAAAACACAAATCAGCGTATTTTTTTCAAAAAATGGATTTATCTATCACATTATCAGTAGGATAATTTTTAAAGAGTCAAGGTCAGAATATCCCCAAAGAACAAAATAGTCCTTCGCATACAGGGCATTTTTGGGAAAATTCTGAAGCTTTTATGAAAAAAATGCCTGTTTTCACCCTAAAAATAAAGATCACCATAACGAATTGGTCAAAGAAAAGTGACAACCAATTGACAATCAGTTTTTTGAATTTTTCTATTAAACCTTGGCCCTCCAAATCAATCATGGAACTTCATAAAAATTATTAACAACAGAATTCCATCCGCATTTTTTTTGTATTTTTGCAAACTTAAAATAAGAAGCAAAACTGTAAACAACTTTTATTATTAACCAAATTTATTTATCATGAAAAAACTCTTTACAACGATGGTGCTTTTGCTGGCATTAATTATTGTCGGCAAGGCACAACAAGTACTGATGAGTGAGGATTTCAACCATGGTATCCCCTCAACATGGTACACAGTGGACGCTGACGGAGACGGTCACAACTGGGGCAACTTCGCCATGGTCGGCCATTCAGGTGCAGAAACCGACAGCTGCGCGACTTCCCAGTCTTATACCAGCACCGCTGGAGCTCTTACTCCTGACAACTGGTTGATTACTCCTGCCATCAACTTGACTGCAGACAGTTATCCCATGCTTTCTTTCTGGGTATGCGCACAGGATGCCAACTATGCGGCAGAACACTATGGTGTGTATGTAACTACCAGCGACGACTTCCAAAACCCCAACAACTATACCTTGTTGTTTGAGGAGACTTTGGATGCCAACGGTGGTGCCAGAGCTCAAGGCGCTTGGAAACAGAAAACCGCTGTGCTGTCAGCTTATGCTGGTCAGACCATTCATATCGCCTTCAGACACTTCAACGTCCGTGACCAGTTCTATATCAACTTGGACGATGTGGCTGTAGAGGAGATTACCGAACCCACCTTGTTTGTTTCTCCCGAAGCTCTCCAGTTCACTGCTGGCGCACTTAACAGCGACTTCGGCAGAAAGAACATTAGCGTGAATGGCGTTTTGTTGACCAACCCCGTGAACATCACTTTACCTGCCAACTCACCTTTCGGACTTTCAACCGACACCAATGCTACTTATAGCACTTCTGTAACATTGACCCCGAACAACGGAAGCGCTAACGCTACTATCTACGTTGTTTTCAACCCCACTACGATAGGTTACTATGAACACACCATCAGCGTTGTTTCCGAGGGTGCCACCTCTCACAATGTAAATGTAAAGGGTCTGGCCCTTGACTGCAACCAGGCCATGCCTATTCCTTGGTATGAAGACTTCACCACCGAAGAATTCCCCACCAACTGCTGGACGATGACCTCTACCGATACCGCTGATTATGAGTCAGACGGTCAAGTATATCCTGGCGTGAAACATTACACATGGTACAACTCCATTAGCAGCCAGTATGCCGCAGTTATCGGTGATAATTCTCGCGAACAAGATGAGCACCTCTATACTCCAGTGTTCAATCTGAGCAATGTAACTGGCGCTGCTGATTTCGAATTCGAATTCAGAACCAACCCCGGAATCGAAGCTTTGATTAATGGCGGTGTCAGATTCACCGTTAATATGAGTACCGATGGTGGTAACACATTCAACACTGTTTGGGATGTTGCCAATATCCGTGAAGCTTTCGCTGAATACTGGACTGGATGGTCAGATATTTGGCCCGTTCATTTTGACATGGACCAGTATGTTGGCACTAATGCCAATATTCAGTTCGACTTCCACTATGAAACAGACGAGGACGCTGCCGACCAGATTATCATTCAGAATGTGAAATTCATCAACTACCTCGAACCAAAATTGGATGTGATCTCTGATGACACCATCTCTGTATTTACCTACGTTGGCCATCCAGAGGCTATTGCCATCCCCGTTGAAGGCCGTAACCTCAATAGCGCTATCAATGTTACCACCACCGAGCCTTTCCAGGTTTCAATCGACGGTACCTCTTACGGCGAAACCGCTACCCTTCCCGCAACAGGCGCAACCCTGTATGCAAGATTCAACCCGACAACCGCTGTAGTTGGCGCAAGCGCTAACATCATTATTGCCAACAACTATACCGATACTACCGGTACTTATCCCAGCACCATTTTCAGCGACACTATCGTTATCAATGGTAACTCTTACGACTGTTCAGGTGTTGTTCTGCCTATCGCAGAAAGCTTCGAGAGTGCAGATAGTACAGTTCTGGCCCCCAATACCACTGAATATTGCTGGCAAGCCTTCAAAGCTAATACCAGAGATGCTCAGAATGACATCGTTAACTCTAACAACTATGCTTACACTGGCAGCCAGTCACTCCGCTTCTCCTCCATCAAATACAATGCACAACAGGTTTATACCCAATACCTCATCTCTCCCGAACTGAGTGCCAACAACCCCATGCTGGTGATGTTCAACTATGCTAACGCTTCCGCAACAAAAGACGAGACTTTCTGCGTTGGTTACTCTACCACTGGCAATGCTGTTAGCGACTTCACTTGGGAAGCCGACATCGTGAACGCCGCCAACACCGATTGGCAGCTGTATCGCAAAACCGATGTCCCCGCTGACGTGAAATATGTTGCCATCCAGTACAAGTCACAGCGTAAGGCTTATCTGTACATCGACAACTTCAAAATCATGGAAGCACCCGCTTGCATGTTCCCTGTTGAGCTGAGAGCTGAAAGCACCAATGCCAATAGCGCTAACATCACTTGGACCGCAGGTGCCAATGAAACATCATGGGCATATGTTTATGGTATGTATCCTTTGAATGTAGATGCCATTATCCCGGATACTGCCACCAGCAACACTATCACCTTGTCAGATTTGAACATCAACAGCCACTATCAGATGGCTGTACATGCTATCTGCGATGAAGGCTATAGCAGTTGGTCTGAAATTCTTGATTTCTGGACCACCACTACTCCTGCCGAGATTCCTTACACTCAGACATTCGAAGACGGTGATGCCGACCTTGATAACTGGGTACTGTTCAACGGCAACCAGCCCAACTATTTCACATATGGCAATGTTCCTGGCTCCACCACTGGCAAAGCCCTGATTATTACCCATGACGGCAGCACCAACACTTATCTGACTCAGATAGGCGACAACATGACTTCTAACTACAGCACCGTATGGGCATACAGAGATATCCAATTCCCCACAACTCCCACCCCCGGCTACCTCTTGACTTTGAACTGGAAGTGCTTCGGTGAAGTTGACTATGACTTCGGTGAACTCTTTATCGGCAATGCTACTGAAATTACCAATTTCGACAGAAATGAAAACCACCCCGGTTTCGTTGATGTAAACACCGCTCACTATACTCCTGCCGGTTTGACCAAATTAGACAGATATGAAAATAAGGGCCAGATGCAGACCGCTGCTTATATCATTCCTTCTGAAGGCAACATCGGTACTGTTAAGCGTCTGTATTTCTTATGGACCAACGACTCTTTGAGTGGTGCTGAGACTCCTCTCGCAGTTGATAACATCAACATTACCATTCCTCAGTTCTCCAACATGAGCGGTACTGTTACCGACGACCAAACTGGTGAGATTATCCCCAACGCTACTATTTACATGGTTTCCAACCAAGGTTTCACGGCTACTGCCACTACCGACGAAAATGGCCAGTACACGATTACAGACATTGTTGCTGGTTACTACACCATCACCGTTAATGCCAATGGTTACCAAGAATTGAACACTGGTTATGCTTTAGGCCCTGGTGACAACAACGGTGTTAACTTTGAACTGACCATTGAAGCATGCGGTGTTATCCCCACTTCAGTTCATTACACTATTGAAGAAGATAACATGATCCTCACCTGGGACGCTATCGAAGACGGTGTGATGAGTCAATCATCCAGCGAAGGCGATGCCGAGTCAGCTATCGGTGCCGGTTCCAGCTACTCTTTCGGTGCATACCACCTGTTCACCCCAACTGACCTGAATGCTTATAACGGATGTAGCATCACCAGCATTGGTGCAATTTTCGCTGGCGCATTAGAATATTCTTCCTACAAGATTCAGATTTGGATAGGCGGTACCGTTGAAGATGGTCCTGTTTCAACTGAACCCATTTATGAACAGGAAGTTTCAACCGAAGAAATCACCCTCAGCTCATGGAGCGACATTACCCTGAACACTCCTTACGTTATCGACGGTAGCCAGAACTTATGGATTGGTTATTTCGTAACCGTTAGCGGTGCTTCTTCAGACGTTTTCGCAGCCGGTGTAATTGACCATGGCAATATCAACGACAATTATGGTAACGTGATGTACTTCAACAGTGATTGGAGTACTCTGCTCGATGCTGGCTCAACATTGAACTACAACTGGGCAATCCGTGCCAATGTAGTGGCTCCTGATTATCATTACATTGTTTTGGAAGACGGTACTGAATTGGAGTCTGGCATTGAAGGCGCTGAATATGTTGTGTCTCCCTACACTCCAGGTGCATGCTATCAGGTACAAACCATCTGCGAGAATGGTCAGATTTCCAACTATTCAGCTTGCGCTACTTCAAGCGCTATCAACGATGTTGAAAGCAACCTGTCATTCGAGGTTTATCCGAACCCCGCTCACGAGACTGTAAATGTTTCAACTACTATGGATGTTCAGAAAGTTGAAATTATGAACTATCTGGGTCAGGTGATCTTCTCACAGAACGCCACCAACAACAACTTCACTCTGAATGTTGCTAACTATGCTGACGGCGTTTACTTCATCCGCATCAGCGGTAATGACGGTATCGCTACTCAGAAACTGATCAAGAAATAATCTTTCTTAATCCTAAAAAAAGGTCGACCATTTGGCCGACCTTTTTTATTTTAAACAATTTCAGTTTTATACGGTCTATATAGATAATTTTCATATTTTTGCAACGTAAATAAATTGGTATCATGAAAAGATTTTTCCTTGCAGCAATCCTCTTGCTGGGTGTCACCGCCCTGAGTGTAGCACAAAATGACATTGACGCTTTTTGTTTCTCCCAGAGCGACTATGAAGGAACCGCACGCTTCATGGGCGCTGGTGCAGCTTTTAGTGCTGTAGGTGCGGAGTTCTCAGCCTTGAACGTCAATCCCGCCGCCATTGGGGTGTTCAAGAAAAGCGAAATCACCTTCACCCCCTTAGTAATTTCCATCTACAACGACAATGCCTTATATAACGGACATAACAGCCATACCAGCAATGTGAAATACTCTCTGGCCAACGCAGGCGGCACTTTCCGTATCGGCCTGAATCAAGAAAACGGATGGAAGTCCATAAATTTGGGTTTCGGCTATAACCGCACTTACGATTTTAATAATACCTATCGTATTGAAGGACCGAGCAATGGAAGTTCCAGACTTCTACCTATTTTAGCAGACATGCAAGGGAAAAAACTTGAGCAATTGACCAATGAAGAATTGTGGTTTTGGTATTCTTATTTGGCCGACACCATAGCAGGGGGTGACCGATATGTCTCAGAGTTTGCCAATAATACAAAAGGTCAAAAAGCACTGGTGGAAACTTCTGGTGCCAACGATGAAATGGCATTTTCTTTGGGTGCGAATTACAACGATCAGATTTTTATTGGTGCCACCATTGGTGTTCCTATCATCAATTACAATGAAAAAACCAAATACACAGAGACTTCGGACGAATTAATAACAGGAATCAACAGTTTCAATATCAACCAAAACCTGCGGGTGCGCACCACCGGTGTCAATTTGAAATTAGGTATCATCTACCAACCTGTTGACTTCTTCAGAATTGGTGCTGCCTTCCATACCCCCTCCTATTTTGGTCGCGTGAGATGCACCAATTCCTCAACCATGTCATGTCATTTCACTAACGGCAAAAATCCTGATTCATACGAATCACCCACTAACTCTTTTAACTATACCCTGACCACTCCTTTGCGGGCTATCGGCAGCGTGGCCTTCCTCATCAAGAAAAGAGCCTTTGTGAGCGCTGAATACGAATTCACGGGCATGGGCATGAGCCACATGAGCTCCAATGAATACTCATTTGACGAGGAAAACGAGGCTATCCAGGACAAATATGGTGCCTGCCATACTGTACGTGTAGGTGGCGAAGTGTATGTTACCAACAACTTCCTCTTGCGTGCTGGCTATAATTTCAAGTCATCGGCTTATCGCAAATCAGTAAACAATAACAATGCCATGCACACTGCCTCCGCAGGTTTCGGCTTCAGAACCAAATACTTCTTCTGCGATTTCGCATACGTCTTCAAAACCAAAACCGAAAACTTGTGGATGTATGACTCCGACTTTGTGGATCCTGCCTCTCTGAAGACCAACACCCACCGCGTGGTAGCCACTATCGGTTGCAAGTTCTAAGGATAAACGACAGTTTTTCCTCCTCCGGCCACTCCACATCCAGCCAATGGATGTTGAAACCTTCCCTCTCCATCTTGCGAAACCAGGTCATCTGGCGCTTGGAGAACTGGTGGATGGCCACATTCAAACGCTTGAACATCGTATCATAATCTATCTGGCCCTGTATATACAGGGTCAGAAATTTATATTCCAGACCATAACGGATTAGCTGGTTCTGGCTCACGCCTTTGTCAATCAGGGCCCGCACCTCCTCCACCATGCCGTTTTCCAAACGCTCTCTTAAACGGCGGGTAATTCTTGAGCGGATCAGGTCGCGGTCGCCTCGCAGACCAAAAATCACCGAAGGCACCGCCTGACAGGTTTCCAACAGTTCGGGATGCTCACGATAATACAGCTCAATTTCGATAGCTCGCAAAAGGCGGGGACGCTCGCAAGTATCCGTATGATTATGCAAGGCTTTGAAAGAGGCCAGCAACTCAGTCAACTGCTCATCTGTCTGTCGCTCCAATTCAGCGCGCAAAGCGGGATTGTCAGGCACGGGAAACAACTTATAGCCTTTCAGCAAGGCCTCAATGTACATACCGCTGCCTCCGCAGATAATGGGGATTTTTTCCCGCTGCTCAATATCTTTGATAGCGCGATGAGCCAACTTTTGATACTCGAAAACATTATATTCTATGCCGGGCTCCACCACATCTATCAGATGGAAAGGTATCTGTAATCCATCAATCGTATAATCATCCAGATCCTTGCCCGTGCCGATATCCATACCTCGATATACCTGACGAGAATCAGCACTGATAATCTCACCCGAGATATACTTGGCCAGCACTGCGGCCAGTCGGGTTTTGCCTGTGGCAGTCGGTCCGAGTAGGGTTATCGTCATTTCTTTTCCTGATAAATGTCAACATTGGAAATCTCCTTGCCGTTCACATCGAAACGGACAAAGGTGATCATCTGGTGGATGCCCTGCTTGCCTGCTGCACCTGGATTGAGGAACAACAGATTATACTGCGGGTCGCGAATAAGGCGAAGAATATGGGAATGCCCCGCCACTAACAAATCCGGTTTTTCTTCCTGAATCAACTTGACAATTTCCGGCTCATAATGGCCAGGCTTGCCCACAATGTGGCTCATCACCACCTTCAATTCCTCGCATTGGAAAATCTGCACTTTCGGGATATTGCGACCTCTCACATCCCAGCCGTCACAGTTGCCATACACCGCCCTTACAGGTGCAACGGTTTCCAAAGCGTACACAATCTCATCACTCAGCATATCGCCGCAATGCCAGATTTCGTCACACTTTTCAAAAAAAGTGAACAAATCCGGATGAATATAACCGTGAGAATCGGAAAGGACACCTATCTTCTTCATAATCTCTGCTTCACCGTCTCAAACAACACAATACCTGTGGCCACCGACACATTCAAGGATTTGATGGTGCCCACCATGGGGATATTGATAGCATCGTTGCAGATGCGCTGGTAATCCCAAGCGATGCCTTCGTACTCATTGCCCATAATCAGACAAATCGGGCCTGTCAAATCCTTCTGATAGTGGAAATGCGAGGCTTTTTCGGTAACCGCAATCACCTCTATACCAGAATCTTTCAGAAAATCAATCACCTCTACCAAATTGGAATGGCGGCAGATAGGAATTTTGTGGAGGGCTCCGGCAGAACTTTTCACCGCATCCTCATTGAGCTGTGCCCCTCCTTTCAGCGGCAGGATGATGGCATCCACCCCGGCACACTCAGCGGAACGGGCAATAGCACCGATATTGCGCACGTCGGTAATCTTATCCAATATCAGCAAAAAAGGAACTCTACCCTCTTCATAAATTTTGGGCACAATGTCAAAAATGCTCTGATACTCAATAGCCGATATAAAGGCCACCACTCCCTGATGATTGCCACGGGTGAACTTGTTCAGTTTCTCAGCAGGCACATATTGGAAAGGAATCTTATGCTGCCGCACCTGATAAAACAACTCTTTGAACAGCTCTCCTTGCAAACCTCTCTGCAACAAAACTTTATCTATGGTTTTATCAGACTCTATCGCCTCCATCACCGGGCGCAGACCGTAAATGATATTTTCCGTAGTCATGGTATGAAAATTAAAGTGCAAAGATAGTGATTATTTTCAAATTCAGAATTCAAAATTCATAAAACCTCCCTCGAGTGCGGAACATGAGACTCCCTAACTATATATTGGCACGTTAGCACATTAAAACCTGTCAACTGTCAGTTGTCAACTTGACTGACCCCTGACCCCTGATCACTGAAAATTGGCACATTAGCACATTTGCTAATTAGCACATTAAAATATTTTGTATCTTTGTAGATTAAAAATTATTGTACCTTGAATTCGTTAGACATTTATTTTCAGAGTATTGCGAAAGGTTGCGAACCCGCAAACCTATACGAACCCATCCACTATGTCCTATCTCAAGATGGGAAAAGAATTCGTCCCCAATTAGTGGAACGAGCTGCTGAGCTATATGGCGTTGATCCCGAAGAAGTGAAACACATAGCCTCTGCCTTCGAGATGTTGCATAACTTCACGCTGATTCACGATGACATCATGGATGATGCACCCATCAGGAGGGGGCAGCCAACCGTTTACCGGCAGTGGAACAGTAACATCGCCATTCTGGCCGGTGATGCCTTGGCTATCATGGCCTTGCTGGAGTTGCTGAAAGTCTCCTGCGATGATACCACCAAAATCAAAATCACCAACTTGTTTGCCCGCACCGCTTTGGAGATTTATGAGGGTCAACAATACGATTTGGATTTTGAGACCATGGCAGATGTCAGCATTGACGAATATATCAAGATGATACGCCTGAAAACAGCGGTCATGTTAGCCGGCTGTTTGAAATCAGGGGCCCTGTATGCCCATGCGTCAGAAGCTGACCAACAGGCCCTGTATGATTACGGCATCAATATCGGTATCGCTTTCCAGCTGAAAGACGACATTCTGGACTTGTATTCCAACACACAGGTATTTGGCAAAATGACCGGCGGGGATATCAAAGAGAATAAAAAGACCTATTTATACCTCACCGCCTTACATGATGCCGATGAAAAACAGCGCCAGACCCTTCTGCACTATTTCTCCTCCACCGATTTCGACCAAGAACAGAAAATCCAGGCCGTCAAGGAAATCTATGAGAATTTGAAGGTGAAAGAAAAAACAGAACAGGCCATTAACCTGTATGTGGAAAAAGCCCTGTCAAGTTTACAGGCAGTGTCTATTTCAGAAGAGAAAAAAAAGAACCTATACGAGTTGGCCAACACTTTGGTTAGCAGAGACAAATAATGAATAACCCGAACGCTTCCAGAAAATATGCCCTCATTGTTGGAGTGATGCTGATCTTGGCTGCGGTCTATGCAGTCAAATTGTTCAGCTTGCAGGTTATCAGCAAGGACTACAAGGAAGCGGCCAAGAACAATGCGCTCCGCCAGATTACCGAGCATCCCGACCGAGGCCTGATATACGACCGCAACGACTCTTTGCTGGTGTTCAACGACGCGGCCTACGACCTGATGGTGGTGCCCAAGGAACTCCGAACCTTCGACACCGCCGACCTATGCCGAATTCTGGACATCACCAAGGAAGACCTGATCAAGCGCATTGAAAAGGCCTCCAATTACTCGAAAATCATACCTTCTCTTTTTGCCCAGCAGATGTCCAAAGAGGATTATGGATACTTGCAAGAGAAGCTTTACAAATTCCCTGGTTTCTTCGTCCAGTCACGAACCCTTCGCTCCTATCCCGAACCGATTGCCGCCCATATTTTAGGTTATGTCGGCGAGGTGAATGACAAGACCATCGAAGACGACCCCTACTACAAAATGGGAGACTATATCGGCATCAGCGGTATCGAAAAGGCATACGAAACCGAACTGAGAGGAGTGAAAGGGCAGCGTGTAGTTCTGGTGGATGTCAACAACCGCGAAATCGGCAGTTACCACAACGGGGAGGAAGACATCAGAGCCATCCCCGGCACTTCGCTATGGAGCACCCTGGACATGTCGCTGCAACGCTATGGTGAGCAGTTGATGCAGAACAAGCGAGGCAGTATTGTGGCCATCGAGCCAAAAACCGGCGAGATTTTGTGCATCGTGTCCAGCCCTAGCTACGACCCCAACCTGCTGGTAGGCAAGGCCCGTAGCAAAAACTACACCATGCTTTGGCGCGATTCCATCAAGAAACCATTGTTTAACAGAGCTTTACAGGCCATGTACCCTCCCGGATCCACCTTCAAGTTGGCCAATGGGCTGATCGCCGAGGAAGAAGGCATTCTGGATGCCAACACCATCTATAACTGCCCCGGAGGTTACCAGGTGGGAAGCCACCTGATCGGCTGCCACCACCGCGGAGGCACCAACTTGGTGGCGGCGGTACAGCATTCCTGCAACACCTACTTCTGCAGGGCTTTCTACAACATCATCAGCAACAAAAGAAAATACCCCACCATACAAGAGGGCTATACGGCGTGGCGCAACCATATTGTCAAACTTGGCTTCGGCACCACTTTTGACACCGACCTGCCTTATGAGAAGAAAGGCATTCTCCCTACCGCCGAATATTTCGACAAACGCTACAACCGCTCCTGGAACGGTAACACGGTGGTCTCCATGGGTATCGGCCAAGGCGAGGTATGCGTAACGCCCATCCAGATGGCCAACATGCTGGCCATCATCGCCAACAAGGGGTATTATGTCCGCCCACATGTCATCAAGGCCATCGGCAGCAAGGACAACCTCAACGTGCAATACATGGACAAGATTGATGCCGGCATTAAACCCGAATATTTCGAGCCCATCATCCAGGGCATGGAAATGGCTGCTTTGGCCGGTACCGCCCGAGGCGCCCAGATTCCCGGCATACGGGTGGCTGGCAAGACCGGTACCGCCCAGAACCCGCATGGTCGCGACCACTCTGTTTTTGCCCTGATTGCCCCCATCGACGACCCACAGATTGTGGTATTCTGTCTGGTGGAAAACGGTGGCTGGGGAGCGGCGGTGGCCTGTCCTATCGCCAGCCTGATTGCCGAACTGTACCTGACCGGTGAGGTAAAACGCAAAGGAGTCGAAGAAAATATGCTTAACCTTTCAACCAAATAACGATGCCCCTGTCCTATAAACATAGTGCTTCAAAAGGATTCGACGGACGACTCATTCTGTACTACAGTCTGCTGGTCACCATTGGCTGGCTCACCATATTCTCCACTTCCTATAATCCCAATGCAAACTTGGGTTTCAGCTTCTCCTTGCCTTACGTGCGACAGCTCATCTGGATTGGCACTTCTGTGGTTTTGGCGATGGTTATCTTGCTACTAGACGCCCGTATCATCCAGCATTACTCCTATCACCTATACCTATTTTGCTTACTATTAGTCATTTCCACCTTCTTCTTGGGCTCCAAAATCAATGGTGCCACCTCATGGATCAAAATCGGCAGTTTCAGCATCCAGCCTACAGAATTCATGAAACTGGCCACAGCCATGGCTTTGGCCAAGTTCTTCAACGAAGGAAAAACCACAGTGGAAAAACGGAGCATGTGGCTCATCGCTTTCGGCATAATTCTCACGCCGGCCTTCATCATTCTGCTGCAAAAAGACACAGGCTCAGCCTTGGTTTTCCTTTCCTTCATTATCCTCTTCTATCGAGAAGGCATGACCGGCACCATCTTCATTTTCGGAGCCATCGCCGTCTTTCTGTTCGTCTTCACGCTGCTCACCAACGAAATCTATTCCCTGGCCCTGCTGACTTTCATCCTGGTGATCGCTTGGATTATCGACCGCAAGGACAAGAAGAAAATCATACGCAACATCATCATTTATGTGGTGGCCATTGCCTTTATCGGTGCAGTGAACATCGGTTACAACAAGGTGCTGCAGCCCCACCAGAAACAGCGTATCGACACCCTGTTGGGCAAGACCTCCGACCCCAAAGGCGCCGATTTCAACCTGATACAGTCGAAAATCGCCATTGGTTCCGGCGGCTTTTTCGGCAAGGGCTACCTCAACGGCACCCAGACCAAACTCAACTTCGTGCCCGAACAGAGCACCGACTTTATATTCTGCGCTATCGGTGAGGAATGGGGATTCCTGGGCAGCTGCGTTTTGGGAACGCTGTTCCTGTCCCTCGTCATCCGCATCCTGCGACTATCGGAAAAGCAACGAAACCCTTACGCCCGTTATTACGGCTACGGCATTGCAGGCATTATCGCGTTCCACTTCTTCATCAACATCGGCATGACCATCGGCTTGGTGCCTATCATCGGCATCCCCTTACCTTTCATCAGCTATGGTGGTTCCTCGCTCTGGGCCTTCACCGCCATGCTCTTTATATTTATCAAACTAAATGATAATTAGAAAGTTATGAATAAAAAAATAGGGCTTTTCTTCGGTTCCTTCAACCCCATTCATATCGGTCATCTGATTATCGCCGACTATATCGTCGAACATAGCGACTTGAAAGAACTGTGGTTTGTGGTCTCGCCCTGCAATCCGCTGAAGAAGAAACAGAGTCTGCTCAATGACCTCCAGCGGCTGTATATGGTGAATCTGGCCGTTGAGGACGACCCCCGTTTCCGCTCCTGCGACATCGAATTCAAGCTGCCGCAGCCTTCCTATACGGTGAACACCTTGCTTCATCTGGCAGAAAAGTATCCTGACAAGGAATTCTGCCTGATTATGGGCGAAGACAATCTGGATTGCATCGAAAAATGGTACAATTATCAGTATATTTTGGATAATTATCAGATTTATGTTTATCCAAGAGATCAATACAAGACTGAAAACAAACGGAATCTGCCCAATATACACTATGTCAACGCCCCGAAGATGGAGATTTCCGCCACGATGATACGACAGAACATACAAGAGAAGAAGTCAGTAAGGTACCTGATGCCGGAGAAAGTGGCGCAGTATGTGGAGGATATGGGACTTTATAGGGGCCAAGGGCCAGGGGCCAGGGGTCAGGGGT
>Ga0310690_10007881_pt1 | contig 13621 bp, 10 predicted proteins | sample AusTroGonzalo_MG_2_FD_207661 | JGI IMG/M metagenome (GOLD analysis project Ga0310690, IMG submission 207661) | Bovine rumen microbial communities from tropical cattle in Woodstock, Queensland, Australia - Gonzalo_04 (v2) (version 2) | ecosystem: Host-associated > Mammals > Digestive system >... | reverse complement strand
GCGATTTCAAGCGCACGGTCTCCGATTCGGAACTTAGAAAAGGCGATGTCATCGGTGTCCACAGGATCGGCGGAGTTTATGACCACTACGGCATATACACCGGAAACAAAGAAGTCATCCATTTTTCCAATGAAGGAAGCGATTTCGGCGGCGATATCCGTGTCCGCAGGGCGACGCTCTCGCAGTTCAAAGACGGTGCCCCAAATGTTTTCGTCGTTGATTTCGAAGCTTACCGCGATTATGTCGAAAATCCGGATTTGTTTGATCTGTTGGAAGGAGGAATTGTGGGAATCGCATTAAGGAAGCTTTTCGGCAGCGAAACAATCACCATCTATTCACCCGAAGAGACCGTCAAAAGAGCCGAAAGCCAGCTCGGAGAAGGCAAGTACAACCTTGTGTTCAACAACTGCGAGCATTTCGCCGTCTGGTGCAAGACAGGAGTTCACGAATCGAGTCAGGTGCAGAACTTTCTAGAGGCGCTTGCAGAAAGAAGACCAACAAACATCTGATTTTTCCCATCTCTGCTTTTTAAATTCATTGACAAGAAATTCTATACCGATCGGCAATTTTTGCTTTTATTGCCGATTGGTATGGAGAAAAAAATCTACTTTAGGCAATGCGTGTCCAGAAAACTCTGACAGTTTAATAATTTGTGTTTTTCATTTTTTCTGTTACAACTGCGCGTAATCGGTTTTTCTTTGGTTGCTATACATGCGCATAATCGGAGTTTGTTGTTTTTTATATGTGCGCATAATTTTCCAACAACAGCAAACTGGAATACAAGATTTTTCCGGTCGAAGTGAAGTCTTCAAACCGCTATAAAACCGCGTCTCTGCTCAAATTCAACAATAAATTCAAGGAAAGAATCGGAGGGGCTTATATTATTCATCCGCGAAATCTTGTTGAAAACGACGGTATCCTGTGCATTCCGGCTTACATGACATTCTGTCTATGAGTTAACCTGAAAAAATCCCGAAAAATAAAAAGATCCGATTTTTTCCCGCCTTGGGCAATATGCGCCCTGCCACACAATATAAAAAGAAGTGGAAAGCGGCTTTTTTGAGAATTTTTTAAGTTCGGAAACTTTTTTTCGAAAATTTTCGGAAAAACGGTTTTTCCAACGCTTTATAGCGGTGTGAATGGTTTGTTTTTTTAACTTTATGGAGGATACGATGAGAAAACTTTACGACCAGATGCTTGAGAACATTAACAACAACAAAGAAATGACTGAAGATGCAAAACGCGGACTTATGGAAGATCTGCTTAAAATGAGCAGAAACAAAGCCAACATTCTCATTACCGGTGCAACAGGCTGCGGCAAAAGCTCGACTATCAACGCTCTTTTCGGCATCGAAAAAGCTGAAGTCGGCACAGGGGCCGATCCGCAGACGATGTCTATCGAGAAATATGACTACAACGGTCTTACTCTCTGGGACAGCCCGGGACTCGGCGACGGTCCGGAAGCCGACAAAAGGCACGCTGAAGGAATCGTTAAAAAACTCACGGAACGCGATGCCGACGGAAACTTTCTGATTGATGTGGCTCTTGTCATCCTCGACGGCAGCAGCAGGGATCTCGGAACATCTTTCGAACTCATCGAAAAGGTCATCGCACCGTGTATCGGAAAGAACAGCAAACGTCTTCTCGTCGCGATAAATCAGGCCGATATTGCAATGAAAGGCAAACACTGGGATTCCGAAAATCACAAACCGGACGAAACTCTGGCTGCATTTCTGAAGGAAAAGGAAAAGTCGGTTCACGAGAGGATCCTTGCAGGCTGCGGTATTTCAGTTGATCCGATCTCGTATTCTGCCGGCTACAAAGAGGAAGGAGAGCCTCAGGAACCTTCTTACAACCTTGCCAAGCTGCTCTACTACATTATCGACAGCATTCCAGAGGAAAAGCGTGTCGCGACCTATCTTGAAGCAAATGCGGATCAGAAGGTATGGCAGAGCAACGATGCGGAAGACTACGCAATTAAAATTCAGAAGAAACTCGGCTGGAAGCATAGTCTGAAATCCACTGCTGAAGGTGCGGCATTTGGAGCCGCGATCGGAAGCGTAATTCCTGTGATAGGAACTGGAGTAGGTGCAGCGATAGGTGCGGCAATAGGATTTATCGGCAGTTTGTTTGACTAAAAGGAGGATAAAATGACAGAAATCAATTTCAAAGAGTACCGTTTTGACGAAATGAAGGAAAAATTTCAGTTCCCGCCGCTCAATATTCTGCTTATCGGAGCTACCGGCGCGGGAAAATCTTCTACGATAAACGCACTGCTCGGAAGCGATGCCGCCAAAGTCGGATTCGGGGCAGATCCTGAAACAAAGGAGATACGCAGATACAAGATCAACGACTACCTTTGCCTTTACGACACTCCTGGACTTGGCGATTCTCCGCAGGAAGATGAGAAACATATAAGGAAAATAGTCTCCCACCTCAACCGCCCGTGCGGAAAAACAGGTGTAAGCGGAAAACTTATCGACAAGGTCCTTGTAGTTATGGACGGTTCAAGCCGTGACTTCGGCACAATATCGGCTCTGCTCAACAATTATATATTTCAGGGATTGGATGCTGATGACGTTCTTTTTGCAGTAAATCAGGCCGACATGGCGATGAAAGGCCGTCACTGGAACAGCAAGACGGCAGAGCCTGATGCAAAACTTACGGAATTCCTTGAAGAAAAGGTTGAATCTGTCAGACAGAGGATCGAAGAAAGCACAGGAAAGAGCATAAACACACCGGTTTTCTATTCTGCGGCCAACGGTTTCAACATTACTCAACTGATTGATTTTATTGTTGAAAACTGCAATTCTCAAAGGAAATTCGAGCATCATGAGAAAAGCTGCGGCACGTCAGACAGCGACATCCCTTCAAACGGAAAAGTTGCAGGTCACACAGCGGCGGGAGCGGCAGCCGGAGCTGCGATAGGCAGCGCGATCCCTGTTGTCGGAACAGCAGTCGGCGCAGTTGTCGGAGGAGTTTTCGGATTTATTTCAAGTTTCTGGGACTAATTTTGCAAAAATATCTGAAATAAGTACGATTCTGTGTTCATTGAAAATCGAGAAACAGAAATTTGTTTACCTGTGATATTCGTGTCCGTTTTTTTGTTTGCTGAACTGCGAAAAAAAACAAAAAAGGGGGGTACGGAATTTTTGCTTAAAAAACGTAATATTTCTTGCTATTTGAAAAGATAAAGGTTGCAGGTAGGCGGAACCTAGGCTCCGGTTGAAACTAACCAGAGTTATAATCGTAGTCCAGGGCGTCAAGTTGCAGGTAGGCGGAACCTAGGCTCCGATTGAAACTTTTTGATTGAAAAAGACATACTTTGCCCTCAAGTTACAGGTAGGCGGAACCTAGGCTCCGATTGAAACCAAACAAGCTTCCTGCTCCTCTTCACCGTTTTTGTTACAGGTAGGCGGAACCTAGGCTCCGATTGAAACGCAACATTCCAGAATATGAGCTTTGGAAGCTCATGTTACAGGTAGGCGGAACCTAGGCTCCGGTTGAAACTTACCCTTCTCAGCCCAGTCGAGCCAATCACGCAGTTACAGGTAGGCGGAACCTAGGCTCCGATTGAAACAAATTTCTGTTTTTCGAAAAGAAATCTGATTTTTCTTCTTTCGGGCGGTATGCGCCCAGCCTCTTGAGTAAAAAAAGCTGAAAGTGAGTTTTTTAAAACTTTTTTTTAAAGTTTTCGGAAAAACTTTTTTTCCAACGCTTTATAGTAGTGTTATTTGATTATTTTTTATTTTTTAGGAGGACAAAATGAGTATTTTCGGTTCGTTTTCAGATTTTATAAGAAACACTGCGTGTGACGGCAGAGGTTTTGGCGGACCTATGGACATTGTTACAACCAGCGAGGTTTTCAAAAAAAAGCGCAAAAAAGCCTGCGATTTCAAGCACACGGTCTCCGATTCGGAACTTAGAAAAGGCGATGTTATCGGTGTCCACAGAGGTGTGTACGACCACTACGGCATATACACCGGCAAGGGCAAAGTCATCCATTTTTCTGACGAAGGGAGCGATATGGGTGATGATATCAGAATCCGCAGGGCGACTCTCTCGCAGTTCAAAGACGATGCCTCAAATGTTTTCGTCATCGACTTTGAAGCTTACCGCGATTATGTCGAAAATCCCGAGCTTTTTGACTTCAGAGGACTGCTCAAGCTCGCTTTTGATGACTTATTCGGCAACGAAATGACCATCTATTCACCAGAAGAGACCGTCAAAAGGGCTGAAAGCCAGCTCGGAAAAGGCAAATACAACCTTGTTGTCAACAATTGCGAGCATTTCGCCGTCTGGTGCAAAACAGGAAAGCACGAATCGAGTCAGGTGCAGAACTTTCTAGAGGCGATTGGTAGCGTAATCATCCCGATGTCGTAAATTTACACAGTTTGAAATTTTTTCTCCCATTGGACATTATATGCCCAACCCAGTGTTTATAATCATCATCGTCAACTTTTTTATGGAGGAAATTATGACAAGTTTATTTGAAGGCATTGCAGAAGCAATGGAAGGCGTTACTGAAATGATGAATGTCGAGAGGACGGATGATGAAAACAAAATCATTGAAAGTTACGAATGTGATGAATCAGAGGAAGATCCTGCCGATCCCGAATGCGTTTGCGACGATTCCTGTGAAAACGAAGACAGCGAAACGGAAGAGTGCGGCGAAGAAAGCAGCGGCGGAGAAAACGAGCCGGGTTTGATCGAGACTATTTGCAATTTCATCGACACGATGAAAAACGATGAAGTGTCGCGTGAGGTAGCTTTCGAAGAGTTCGGGGAAATGTGCCGCGACTCGATCAACGAGCTCTGCGACATCCTTAAGGAATTTCCTAAGATTTTTAAGAAAGAGTTTTAAATTGCTGTGTTCCCAGGAAATTCCAGGGGCGGAACAAACTTTTCAGCGTTGTAAATCTCTATCTGGAAACTGTCGTTCTGCACGGTGCAAAGCTCCCAGACAATTTTTCCGTCACGAGTCAGTTCAAAGAGGGAAGAGTTTTCCTGTGGGCCGACCTTGCCTTTTGTCACGAAAATATTTCCGTTTTCAAGGTAATCGGCGTCTCCGAAGGCTGGCGCGAACCACTTTCTGTCAAGATCTGAGGCATCAAACTCGAATGATATTTCGGCAGTCATCGAATTTTCGTCAAAAATGTACTCGATTATTCTCGAGTAGTTCCGCTCGTCCCAGCCGTTGTCATAGAAGAGAAGCGCTTTTCCGTCATTGCGGATTTTCGGGTCGTGAGGGTAGTCCGGCCAGGGGAACTCATGTTCGGACAGCATCACAAAATCGCCGTTCTTGCCGAATTTCCACGAAATTTCCTTTGTTTCCATATCTATTTTGTAAAATCCGAGGCGTCGTGGGTTGATATAGAGAAAACGTTTTTCCGGGTCGGTAAAGGCGGTGTTTGTGTGGGTCCAGTCGCACCACTCATTTTCATCGTCCGCGCAGGTTATGTTGTCGAAATAGTCAAGCGAATCGAGATAACCCCAGCTCCAAAGCTCGTTGTAGTCTCTGTCTACATTGACGATTCTGTCGGTCACGATCTTGTCATTATAGACCACCTGAATGAAAAGGATGGTCCCGTCATCAAGCAGCCTGTAGTCATGGTGCCAGCTGTTTTCAGCGTAGTAATAGCTCGCTATTTCTTTGGATTTCCATAGAATATTGCCTTCAAGATCAATTTCTATTCCCTCTTCGGCGGGAGTATCCTGCATACTGAACCCCTTTTGAATCCCGGCAAAAATTGTCTGCGTATCTTCGCGATAGTCGGCATCACTTATAATTGCGTAACCGGCGATGTCGTGTTCAAAATACCATACGACAAATCCGTTTGTATCAACCATGAATATCACGGGCGGCATCTCCACAGATTCCGGTTCGGCGAGCTGCGAAAAGAGAACGAACCCCGGCTGAACAAGTTCCCTTTCGTTTGCAAGAAGGTAGGGCTTTACTATGGAATCAGGGATAATTCCTGAATGAAATTCTGTAGTTGTCAGGAGCTCCGGTTCGGGTTCGTCCGAGTGGACTTCAATCTTGTAGTCAAGATTTTCGTACATCCCCCAGAGAAAGAAATAGTGATCGCTTTTTGCTGTCTCTTCGCTGATTTTGTAGCCTGTATGCTTTTCCGAATAGTATTTTACAAAGGTTTTTCTCTTTTCATGGGTCGAAAAGGTGAGCCTGCATGAAAGGACGTTTTTATCGTTTGCTGTGACTTCCAGGTTGTAAAGAGGTCCGTTTTCGGAAGGGTTGTCATCATCATCATGAATCTCTTCGTAACCGCTGTCGGGAGTATCATGTGACGGAACGGAAACTCCGGTTTCGCATGAAATTAAAAAAAGCAGCGGCAAAACAACAATTTTCAGAACAAGAGAAAGGTTGGACATGACGTGCTTTTAAAACTAAAAATCAAATATTACAGATACTTAACAAATATATACAGCGTGCTGATGACAATGACCATGATCGCTGCGGGTGCGCTGAGTTTGCAGTATCTGCCCCAGCTGACGGGGTGGCCGGATTTAGCCGAAACGGATGTTCCGACTACGTTCGCGCTTGCTCCGATCGGGGTTCCGCTGCCGCCGATGTCGGTCCCCATCGAGAGTGCCCATGACATGGTCTCAAGCGAGACTCCGGTGGTCGCAGAGAGCGATTTGATGACAGGGATCATCGTCGCGGCGAAAGGGATGTTGTCGATGAATGCGCTCGCAATTGCAGAGACCCAGATAATTATCGCGATCATTATGTACGGGTTGCCGCCTGACACTTTTCCGATGAAGTCGGCTATGATTTTGAGTATCCCGGTCTGTTCCAAACCGCCTACTACGAAGAAAAGCCCGATGAAGAAAAGGAGCGTTTTGTAGTCGACGCGTTTCAGGATCTCACGGGCGTATCTGGGGGCTGCAAGGAGTGTCAGGATGGCTATCCCGACACCGATAGATGCAACCGTAAGCCCCGTGTCTGCGTGGGTGACGAGCAGAACGACGGCGATCGAAAAGATTATGCAGCTGTTGCTGAAGCCGCCTCTGCTCCTTATCGCCGACTGGGGGGAGGGGAATGAGGAGGTGTCGATATCCTTTCCGGCGTCGATATACTCTTTTCGGCACATCAGGGTGAAATAGACCAGCGTGAATGCCAGACCGATGATGGCGATATTCCCCGTGTTCCTGAGGAAATCACCGAACGAGTAACCGAGACTTGTGCCGATTATGATGTTGGGCGGGTCTCCGCACATCGTCGCCGAACCTCCGAGGTTGGCGCAGAAGACTTCGGCCAGGATCATGCTTACCGGATTGAATTTGAGCAGGCGCGAAAGTTCCACCGTGACTGCCGCCAGAAAGAGGATGACGGTGATGCTGTCGATGAACATCGAAAGTGCGAACGATATCAGCATGAAGGCGACGAAAATATAGATTACGCGGTAATTCACAAGCCTGGCCAGCTTCATGCAGAGCCAGCGGAAAAAGCCGGAGGAGCCCATCCCTTCGACCATGACCATCATCCCGGCGATGAAGAAAATAGTCGCCCAGTTGATGCCGGTCGAGTTTTCGGGAACGTCGCCGGCGCTGTACCAGAAACTCTTTGTCATGATGGTTTTCAGGTTCAGTGTCTCGATGATCGCGTCGGAACTGTGCATCCCCAGTCCGAAGACAAGCGCTGCTGTAAGGGCTGCGCAGCCCAGTGTCACGATGTGGCGCTCGATCTTTTCAGATACCATGAGCGCGAACATTACAAGAAATATCGTTACCGAAAGAATTTGTGCCAGTATCACAGTAGCTCCTCGTCACTATACATTATATAATAATATATAAGCCTGGCTCGTATCCGGGCGTCAGCTCGAAAAACCTGCGCGTTATAGTCCGGGAGTTTTTTTTTGCAATATGTGTGACCGATTTAGCGCTTTTATTAGGAAAACATTTTTTCATCAATACAATGACAGCGCAAATAGCTGACTCAGAAATATTCAGATATGCCGAATGGCTGAGGTGAAGATGAAATATGATTTCGATACCGTAATAGACCGCCGCGGAACCGATTCCGTAAAATGGAACGTCGCAGAAAACGAGCTCCCGATGTGGGTCGCAGACATGGATTTCAGGCTTGCTCCCGAGATCGAAAACGCGATAAAAAAACGCATTGAACACGGCGTTTTCGGATATTCCGTGATCCCGGACGAGTGGTATGAGGCGTACATGAACTGGTGGAGAGCGCGCCACGGTCTTTCGATGAAAAGAGAGGGGCTCCTCTTCTGCACCGGTGTCGTTCCGGCGATATCTTCGATCGTGAGGAAACTTACGACCCCTGGCGAAAACGTACTGATCCAGCCTCCTGTCTACAACGTTTTTTTCAACAGCGTCATAAACAACGGCCGCCGTCTTCTCGAAAGTCCGCTCGTCTACGACAGGAAAATCTGCTCGTACAGCATGGATCTTGAAGATCTGGAGGCAAAGCTCTCAGATCCGCAGACGACTCTGATGATCCTCTGCAATCCGCACAATCCGGTCGGAAAGATCTGGGATAGAAAAACTCTCGAAAAAATAGGCAGCCTCGCAAAAAAGCACAATGTCACGGTGATTTCCGACGAGATCCACTGCGACATAACCGAGCCGGGTAAAAACTATATTCCGTTTGCATCGGTTTCAGATATCTGCCGCGAAATTTCGGTCAGCTGCATCGCTCCGACCAAGGCTTTCAACATGGCCGGAATGAAGAGCGCCGCCGTTTACGCCGAAGATCCCGTTCTCCGTCACAAAGTCTGGAGAGCTCTCAGCACGGACGAGATCGCGGAACCCAACTCATTCTCCTGCATCTCTGCCGTTGCCGCATTCAGCGAAGGGGCGGGATGGCTTGACGCGATGCGGAAATATGTCTCGGAAAACAGAAAACGCGTGTATGAGTTTATTGAAAAGGAGATCCCTGAAATTTCGGTCGTCAGAAGCAATGCGACCTATCTTTTGTGGCTCGACATTTCGAAAAGCGGTCTGTCGGCCGCTGAGATCAGAAAAGAGACGGGACTTTTCCTGACAGACGGTTCAGTCTACGGCGATGCCGGTAAAGAGTTCGTAAGAATGAACATCGCCTGCCCGAAAGTCACATTGGAAGACGGTCTGCAGCGGTTGAAAAGAGCCGTTGCCATTCACTCGGGAAGCCTTAAAAGAGGTGCCGCTCTCCTGCCGGACGAAGAGGCTGGTAAAAACCGTGAGTAAAAAACTTCTTTTCATAAATCCGTTCGTTGAGGATTTCACCGCATACAACCTCTGGGCCGTGCCGCTCGGGCTCTTCAGGATCATGGAGTTTTTCGAATCGCAGGGTGAAGAGGTGGTCTACCTGGATCTTCTGGACGGTCCGCAGGTCGCGGAGGAGGGGATGACGCCGCCTGTCCGCCGCAGCTGGGGCCGCCGCTCATACTGGAAGAGGGAGATCGAGAAGCCGCGGGAGCTCAGTTTCGTCCCGCGCAGCTACTACCGCTTCGGCGCCTCCGACGAGAGGGTGCGCGAGCTGCTTTCAGCCGTCGGGAGACCGGACAAGGTCTACATCACGACCGGCATGACCTACTGGTACCGCTGTGCGCGGAGGGTCGTCGAACTTGTGCGCGGTCTCTACGGAGACGTCGAGATCGACCTCGGCGGCATCTCGGCAACGCTGATCCCCGCCTTTTTCGAGCGCGACGGGGTGAAGGTCCGTTCAGGCAGGGCGCAGATCCCGGCCAGTGTGACGGGTACGGGCTGCCGCAGTCTGACAGACCTCGCGTTTTTCCCTGCCAATCTGGTAGAGGGGTGTCCGAACCGGTGCCCGTACTGCTCGAGTGCGATCTTTTACCCTAAGGTCTATCTGCGCAGCGCCGCGACTCTGGCGGACGATCTTGAAAAGTGGCACGCAGCGACAGGAGGCGCCGATGTCGCCTTTTACGACGACGCGCTCCTGCTTAGGAACGGACGTTATCTGCGGGAGTTTCTGGACAGGCTCGAACCGGGAAAATACCGCTTCCACACTCCGAACGGCCTGCACCTTCACGAAGTCGATGAGGAGCTCTGCGAATATTTCACCCGCTACGACTTTCCGCAGCTGCGCTTCGGCTTCGAGACGGCGTTCGCCCGCTACGAGGACAAAACCTCTCTCAGCCAGCTTGTCCGTACTGCCGACATGCTTGCGGAGCACGGATATCCGCGTGAAAGGATCGGCGTCTACCTCCTCTGCGGACTGCCTCACCAGAGCGTTTCGGAGGTAGAGCGCAGCATCGATGTCGTCGCCGGACTCGGACTTCGGCCCTATCTGAGCGAGTTTTCACCGGTACCGGGCACCTCGCTCTACTTCGAGCACATCTCCGAAAGCAGGCTTGACTTTGTCAGTGAACCGCTTTACCAGAACAACACGCTATCGTCGTACCGGAGCCCGGTTTTTACGCCGGATGTGATGAAAAAACTACGCGACAGGCTGAATAAAATCTACGAAACGGAGGGGAGTTACTCGTCATGAAGTTCAGGCTCAGGCTTATTATCGGCGCGGCCGCTGCCGTTTTTTTATCCCTTTTGATCTTCATCACGAGTTTTTCCGGCTATTCTGAAGAGCACGCCTGCATTATTTTCGCGAATGTCGACCGGAAGCCTGATTTCGGTGAAATCGGTCTTGACGGCTATGAAGACTCGGAGTTTTGTGACAGGTCCAACACTTTGATCCTGCACAAGATCTTCACCGGACAGGATAACCCGGCCGAGACCTCGGCAGGCACTGTCACGATCCTTATAGATTCTGTCGTTCCTGACAAAAAGCAGGACGAGCCCGTCTTTGACACTGTAGCCGAAAAGGGCGGGGCCGAGCCTGTCAATCAGACGGTTAAGGAAAAAAACGTAAGAAAAAATCACGATGTTACTATTATAGGTATACTCGGAGACAAAACGAATTACACGGATGAAGAGCTCGACGAGGCGGCTCTGAGGGCTCAAAGCGAATTTCCGGGGCCTGGGATGATAGTCACACGCGGGTACACCGTTCCGGATTCGGCGATGACCTCTGTCGATAAGTTGAGGGTCGTTTTTTCCGGCCGGCCGGAGATCATAATGTCGGTTTTTTCCGTCATACATCTGGAAGACGGTTCTAAAAAGGTAATTTTCAGGTCTATAAGCAATCGTTATGCCTATGAATTTTCGTCAGGACAGCCTCAGGAGACCCCCGTCGGCAACGCATTTTGAGTTATCAACATTTTTGTCATTTTGCCTTTTTTTTTGGTCAAAAATCTTATTGAAATCAGGAACTTTGAAGGCTTGCACAAAAAAATGTGCATCACAAAATATCAGTGATTACAGCTGGTTGACCCTTAATACTAGGGTTTTTATGTTGAAAACTTATATAAGAACTGCATAAGAATATAAATGTTGAAAAAATGTTGAAAAAGTAGACTCTTTTACACTTATTTTGCTTAATTTTAGCAAAGAGGAATAACATTTGATTACAAACCTTACAGAACCTCAAAAAAGGGCAGTCGAGACGACTGAAGGCGCGATCCTGGTCTTTGCCGGCGCCGGCTCGGGAAAAACCCGCGTAATCACTCACAGGATAGCGCATCTCATAGAAGATCTGCAGGTCAAACCCGAAAATATACTGGCCGTTACCTTTACAAACAAGGCCGCACGCGAGATGAGGTCTCGTGTCGCATCGCTTCTTTCCCAACCGGACGAGCTCAAGGGGCTGACGATCTGTACATTCCACGCGCTTGGGCTGAGGATAATCCGCGCCGAGCATGAACTTTTAGGCTATCCTGCTGATTTTACAGTATATTCAACTTATGAACAGACCGAGCTGATGAAGCAGGTCATGGAGGAACAGCACATCTCCGCAGAGCGGTTCAACCCGCAGACTCTGGTCGCGATCGTCTCAAAGATGAAAAACAACCCAGATATGCTCGGCGACCCGGCGTTTTTGATAGGAAGCCTCGCAAACGGTGTCGCCAAGAGGCTCTTCGATCCGTACAACGCGGCACTGAAGGCGCGTGGAGCCGTCGATTTCGATGATCTGATAACCGGCTGCGTACAATTATTTAAGGATAACGGCGAGATCTGCAAAAAATACTCCTCGCGCTACCGTTATGTAATGGTCGACGAATATCAGGATACGAACAACGCGCAGTTCGAGTTCGTGAAGCTCCTCTCTTCGGTGCACAGGAATATTTTTGTCGTCGGTGATGACGACCAGAGCATCTACAGCTGGCGCGGAGCCGATATCGAAAACATCCTGAGCTTCGACCGCGATTTTGAGAAATCAACGGTGATCAGGCTTGAGGAGAATTTCCGCTCTACCGGCGAGATCGTCGATTACGCTTCGAAACTGATTTCAAACAATAAAAAGAGGGCGCAGAAGAGCTGTTTCGCGAAGGCCCATGGAGGCCCGGGCGACGGGATCGAGCGCCACAGGCTGCCGGATGAGGCCTCTGAGGCGGAGTTCGTAGCCGGAACCATCGACGAATGGCGGAGCAACGGTTTCAAGCTTTCTGATGTCGCCGTTATCGTCCGTGCGAACTACCAGACAAGCTTTTTCGAGCTCGCCTTTAAAAAGCACAGGCTGCCCTACACGATCGTTGGCGGTCAGAAGTTCTTCGAGAACAAGGAGATCAAGGATATCCTGGCATACATCCGGGTCCTCCTGAACCCCGCGGACGAGATCAGTCTGCGCCGGATCATCAACTATCCGGCACGCGGGATCGGAAACGCGACAATTGAAAAGCTGAGCACGGTGAGCCGCTCGCAGAATGTGAAGCCTGGGCAGATACTGCGCGACTTCGGGATTTTCAAACCGCTTTTCGGCAGCGAATCAAGGACGCTCGGAGCCTTCGCAGAACTGATGCAGCGGCTTGAAACCCTGATCGGCAGACCGGATCCCGCGGCTTTTGCTGTCAAACTTATCGAAGAGATCAAGCTTGAAGCAGAGGTCAGAAAGTGCGCCGAAAGCGAGGAGGCGGCGAGAGTCAGGCTGGACAATATCTCCGCCTTCATAACTGCGGTAGCAAGTGATCCTAAGGCAGAGAGCAGCCGGAGTTCGCGGGAGTTCTTCGCCTCTTTCGTCAACGATGCTGCACTTGCCGGTGACGACGAGGAGGAGAAGGGGAACGGCGGAGTGACGATTATCACGGCCCACAGCGCGAAGGGCCTTGAGTTCGAGCGCGTCTTTGTACCCGGATTTTATCAGGGAGGCTTCCCGAACCACCGCGCAATCGAAGAGCACAACATCGAGGAGGAGAGGCGGCTTGCATACGTCGCATTCACGCGGGCGAAGCGCAGACTGGTGATAACAATACCCGAAAACGTGACGTTCAGGGGCACCAGAAAGAGCGTCAAACCCTCTGTATTCCTGGATGACGCGGGGTACGGCAGGGTCGAGGTCAAAGATGACGACGACTTCAACAGCAAGCTCCTTGAGATGATAGAACAGATGGAAAAATCCCGGGCCGGAAAGGACTGAAACCGGTAAAAAATTCATTTCCGGCAAAAAAAATCACAAAAATTTTTCAGTAAAACCTGTGGCTTGCAAAAAAGTTGAAAAAAAGTGAAAAAATAAGTTGACGTGGGCAAAAAAATCTCCATAATGCGCCCCGCTTGTTTAAGAGGTCATTGAAAACTGAGCAGC
>Ga0310690_10007879_pt1 | contig 13622 bp, 20 predicted proteins | sample AusTroGonzalo_MG_2_FD_207661 | JGI IMG/M metagenome (GOLD analysis project Ga0310690, IMG submission 207661) | Bovine rumen microbial communities from tropical cattle in Woodstock, Queensland, Australia - Gonzalo_04 (v2) (version 2) | ecosystem: Host-associated > Mammals > Digestive system >... | reverse complement strand
TTTGTAACTTTTGTAACCACTCTGTAACTTTTTCAATTATGTCACCTATATGACGATTATGACAACTTGCACTTGATTTTTTGTAACTATTTGTTATTATATACTTAAGTATATGTCCTTGAGGTGGTGATGGTACATATGGACGTCCAGACGATCATTTCCGCAATCGGTTCTCTTGGTTTTCCGATCATTTGCTGCGTCATCATGTTCAAGCAACTCCAGGAAGACCGCGAGAACAACAACGCACAGCGCGAGGCAGACCGATTAGAACACAAGCGCGAAATGGAGAATATTACAAGCGCTCTTCAGAACAACACTATTGTTATGCAAAAACTTGTTGATACTCTCTCCTATCCAGAGCAAGGGCAACATACACAGGCAAGTTAATAAATGCGGCCACAGTCCACGGTCAGAAGCCGGGCCACGGCGTCGGACGCGCCGCAAGCATTTATTATAATGCTGAGAGTACATAACGAGACTCGGGAGGTTGGCGGGAACATGAAAACAAATGTTGAAATTGCACATGAGGTCCTTGACGGTATTTGGGGAAACGGCTTTGAACGCCGCTCGCGTTTAGAAATGGCGGGATATGATTACCAAGCCGTTCAAAGCATCGTCAACGCACTTGTGCGAGACAGAGATGCCGGCCAGGAACAGGTTGTTGAAAATCCTGTTCAAACTGTCGACAAATCAATTCTGAAAGTTGACGTTGATTTATCGAAATATGACGGTGTCGAACTGAATATTATCATTGAAGAATAGGAGGATAAAATGAACGCAACGGAAGTTTTGGAGCTTATAAGGGCAGGTTACACGAAAGATGAAATCAATACACTTTTCGGAACAGGAGAAAACCCGACAGAGACTCCAAGCGGAGCAGATAAAGAAGAACCGGAAACAGCGGCAGAAACGGAAACGGAACAGCCGCCGCAGCCGGCACAGGGACAAAACGACGAACGTATAGCAAGCCTTGAGCAAGCTATTACAAAACTGACGGAACAGCTCCAGCGCTCAAATATTAATAATCGCGGCGTTGAAACAGTTCCTGCTATGACTGCCGAACAGGCACTCGGCAGCCTTATAACTAAGAAAGGATGACAAAATATGGAAATTGGTAATTATTTCATGATAGTTACAGTCGACGGAGACGGCGTACTGGATCGCACTTTTCGTGATATTGCGACCGCTGCACAGGGCAATTTTCTCGTTGTACTTAAGGTCGAAAATGCCGGTGTACTCTACTATCCGGTTATTGCGTCGGTTGACGTTGAAAATCTGACTGTAGTATTTGGTGAGAATACATTTGTTGCGTCAGATATGGACGCGTATCCCGAAATTTCAACTTAAAAGGAGATAATATTTATGGCAAACACTCTTTCTTTTACACAGGTAGCGGCAATTCTCAATGACGTTATCAAGCAGGGGCAGGGAGGCAACGCCATTGGCCCGATCAACTATGACAATTTCGTCAACATCGCACAAGCGGCTTTGCTTCAGGGCGTTGATCCGCTGAACGTCGGCATTTCTCAGGTTATCGACAAGACGATCATTTCTCAGCGTCCGTACTATGCCAAGTTCGCAAGCATGGAAAAAGACTCGTCCGCATGGGGTCACATGACGCGCAAAATTAACTTTGTCGATCAGGATTTTGTGGATGACTCCGGTTATCCTCTGACTGACGGAACGAGCATTGACCATTATGTCATTCGGAAACCGAAAACGCTTCAGCTCAACTTCTACGGAAGAAACATTGTTGCAGACTTCATCACCCGCACCGAGGAGCAGTTGAACACAGCGTTTAGCGGCCCTGAGCAGTTCGGTGAATTCATCGGCGGTATGTTCCAGAACATCTCTGACAAGCACGAGCAGAAAATGGAAGCCACAAGCCGCGCCACGCTTGGCAATCTGATTACTGGGGTTGTGACAGCGAACAATACTTCGCAGATTGTACCGCTTCTTACTCTTTATAACTCAACTATGGGCACAAGTTATACGTCGACGACGATTATGCAAGCGGCGAACTATGAGCCATTTATGAAATGGGTTTATGCGGTCATTCAGACCATGCGCGACGCATTGACGGAACGTTCTCAGATTTTCCACCTGAATGTCACCGGAAAAGAGATTCAGCGTCACACTCCGTATGACAAACAGCTTCTGTTTATGTACGCTCCATATCTGCGTCAGATGGAAGCTCGTGTGCTCTCCGGTTCGTTCCACGACGACTATCTGAAGCTCGGCGGTTCTATTGAGCTTGTCAACTATTGGCAGAGCATCGACACGCCGCTTGAAGTTCAGGGCACGCCGGTTTACATGGGTACAGACGGAAGCGCAATCACCGCGGGCGCGGCTGTTACTGTGAGCGACATTTTCGCGGTGCTGACTGACGTTGAGACTCTTGGTGTTCATCGTCGCGTTGAGCGCTCCATTCCGACGCCATTGAATGCGAGAGGCCGTTATGTAAACTATTGGTACCACTGGATCTTTGATAGTTTTGTGGATTATACCGAAAATTGTATCATTTTCACCCTCACATAATGTGCAACTTGCACAAAACGATCTGCTCTCTTCGTTTCTCTCCTTTCTATATCACACAGGGTTTGCCCCGCTCGTCAATCCGGGTGGGGTAAATTCCTATAAAGGACGGTGATACTATTGGCAACTTTTGACATCAATCTTTATACATTTGCAAAGAAAGATAATTCGACCGCACAGCCTACCGGCACAGGAGATAAGTTTACCGGCGAATTCAAGACAGGGTTCAATCTTCTGTCTCCGGTTGTGAAGCTTCTGAACATCACCGGAACGCCAACATATAACTATGCTAAGATCAACAAACTCAACCGGTACTTTTTTATCACTTCATGGAGCTATGACAGCGGGTTCTGGTATGCCTCGCTCGCGTGTGATGTTTTGGCGTCTTGGAAGAGCGACATTGGCGCTCAGACTCTATATGTTACGCGCTCGGCGTCGTCCTATGATGAATATATCATCGACTCGGAATATCCTGCGACAGGTCAATGCACGATCATCGAAGGCACCGCATCCGGCGAGCCGTTTGGCAGCACGAGCGGGTGTTATATCGTCGGCATTGTCGGGGGCGCGAATTCGACCGGCGCTATCTCCTATTATGCTTTCACTCCAGCAGCGTTTCAGGGGCTTGTCGGAGCGATGCTCGGAGACAATCTCTGGTTGAATATCAACACAGCGGAGCTTTCGGACGAGCTGCAAAAAGCGCTTATCAATCCGGCTCAGTATATAAGCTCATGTCTCTGGATTCCGGTTGATGCCGGCTCGGTTCCAGGCTCCGGCGTCGGCACTATCCCGGTTGGATGGTGGAGCTTTGCGGCGTCGGCGTCTCAGATACAGCCGCTTTCCGCTAAAGTCGGCGGCTCCTATTCTGTCGCAATTCCCAAACATCCGCAGGCGACAGCACGAGGAAAGTATCTCAATTTATCTCCGTATTCAGAATATACGCTCTATTTCTTCCCGTTCGGAACGCTGGCGATCGACTCGCTCCGGTTGCAGGATCAAAACACTCTCAATCTGCGATATGTAATGGACTGCTGCACCGGGGAAGCTGTGTTATATATCACCTGCGGCGGGGATCCGATTAAAGTAGTAACCGGGCGTTTCGGCGTTCCTGTTCCGACAGGGCAAATCTCCGTCCAGATCGGCGGGTTAACTTCAATGGCGGCAACGGCAGGAATGACGGCGGCTGCCGGAGCAGTCGGGCACGCAAAAGACTTCCTCGGCGGCGCTAAGAATCTGGCTTACAAATTGTTCAATCGCGGCGGGCCGGCTCCTCACAGCGGAACGAGCAGAAACGGCACTCCGATAGAGCGGACGGATATCAAAGGCGCTGTCAATAATATTATGTCCGCTGCCGTGGCCTCGCTTGCCACAGTTGACTATTCGGGCCAGCTCGGCAGCAATATATACGGAGTGGTTCCCGTCACGCTGGTCGGCAAGTTCCTCTCCATCGCGGATGACGACAACTCGAGCAAAGGTCGCCCGCTCTGCTCCCGCGTACAACTTAATACTCTGTCCGGGTATATCCTATGTGCGGATGGAGATATTGAGATCGGCTGCACAGCAGACGAACGCGAGGCAATCATTTCTTATCTTCTCGGAGGGTTTTTCTATGAGTAGCTGGTTAGCATACTGGAGCAACGGAAACACTGCTGCCGGATGGACGAAAGACATGCGGAAGCAGAACGTCGACATTATTTATGCATACTTCAAGCAGTGTGGTTGGAATATCGCGCCGCTGGCTGCTATGCTCGGCAATATGGAGTATGAGTCATGGCTGAATCCGGCACAGTGGGAAACCGGAATTCCGATTGAGACAACGGGCGGTTTCGGTCTGGTACAATGGACACCGTACACCAAGTTCTCGACCTGGGCTGGCGGCAACTGGCGTATGGACTATGATTTGCAGCTTGAGCGAATTCAATACGAGCTGAACAACGGTATCCAGTGGATCGCGACAAGTCCTTATAACTTTTCGTTCTATGATTTCTCACAGATGACTATCAACGACATGAGCATAGCAGACTTGACACGCGCGTTTGAGTATTGCTACGAGCGTGGAACATGGAATAATCAGAGGATTGTAAACGCGGAATACTGGTATCAGTATCTCAGGAAAAAAGAATTGTTTTCTCTGCTCGTGAAAATCAAACTCATGCAGAGGAAACGTGTTGAAGGGGTGTATACAAAATGAATCCGCCGATATGGTACGACTTTGCGAACGCATGGCAGACAAGCGTTGCGCCGACCGCAGTACATCCGAAAGATAATAACTGTTATCAGTATTATTTTCGGTATCTGTTAAAACGCGCTATGTCTCTTTTTAAGTGGGAACTTCCTGACACATGGGATAAAGACTACTTCTTGTACGTTCTGTATTGCTTTGGGTTTGTGGCTGTCATTAATACTCAGGAATTTGGCGTTATTCCACAGTATGGAACGCTGTCCGGGTATGATGTGTATTTTCGGCCTCGTCGCGTTCTGGTGCAGAATCCAGTCTTTGACGCGAAAGAACGCCGCGAATATGATCTCAGGGGAGACAAACCCGACGCCGCTTTAATCAAGCTTCAACCGGACTACTCCGGGGTAATGGACATCTGCGGCATGTATGCGGAACGCCTCGCGTATATCCATGAGGCGCTTTATATGAACCTGATAAACAGCAAGCTTTCCTATGTGTTCATGTCAGACAACAAAGCCGCTGCAGAGACGTTCAAGAAAGCGTTTGATCGCATCCAGCGCGGAGAACCGGCAGTCGTTACCGGCACAAAACTTAAGGACGCAGACGGGAATCCGCTTTGGGAACTCTTCACACAGAATCTCAAACAGAATTATATTGCGTCTGATCTGATAGACAACATGCGCGCCGTTTTGAACGACTTCGACAGCTTCATCGGAATTCCGTCCGCAAACACAACAAAGCGTGAAAGACTGGTTACGGATGAAGTCAACGCGAACAACGTGGAAACGGAAACCTTGATTGATCTAATGGAGCAGACGATTACAGAAAGTGTGGAACACTGCAATTCTGTCTTTGGTCTGGATGTAAGAGCAGAACGCCGGTATACATTGGAAAGGAGTGGTAAAAATGAAGCTGACACTTCATACAATGTATAACTATGTTCCTGACCTCTTTGACAAGCTCGTCTTGCCTGACGGCCTCGACAAAGACACGCTCGTGCAAAACCTGATTATGGACTCTGGCGAATTCGGCGTTTTATATGCTGACGGCGATTATTTCAAATCTATTCTTGGTTGGTGGAGCGAGAAAGAACTTCCGATCTGGGAAAAGCTTTACAAGACAGAGCTTTTGAAATACGACCCGATCATGAACTATGACAGAACGGACGAAATCACAAGAGACATCACCGGAAACTCGACGAACAGCGAAACGTCGTTTGACAGCGGCGAACTACGCACAACAGACGGAAGCGACAGCACCGGTAAAGAAATCACCAAAAGCAGGTCGTTCGGAAATATCGGCGTAACCACGTCGCAGCAAATGATTGAGCAGGAACGCCGGGTCGCGGAGTTTAACACATATAATTATATCATTCGGTCGTTTACCAACAAATTCTGCATTGAGCTATATTAAAGGAGGAATTCATTATGTATCAGTGGCACAATTATCCCTGGACCAATTTTAATGAACTGAATCTTGACTGGATTATGAGGCTTCTGAAAGAAATCCAGGTGGAGGCGATCCCCGCTCTGGAAGAGAAAATCGACAACGTGTATGAGTATATCCGGGAGAATCTGCCTGAAATTATCTCCTCCATCGTCTCAGTTGTCATTGACGTAAAGGCGGCCGGCGCGACTGGTGATGGTGTGACAGATGACAGCGCAGCCATTGAACAGGCTCTGACGATGGGCGACGTCCTGTTCTTTCCTGAGGGTACATATAGATTCAAGGAAATCGAAGTCAATAAACCTGTTTACATGCTCGGCAATCATGCAGAGCTTATTCCGATTCATAAACATCCGAATACAAATCAAAGCTATTGCCTTTTTAAGTTTTATGATTATGCGGTAATGCAGGGTTTTGTCTTCAATCATGATAACTCGGTTGTCTCTCAGAGTGGAACACAGTATATAACAGAGGCTGCTATTCAGGTGTATAACTCCGAATGTTTTATGCTTGAGGATTGCCACGTTAAAAACTTTTTTGAAACATATCGTCAGTCAATTTCCGGCATTGACTTTGAGGACCGTCACGGCATGTTCCTGCGTGCACACAATTGCGAATTTGTTTCGATTCATAATTGCGAATTTAATGATTTTGGCGGACAGGAGTTAATGTGGATCGCTCAAGATCGCGCTCGTTACAGTAAAGGGTTTTTGGTGACAGATTCATGCCGCTTTTTTGATCGCAATTCCGGTGATACCGGAAGCGTATATAATGTACTGGGCGGAACTATGATATTTACCAACAACGTCGGGCGTAACTACAATAACATTTATACCGGAGGCACAACGGGCGGCAGTCTATTCAACTTTATGTGCCCGTATGTTAATATGTCGGATAATGTATTTACTGATTGCGTTTGCGGCAGCTATTTCGACTTGAGCGAGGGTTATTGGAATAAAATCGAAGTTGCTAACGTGTGTAACAACATTTGGAACGGGAATTCAAATACAGCGTTTCGGGCTATGGCAAAAGAACTGTATATCAAAGGAAATAATATTGACGCTGAACGAATCCTCAACACGCTGTGCTGCAATTCAACGCCCACTACCGGCGTTCCGTATCACGTAGACGATGCAACTCTTTATGATTTTGATGTACTTGAAATTTCCGACAACAATTTTAATTGTACTCTTAATCCATATGGAGCTGCCGCAGCGTCAAGCAGAATTCCTGTATTTATCAACCAGACGCAGGACGCCTCCGGTAGCCGCGCTGTATTGAAAACTCTTGTTATCGAGGGTAACACATTTGTGCGATCCTCTGACGCTGTGAGCTATAATACTATTTACATCTATGCCCCGGCGAAAGACGCCCATATTATCCGCAATACATTTAAGGGAACTGGAGCAACATATCCGACGGGTCACGGAGGCCGCTGCATTGTTTCCGGAAATGAAGATTGTGATAACTTGAATATTTCGTATAATATCGTTGATGTCAGCATGTACAGCGACGCCAATGAAACTTATGTAGCAACAGGTGGGCTCGATTTCAGACAGAACGCAGTTGTCACTGAGTGTTTTAATATGGGGTTCGGTAATAATATCCGAGGCGAGACTCATGGATCAGACCCGTTGAATCCTTCAACTTTTACTCACTTTGATGAGGACTATAATTATAATATCACTCCTTGATTATTAGAATAAAAAGAGGGCCTGGATTATCTCCAGGTCCTCTTTTATTTAATCAGCGCCAGCCTGTAAAGCCGGCGTATTAAAAATCGCAGTCCAGCTCACAGTTGACATAGTTTCGACCGTTGCGGCTCTGGCCTCCGGTTACGATGATTGCGAACGGCTCGCCGTCCATGATCTCGACGATCTCCATGAACGAGCGAATGAACGTCGCGGAGATCGTGCCGAACTTCTGCTGTCCACTGGTGAACGTGAGGACGTTCTGCTGGTACATCTCTTTACTGCCATCCTGTTTGCTGCGTTCTTTATCCTCGACGTAAAGTGCATATTTCTCGACGGGGATGCTGACTCCTTTCTCCAGGCCCTCGATCTTCAGGCTGTCGCCTTTTGTCATGCGGTAAACCTGTTTCTTGTCCTGCGGGTCGATGTTGGTGGAAATAAATGTAAATGCCATGTTTGGCTCCTTTCTCCCCGGTTAATGGTCGTTAGGGCAACCATATTTGATTAGATGTCTTCTATCAGTCTCTTAACCTTGCGGAGCTTGTCAGAATGATAACTGAACCATTTCTTTTTGATGTCTTCCTGATTTGCTCTCCAACAATCTACCGCTTGTTCTTCGCTTGTGTACAATGCTATAAGCGCTTCAAGCAAAATTGTGTGTTCCTCTGCGTTGACTTCAAGTGTGATTCTGTTTGCGTCTTTAAGATTGAACTTTTTAATCATTGTTTCTCTCCTTTTCGTTTTCTGATTGTATTATACTACATTCTTTTTAGAAAACAACTACAAAACGGTTACAAATTCTTAAGATTAATCAAATTTTATTATTTTTGTAAATCTCCATTGATTTAAGTAAAAATGCTTTTGCTTCTCTTATGATATTATCATATTCAAGTGTTCGAGACAGAGTATATTCTTGTTCTTCAATTACAACGTTTCGGGTTATATCCAGTTCATGACCGTCTATTGTATATTTTCCGTAACCGGTGTCATTGTAAATACTCCGGGTTTTACCGCAGGCCGGAAAGACAAAACCAGGTTTGAAAGCATCCAGGCCGCCATGATCTGCCAGGTATGCAGCGCCCTTTTTCTTACCGACTCCGGACACAGTCAAGTGCAGACCCTTGCAGTCGGTGTAAGCGTACTTCTTCGCGCCCTGGGTAATGAAAGCAGATGATATTCCCTCAAATTCATACACGCCTCCGTAATGCTCAACGCCCTTTCGATCTGTGGCATGGAGACCGCTTTTCAGTGATAGAGCTTTCTGTTCTTCATTGTAAGCTGTGAAATCTGACGGGCCGATACATTTACATGAATCCGTATCGCAGTACAGCAGCCTGTCAACTCCGCATATCTCTATTCCGGCCTCCAGAGCGGCGCGGGCATGGGCCGTTGTCCAGCAACCGAACTGGTAACACAGGAACGCTCTCTTCTTAGCTTTCATAAGCAGCTCGGCCTCGGTCATGCTCGTGTCAAGATTGTACTCGCAGTTGTCGAAGAGGATCAGACCCTTTGCCGGATTCTGGACAGTCATGCCGTAGATGCTGTTAAGCAACTCTTTCGCCTTTGCATAATATAGCTCCTGACCGTCAACACCTTTTAGCTCTGTCTTCTGTTTGAAGAACTCCACGTTGCAATCTATTAGTTCCTGGGGGAGAGGACCATATGAAGAATAATAACCCCGGACCGGCTCGGCGCGGAATGTGTACTGTTTTACGATGATCTGCCAGTCAATATCATTCACCACAAGCCGCAGCCGATCTGCCCGGATCACTCGGCCGTTGTCGTTCCAATATCCGACGCACTCAGAACACTTGGCAATCGGTATGTAAGGAATCGGGTATTGAGTATCACGTAGGCAAATGTCGTAAAGGATCACTTCAAACAGAACTGCGTAATGGCAGCTTATCAACTTGTCGATCTTTCTTGTGCTTAGATTCTTGATTTCCTGAAATGGTGTGACCGGGTATTCTCTGTTGCATTGTGCAGATGGATAAGAGCTGGATATATCATAGTTATAGATATCTCCCTCGATTACTTCGCCGGCAAAGTATCTGTTGGCGTGGGTGTTACCGCCTCGGAATTCGGCTCGCAGCATCTTAAAAACTTCAAAGTCAGGATAGCATTTTATGATCTGTTTTCGGTCCGGCCGCATGCGATCTCGGCAAATTCTCCGGACAAATCCGGTACTTGTGAGCGGGATGCTATATACATCGTCATTGTAAAGCTGCATGATAATGTCGATGCACTCCAAGAGGCCAACAACATCATTCACTATGTACTGCATTTCAAGTTCCGTCAGCTCCGTCCAAGAATAACGGACCTTGTCATAATCGAAGAGGCTACCGTCTATTTTGCCATGCTCGACTCCGTACCTGGCAGTCAGGTCCTTAAGTGAAAGATTTGTGAGACGGTAACTGCATCGGAACTCTAAACAATCCAGGGTAAATTTTAGGACCTTGCGCGGCTCTATGCAAAAGACATCATCATTCTCAAATTGCCAAATACCGGAAAGAAATTGAAATTCATAGCTTGCATTGTGGATATAACAGACAATCTGATTACCGCCGGACAGCATCCGCAGCCATTTTACAAGTTGAAGAAATTGACCCCAGGTCCGGCCAATAATGACATAGTCTTTCCCGATTGCAAATTGCCAGACGTACAGAACCGCCTGTTTATTTCCAGGCTCGACCTCAAGCGTGGTGGTCTCTATATCGAAAGCGCAAATTTTGTCGCAATATGTTACGGAGTGCTCGCGAAAAGCTCTCCATGACTTCGGAGGCTTGAACTTGAACGGAGGGAGTTCTGTGAATGATCTAATCTCTTCAAATCTCTTGACCTCCATCGAATGATCCTCCGCTCGTGTATTCTTTAAACAATCTCGCCCACTCTTCCGGCGTCGCGTTCTCTGCCTGCTCGAAAACTTCCGAGACTTCATCGTCGTTCGAATCGTAATATTTTGCAAATTCAGACGACTTGAACCACTTCATGAAGTTGACAAAATCGCCATAATTGGACTCGTCGACAAAATCAAAACCATGTCTTTCAAGACTTTCCAGACGCTCTGAACGCTGCTGCTTTAACCCTGCTATGGTGCTGCGCTTGCTGTTCAAATAACGATTAACGTCAGCAATCTCCCGAACGAGTGCGTTTGTAGTTGGCAAGTTCCTGACCTTGGAAAAATAGGGTTTTTCAATATCGCCAAACTCTGTTGTTTGACCGACTCTTGACGCCCTGGACATCGCTGTTGATCTCGCGCTGCTGTAGTAACTCTTTAATCGAGCTTCAGTCAGTTCTCCGGTAACAAGAGCTTTGCCTATCTGTGTATAGCTCATTCCTTGAATCTGCCTGTTTGTTATGTATGCCATTATAACCAAATCCTTTCAAACTTTATTTTAGTGTCAACATCTGCGTAACTGATACGGCGGGTTATCATGGCGCGGCTTAAATATCCGTACCGGCGCTTGAAAGCGTTTTGTTCTAACTCGGTGCTGTCATAACGCGCAGATGATTTAACACCTGGAACAACGTAAAAGTGGTCTTTGCTTTTGTGCGTGTATACGGTGCAGTCGCAGATTGATACAAGAGGATTGTATTCCGTCAGAGGTTCTGATTTGACGTATTCATAATCCGACGCCGCGAAATCGTTGTCAAGCGACATGTTCTTGAAATCTTCGTTCTGGAGTATTTTGTAATATGCCGTCGATTTCTTGCGTTCTGAAATAGGGCTGTCACGGTACATGAAAATTTCCAAGGCGCCATCATATAGCGTCATATACTCGCGTCCTGTTCGTGACATCTTGTCAACCGCTTTCACACAGCCAAGAGCGGAAAGTATCTGACTGTTCATCGTGTTTGAGTTGGACAGCAATACAGTCTTCAAGGGGCGCTTGCCGTTCAGTTCCCTATTGCGGTTGATGCTTTCCAGAACGTTTGAAAAGGCGCTTTCTTCCTCTTTTATAGGGCGCTCGTGGCGCTCTGGTATAATCTCGTCAAATAGTATCAGGTCGCGCTCGGCGCTCATGCCGCGAATATTGGCGAACGTAGAAAGAGCTATTCCGACGGCGAACGGATCGCCTATAGGGTGCATAACTTCTTTGTCGTCTCGCTCTGCGTCATAGAATCCGACAGCGTGTTTGCCGATCTTCTGCGTGGTGATTAAAGCGCCGGTGTCTTTCATGATCTGGTTATAGGGCGATAGTACCGGAATTGTTACCTCGTCAATCTGTGTCTGTGTTCGACGCATGTAGAAGAATGGTATCTTTGCATCGTGCAGTTCTAAAAGCGCCCCATACGTTTTGCCAATACCTCGACCGCCTATACAGATAGAAACGGCGGCGGGTGAGTGTATAGGGATTGTCATATCGACATATCCTTGCTTATTGTATAGGTTCATGTTTTAATCTCCTCTGAATCCGCTTCGATGACGGTTGGTCTGCTATAAACCACATCCGCAATCCAATGGTCGTTCTTGTCCCAGTCTTTTCTTATAAAATCTTCAAGCGCATCCGCATCTATCAACCGACCATGCGGTGGAAGTTCGATGGCTTCCGCTTCTACATAATAGGTTTTCTTTGAAATTACGACCTGACCATTTGAGCGGATAATCAATCGAAGTTCATCTGCGCCACTCGGCATCTTCATGCCTTTTATTACTATCATTTTAAAGCTCTCCTTTTACATACTTCTATAATGTATTCTCCGGGTACGTCGGTCAATGCGGCGTAATACTGCGAGCGGAAAAAGATTTCACAGTCGGTCTCGGACAGCTTGTCAGCGCCCATTCTGCCGCTTGTGTAAAGCGGTGGGCGGCTCATGAGTAAACATTGATAGTCAACAACGGCTTGAACTATGACTGCGTTTGCGAGATTCTCCCATGCTTCACGTTCTGTGACGTAGCGCGGGAAGACTCGCGCGCAGTCTACTATTGTGCGACGGGCTTTGAATGCTCTCTTCTGTGTCATATGTCTCACCCCCACTGTTCAGCCATAAGGATAGGGCATAGCTCGCATACCCACTCCATGATTTCTTCTATCTGTCGATCTGTCATTGTTCAGCCTCCTCTCTCAGCCATTCGAGCCATTTGTCTTTCGGGTGTAATTTGTTGAAATTGATCGTTGTCAAGATGTTTGCCAGTTCCTCGTCCGTCATCGCACGGATTTTGTCGGCATTGGTTTGTGGCTTTTGCATTTTATTGCGTTTCATTTCAAGAAACTCCCGAATCTCCGACAAGTCTACATCGAAATGCTCCGCTATGTTATTAAGCCTCGCCTCATCCATTTCGTAGACGACTCGGTGAGCGATTTCCATAATGTCATCTCGCCAGTTGTACACTTCTTCAACTGTCATCACTCACCCTCCTCTGATTCTTTCTCTATTGTGTACTGACAAGATTCGTTCCAAAACTTTTCAAACAACGCTTTGAGCAATATAAGAGCTGTTTCCAAAGTCATGTGATCTGCTATTACAACGTCATGGAATAATACACGATAATAGTAACAATTCATCACTCACCCTCCTCTCTCAGCTTACGTTTCAAACTGCGGTATATCTGACATAATAAATAGCTGCGCTTGCTCTCGCGCTCGAACAGGATATACTCGGACCATGCACGCGATCCCTTGAGATATTCCAGAAGAGATAATATTTTCTCCGGGTTCGTGCCAGGATAATAAAATGTTCCCCAGCAGTCCAGGCCATCCTGGTCCTCAGTTAATATGTCGTAAGTCATACGATCACCTCCGAAGGTATTATATCATAGGATAAAGCAG
>Ga0310690_10007877_pt1 | contig 13624 bp, 9 predicted proteins | sample AusTroGonzalo_MG_2_FD_207661 | JGI IMG/M metagenome (GOLD analysis project Ga0310690, IMG submission 207661) | Bovine rumen microbial communities from tropical cattle in Woodstock, Queensland, Australia - Gonzalo_04 (v2) (version 2) | ecosystem: Host-associated > Mammals > Digestive system >... | reverse complement strand
CCCGCCTTCCACTTTCCTGAGAGCATCGTATACGGAAAGGTCAGAAAGGACCTTGGAACGGTATCTGTGGATCGCATCATCGATGGTCACGGATGACAAAATGGAATCCACATCGCTCTCTGAATAGATGTCCGTGAGCGATTCCGAGATCCTTTTGCGCAGTTCTTCCTCATCGATAAGTTCTTCAGCATGTCTCATGACCGTATCAGCGATCTCCGAGTAGAACGGATCATAGGAGTTTTCGGAGTTTATTGCGGAGATCAGAGATATCCTGAATTCTAGATCGATGTCGTAATCGGATATCCTGAGGGCTTCGGATATCTTGGAAATCATCGGTCTGGGATCATTGTTATCGAGTATTATTTCAACATAACCCGATCCAGAGAACAGTTTCTCTGCAGCTGAGTTCAATACAGTAGTTACAGTGTCCCTGATGTAGTTTCTTCCGCCCGAATAATGGACGTTGAAATAACGTATCCAATCCTTGTCCATGACATCGGAGACGGGATTGTCCACGGTGATCGTTGAGTCTCCCAAAGATATCTGGGTGGTGCCGTATCCCGGTGTTCTGTAGACATTCGGATCGATGCCGTTGGATTCCATTACCCGTTCGATATATCCTTCGGCGGTGAAGGGGTCTTCCCCCGTGACGAATCTGACCAGAGCATCCAACGCCACCCTATACGGTCTGAATTTGGCATCTATCGCATCCAGAAGTACATCTCCGCAGAGATAGTCGTACCATTTCAGGACCAGGTCGTCCATTACGGACATCAGCACCTGTCCGTAGAATGCCGACAGGTTCAGATAGAACCTGTCTCCGGTCATCAGAGATGCCATATCAACATCATCCAGGATGTTGCCGTCTGAATCCCTGAAACAGAGGATGCCGATCATCTCGATGGCATTCCTGTAGGCATCCTCGACATCCTGTCTGGTGATGATGGACTCCGTACCGTTTTTACCATACTGGCTCTTTGCACCGAATCCGTTCAGTACACGGCATTGGGCAAGTGATTGGAGCTCGTATGTCATCATCTGGGCGACGGATATCCCGTTTCCTCCTACCATCCTTTCGAATAGCGACCCTTGTTCTGCCGCCAACGGAAGGGCGTAGCTTCCGTCAGTGGAGATCTCCAGTTCCTTGGAAGTTCTGCCGTAATCGGATGTGGCCTGGACCACAATGGTCCCTTTGCCGTGCAGATACGATGGGGTGTATCCCCCCAGCACAGACCCATCAGACATAATCTCCATGGATTCAGCGGTCAGCATCACCTCCCTGCTCTCGAGCCTTATGGTAACGCTCCCGCTTCTCATCGGGAACCTGTCATCGATCCATCTCTCCGCCCTATCTTTGAAGACGTCCGCACGTCTGTCCATCGTTCCCAAGCTGTCATCACGTGACAGTTCGAGGATGATTATCCCCAGTTCCTGATTCACATAGGATTCCACATCATCCAGGCTGGATTCGATTGCATCTCTGCCGTCCATCATCTCTTCCACTCCGCTTTCGGATCTTTTATGTTCAGCCATCACGGCACCTGCCACGGATGCAAGCAGCAGTATGGAGATGGCAATCACTGCGAAGGGCATGTTCCCTCTACGGTTGTCAATCATCGGAACATGTGAGACTTGAAAGTATTAAACGGACACTATTGCAGGTAATTGACTTTTGATGGACGGCTTTGTCTGTAATCGCTCCACCTTAAATTATCACGTACGCGCACGAATGTTCGCGTCACATTATTTTATATTATTATGTGTTGGGCATTACTGGGTACTATGACATTAACGTCAGTAGAATACACGGCGCAGAAAGGTCTTCCCAAGAAGACACGTTCTATCTGCCCCGAATGCGGAAAGATCATCGATGCCACCATCCTCGAGAAGGACGGGGCCGTCATGATGGAGAAGGATTGTCCCGAGCATGGACATTACAGTGACAAGGTTTGGTCAGATGTGGAACTCTATCTCAAGGCGGAGAAGTTCGCTACGGACGGTATCGGACTCCACAACGCCATGAATGAGACCATCACGGACAACGATGACACCTCTTACATCGTCATCAACGGTGAGAGGATCAACATGCTCTCCTGTACCATGATCGCTAATGTCGATCTCACCAACAGATGCAACATGCACTGTCCCATCTGTTTCGCGAACGCCAACGACCAGGGGTACGTCTATGAACCTACCTTCGAGGAAGTCCACAAGATGCTGGTCGCCCTTAGGTCCGAGAAGCCCATCGCAAACACTGCGGTGCAGTTCGCCGGGGGAGAACCCACGGTACATCCTGATTTCGTGAAGATCGTCGCGGACGCAAAGCAACTCGGATTCGCTCAGGTCCAGGTCGCTACGAACGGACTCGAGTTCGCATATCATTACGAGTTCCTTAAGGCCGCTAAAGAGGCCGGACTCAACACCATCTACCTTCAGTTCGATGGAATGGACGACGAGATCTATCTGAGGGTCAGGGGAAGGAAGATGTGGGCCAATAAGCAGAAGGTCCTTGAGAACTGCAGAAGGCTCAAGGAAGATGGTCTCCACAGCCCATCAATCGTTCTTGTTCCCGTTATTATCAACGGTGTCAACGACAACCTCGTCGGGGACATAGTCAAATTCGCATTCGACAACTCAGACATCATAAGAGGAGTCAACTTCCAGCCCGTTGCCTTCACTGGAAGGGTCACTACGGAGGAATTGAAGAGCGGAAGGTTCACACTCACCGACCTGGTCGATAGGGTGGAGAAGCAGACTGGATACGCCAATAAGGACGATTGGTACCCCGTCCCTGTGGTTGCACCCATCTCCAAGTTCGCTTCCATCCTTCTCGGAAAGACCAAGGTCACATTCACCACACATCCGCATTGTGGTATAGCGACGTACCTGTTCCAGGATGAGAAGGGAAATGTCACGCCATTCCCAAGATTTGTTGATGTGGAGAGGTTCGCCAAGGAGCTCGACAAGATCTCCGATAAGATGGAGAAGGCCACGTTCAAGAAGCTGTACGCTATGAAGCTCATCAAGCTCCTGAATAGCTGTGTCGACGAGAACAAGATGCCCGAGGGAATGACCAAGAAGAAGTTCATCAACATGGTCTCCGGAGTCATGGGAAGCGATTCCAAGAAGGCTCTTGCTAATTTCTCATGGAAGATGATGCTCATCGCAGGTATGCACTTCCAAGACAGTTACAATTACGATTTGGAGAGGGTAAAGCGCTGCGGTGTTCACTACATAACACCCGACTGCCGTCTCTATCCATTCTGTGCTTACAACAGCGGTCCCGAGTTCCGCAGGGAAATCGAGGCCAAGTTCTCCATACCTCTCGAGGAGTGGAAGAAGCAGCACAAGGAGGAGGCGGACAAGATCGATGCCGCACTTATCGTCCCCATAGATGAAAGAGGACCGGAGTGATCCCCATGATAAAGGTCAATACAGACAAATGCCTCCATTGCGGAGGATGTGTGGGCTCATGCCCCAAGAACGCGATTTTCCTCAACGATTTCGTTCTAGAGTTCAACGACGACTGCATTAGCTGCGGCATTTGCGTCAAGCTGTGCCCCGTAGGAGCACTTTCTAAGGAGTGATACCATGAGGACAATCAATTGTGATGTTGTAGTGGTCGGAGCAGGGCCCGGAGGAAGCATGGCAGCCAGATACTGTGCAGAGGGCGGCATGGATACAATCCTCATAGAGAAGAAGGCCGAGATCGGTGCACCACTCAGGTGCGCAGAGGGAGTTTCCAAATCCTGGCTGGACGAGGTCGGTATCGTTCCCGACAAGACATGGATAAGAGGTGACATGAAAGGTGCCATCATCAAGTCCACCAAGGGAACATCCTATCAGCTCGATGAATCGAAGGCAGGGAACGAGGTCGGATACGTTCTCGAGAGGCACCTCTTCGACAAGGCCCTCGCAAGGGATGCCGCCAACGCCGGTGCCAAGATAATGATGAGGACATCCTGTACAGGAATCATCCGCGAGGATGGTAAGATAGTCGGAATCAAGGCGAAGTCCATGGGTGAGGAGATCGAGATCCGCTGCAAGGTCGTAGTCGCAGCGGACGGTTACGAGTGTCAGGTCGCAAGGTGGGCCGGAATGGACACCAAGCTGAAGCTCTCGGACATCGACTCCTGCATTCAGTACAGGATGTGCAACATCGACATCGTTCCAGATTACTGCGAGTTCATAATCGGATCGTGCGCACCTGGCGGGTACATCTGGATCTTCCCCAAGGGGGACAAGGTCGCAAACGTCGGTATCGGTGTGGCGGGACATCTGTGCACAAAGGGTGCTGATGCCAAGTACTATCTGGACAAGTGGATCGCAGAGGATCCCAGATTCAAGAATGGACAGATCCTAGAGATTATGGGCGGATTCGTCTCCACATGCCCCGGATTGGACGATGCAGTGGATGACAACATCATCCTCGTGGGAGACGCCGCAAGGATCATCGACCCCATAACCGGAGGAGGTATCTGTCACGCATGCAGGACCGGAATGTATGCTGGTCAGGTGCTCGTGGAATGCAACAAGACTGGAGATTTCTCCAAGAAGGCACTGCAGCCCTACGAGAAGAGATGGCGCGACAGGATGGAGGACAAGCTGTTCAGGAACTGGATGGCCAAGGAGAAGCTCGCGACGCTCGATGATGACACCATCGATGATATCATCAAGATGATCAGCACCGCCGACATCAAGAACGTCACCGTGTACAACCTGCTCAAAGCTCTGAAAGAGAAGTACCCTAAGGTCGTCGAGGGATTCGAGGACCTTATCTGAAACCATATTCATGCAGGGGGTTTCCCCTGCTTTTTTATTTAATGTGGAGTAACACGAATTACAGATTCGTGTTACTGACCGTCTCACCAACGCATTCCCTTGCTCTCTTTGGGGATGAACCCCTCGAACCGCGGTTTGTAGAAATCCTCATCATCTGGCACAATGGGGATATTATGATACTTGAACGTCTCTGTATGGCCAGCGGCCCATGCGACCAACTCTGATAGGAACAGAACAGGCATACCGTTTGGTTGGGAATCGTATTCGGTGAAGCACTTGGGACAGGCGACGACGATCATGCAGCCGTTACCGCACTCCTTTTCGCGGTCGGCCATCATTTGAGGGGCCAACGGTGTATCCTTTCCGCAGCACCCCATTCCGTTATTGACGAATTCGCATCCCAATGCCTCTACGACGGCTATCATCTCTTTCTTAAGGGGCATGCTCGAGCATCCTGGTTCCAGTGCTACCTTGAACCGTCTTTCGAATTTCGGGAGTTTTTCCTTGTTGTCGAACAGGAACTTCACCATGTTGGTATTGTCCTGTCCATGTTCTGTCAGTGCTTCGGTGCATCCTCCGCATAACGTGATGAGCTGTTTCCCTTCTGCATTTGCTGAGAGTGCGACTATATCGGCATGGCGTTCGGTCTCCGACATCTCTCTGAACTGTGGCGGACGCAGACAGCATCCTGAACCCTTCAGTTCGGAACATGTCTTTCCCACGGTCTTTACGGCGGTCAGAGCAGCGTACTCTAAAAACGGAGCTTTACATTCAACGACACAACCGGGCATGATGTAAGTATCATCGCCATTCCATTCCATCTTGAGCTCCGAGCGCGAGGGATGGTCCTGCATAGGCATGGCATATTTCGTGTCCTTATACGTCTGGGAAACATGTAGGTCGTTGGCCAATGCCTTGAGGTCTCTCATGACTGTGAACGGGTCGGATCTTCTGCAGACCTGAGAGCATGTACCGCACAGTACGCAAGTGGAGACGTCCGTCTCTCCACCGATCATGATCTCGTGTGGATCGACCCCGCCATATTTGCTGGCCGGGCAGTAAGGTGTGCATTTTCCGCAGCTTATACATTTCTGCATCAGTCTGGCGATCTCGTCTTCTATCGCTCCCATGTTATCACTCAGTTGATTGGAATCTCCATCGGCGTGCCTCTGGCTATCGATGTCTCCATACGGACGCCTTCGGAACCGCTGTTGATGATGAAGGGGGTGCCCCCCCTTGATTTGATTATCTCGGCCACCTTCTCTGGTTCGTCGGTTAGTGCGACCATGCATCCTCCTCCGCCTGAGCCTGTAAGTTTGGCACCGTATGAATGCGGAAGGGATGCGTTAACCAGTTTGTTCAATTCGTTGCAGGAAACGCCTAAGATGGACAGGAGTTTGTGATCCTGGGTCATCAGACGCCCAAGCAGTTCCTTATCCTTGTTCTTGAGGGCGTTGAATCCCTCCAGAGTGACATTGCCCATCTCGTTGATGATATCGTTGGCGAACCCATTCTTTTCTTTGTATCTGCGGATCTTCTCGACCTGCGGACCCGTGGGTGCTTTGATCCCGGTGTTGCCTATCACGAATGACAGGTCCGGTACATCAATGTCGGTCACTCTCCATGTTCTGTCACCTTTGGTTACGGTCCAGAGTTCATCCTCTTCCCCCGGGACGTTGACGGCGATGCCTCCGCCGTGAACGCATGCGGAAGCATCCATCGGGGACCCGTTCCCCTGGGCGAACAGTTCCGCACCGTACGCTTCGTCCACCAAGGCGCTTTCTGTCAGGGATTCGCCTCTCTCGGAATGTATGGCTAAAGCCAGTGCGGCTGATAATGCGGCCGAAGATCCCATGCCAGAGCCGGACGGGACCTCGCTTACGGTGAGGAAATCGAGGCAGTAGTTCATTCCGCGTGTAAGGTAGTTGAAATGAGGCTGTCTGTGAAGGTCCACATACTCTCCGTTGAGGGTATTGCGGTGGCTGCGCCTGACGCTGCATGTTATCCTGCGGTCCGTAGCAAGGACCACGGCGGGTTTGCCGTATACCACCGAGTGCTCTCCAAGCACCACGAACTTGCCTGGTGCGGAGGCAGTGTACCATTCGTTAGACATCACTGATTCAATCCGTATCTGTTCATCTCTTCCCTGATCGCATCGTTGGGGTTGCGACCGTTCAGAATAGGCTGAGGGATGCTCCACCATCCTTCCTCCATGGCGCTTAGCCTCGCCTCGAACTGATCATCCGATTCGCCAGGCTGTTGATCGACCTTCTGGAGCTCTTCCATGACAGCATTGACAAGGTCGACTCCGAATTTCTGGTTCACGAGATTCATGCCTAAGAATGAGTCGAGGCTGACCGCGACCTCCTCCCTGTACTCCGGAGGAAGGCATTCCATGATCATATCTAGCACTCCGTGAGCGGTTGCCTTGAAAACGAAGGACATCTTTCCCTCAACCGGGAGTTTGTCATCCGCCAAGGTATCGTTTATGAGCCTCTTTCCGAAGAGCGTCTCCATGGCGACCGCCCGATTGGGGTTCTTTCCGAATGAATATTCGTTGAGGAGTTCCTCTGCGCTCTTCTCTGGTTCCGGTTCTCCGAAGAGACCTGCGTTGGGGTCGAATTCATTTGACATTAGATTCACCTTAATTTCTTGACTGTTGATTCGAGGATATCCATTCCTGCGTTGATCTTGTTCTCGTCGGCTGCGTATGAGAATCTCAAGTGCCCTTCTCCGTATTTTCCGAATGCGGTTCCAGGTGTACAGATCAATCCCGCTTTTACCAATTCCCCGGCGAGATCGGCAGATTTCATATCCATGTCGAAGGATGGGAATGCATAGAACGCACCTTTTGGAGGTTCTATGCTCATGCCGGGGATTTCGTTGATCCTCTTGCAAATGAGGTCCCTTCTTGTCTTGTAGACCTTCCTCGCGTTCTCTAGATAGGGGTCGATGGTCGGCAATGCTGCAAGGACACCGTAGCTTGCGGGCATATTGGGGCTGGCAACGACATGATACTGCATCTTGATGAGAGCATCCATGATACTCGTATCTGCGCAGACGAATCCCATTCTCCATCCGGTGACTGCCATCATCTTCGAGAAACCGCTTGCCACTATAGCCTTGTCTAGTTGGTTCATGAACGAAAGGTGTTTGCCTTCGTAGATGAACGGCTCGTAGACCTCATCGGCCAGGATAGTGATGTTCTTGTCCGCTGCGATGTCGCAGAGTGCCTTGTAGCTCTGTTCGTTCAAAACCCCTCCGGTTGGGTTGGAAGGTGTTGTGACGACTATCATCTTGGTCTTCGATGTGATCTTGGATTGGATATCATCGATATCCGGTTGGAAATCCCCGTCCGTGAGCTTGTATTCCGTGTAGGTACCACCGGCAAGCTGTGCGTGGGGACCGTAGATGACGAAACCAGGACTGGGGATGAGGACATCGTCTCCTGGATTGATGGTGCTCATTGTGATCTCGTAGAGGGCGGATGAACCGCTGGAGGTGATCATGATGTTGTCACCGGTTATGTCACCGTATTTTCTGAATCTGTCGGCAACGGCCTTCCTAAGCTCTGGGATGCCTGCCGTTGGGCCGTATTTGTTGCGGCCTTCGGAAGCTGCTTTGTTCATGGCCTCAATGGCCTCTGCAGGAGGTGCCAGATCAGGCTCCCCCAGACCGAGGTTGATAGAGTTCGGACCGGCAAGGTCGAACATCTTTCTGATACCCGACATCGGGATGTCGTTTATCCTCTTGGAGATCTGCATGTTTCCCGTGATGTACCTTTCTTTATTTTAGGATAAAGGCGTGTGCGCGCGAGAGAAGAGTCAAAAATCGGTCAAAACTCGAAATCCATGTCCAATTTGGATGCTGCGAATTCTTTTAGCAAGAGGGATTCAGGAATGAATCTGTCATACTTCCCAGGTTTGATAATATCATCATCATAGGCGAGCGCTAAATTATTGTGCTTTTCGATGTAGTCATACACCTTGGCGACGATCTCGTCCTCGGACAGGCCTGTGCGGATGTCGATATAGTAAGGCTGGAAGGAACGTATCTTATCCGTTCCAATGACCTTCTGGAGGATCCTTCTCAGGGTATCGAACTGTTTGGTCCCCAGCCACGGATAGATCCTGTAGCCTCCGTGCCTGTCAGAGAATATCGATGTCATTCCGATGGATCTGGCTATGTCTCTGCTATCCTGCAGGCGCTGTTTTGCAGATTCATCGATGTACGGATAATCCTCATCGGACGAAAGTACCTCCAGCATCTTCTTCATGATCCGGGTGTGCGTGGGCGGTGTTCCGGATCTCCAAGGGTTGCATGCCTCCCCTTCCGTCTTCTCCACCTCAATGGTGAATTTGTCCTCGGATACCTTTGTAACGCTCCATACATGGCCTGCCAACTGTATCAGTTCCCCCACCTGAGGCAGATTCTGGATTGATCCGACGATCTTGCCGTCGGCTTTCACATTGACCTCCTTCTTCGTTGAGAAGACCGAACAGAAGTCACGGTTGAATACGACCCTTTCCGCCTTTGGACCTATCAGTATAGTCTGGTCCTTCATGACCTGGAGCTGCTCCAGATTGACCAGATGAAGTATCAGGAGCTTGTATTGATCCTTGGAGATGTTACGGAACGGATACATGCTGAGGACATCTGATACGAGAACGGAGAACTTGGCACCGATCCCGGCTCTCAGATATTCCATTGTCTGGTGGTAAAGCAGTCCGAAAGGCATATCGTCGCGTTCGGCATGTTCGGTCCAACCCTCTTTCAGAACGAGTTCGGACATCGCAATCGCCTTGACCAGGCTCATCGACACTCCATCGATGGTGGACCACCATTCGTCATCATCCTCCTTGCACATAAGGATCAGCGTTTGCTTTCTGCCTCTCCTTCCCGACCTCCCCATCCTTTGGACAAGCCCTGAGCAGGTGAATGGTGCATCGATCTGAACGATCCTGTCGAGGTCACCGACATCTATCCCCAGTTCGAGAGTGACCGTGGCCACAGTGGTGTTCTTGACAGAGGGGTTCTTCAATCTGTTCTCTGCTATCTTCCTGTACTCCTTCGATATGCTGCCGTGGTGGATGGTGACCTCATCTGGGAACCCTTTCTTTTCCGCTACGATGCGGAGCGATTTGGCAGTGACCTCCGCATCCGCCCTGCTGTTAGTGAAAACTATCGAATTGTAGCCGTGCGTCTCCCTGAATAACTGGAGGTAGTACGATGTTATCGCTTTCTTCCTCTCGACATCCTCAGTATCGGGGTCATGAAGCGGGAATCCGTTGTAATGTATGATAATCTCCCTGTTGTTCATGGAACCGTCGTAGACGACGGATACATTGCGACCCGTATCAGCCTTGAGCCATTCTGCTGCATCATCGCGGTCGGCTATCGTCGCCGACAGACCTATCCTTCTGGGATCGCAGTGTGCCAGCGTCTCCAATCTTTGAAGGCAGCAGAGCAGTTGCATACCTCTGTCCGAATCCATGAAGGCATGTACCTCATCGATGATCACAAACCTTAGGTCCCCGAAGAGCCTCTCCACTTCCTCAGGCTGATAGGACAGTATGTTTTGGAGGGATTCAGGGGTTATCTGGAGTATGCCGCACGGCTCATCCATCAATTTCTGTTTGGAATTCCTCGAAATCTCCCCATGCCAACCGGTTATCCTCAATTCCGATTCTCCCAGGATTGGGCCCATCCTTTGGAATTGATCGTCGATCAGCGCCTTCAACGGGCCTATGTACAGAGCCCCAACGCTCTCAGGAGGGTTATTGTAGAGGGATTCGATGACCGGGAACATCGCGGCCTCGGTCTTTCCGCTGGATGTAGGAGCGGATATCAAGATATGGTCATCGGTCGAATAGAATGCATCGAACGTGTCGTTCTGGATGTCTTTGAACCCATACCATCTGTTAGCGTGTATGTACTCTTTGATGAACCACGGTAGCCTTTCGAAGTGGTCGCTCATATCTCGAGATCCTCGATTATCTCGTCATCCGGGTTCGCATCCGCTTTTACCGCTCTGCCCTCTACAAGGTCCATGAAACCTAGGTTCGGGTTCTGATGCAGAGTGTCCAGAAGGCTGATCAGGTCCCTGGTGATCTCCCTCGGGGTGAGCATGGTAGAAGATATGACGTTGCTCATGACCGTCCTGAGATAGGCTTCCAGCATATCGTCGGTGATCCCGGATTCGTACTCGTACCTCTGCTCGTGGAGGTCTTTGATCGTTCTCAGGAGGACGAAGATCTCCTCGTTCGTCAGAGGCTTGAGGTTGATTATCGGTCCGAGATAGTTGTCGAAACCGTTCTCGTAACGGCCTGCGACCAGTCTCGATCTCAGGGCCTCGTAGCTGTATAGGCCCCTGTTCGGGTCCTCGATGAACTCCGGCGTACCGCAAACGTATACTGAAAGGTACTGGGTCTTTCCCTGCATGATGTCGTTGAACATCGTCAGGAGACGCTCGTAGTTGTTGGATCTTGATATCTTGTTCTGAAGTTTGTACAGGACCACACCTTCGTCTATGAAGACTACCATTCCCTTGAAGCCTATCTTTCTGACCAGCCCGGTCCATATTTTGATCATGTCGTACCAGTTGCTGTCATCGATGAGGACGTTCGTTCCGAGGTCCTTCCTGGAATCCCTTTTGACATCGAGCTCTCCCTTGAGCCATCTGACCGCCATGATGTCGTCCTTCTCGTCAAGGAAGTCGTTCATGTAGCTGATGATGACCTTCATGAAATCCTGGAAGTTCTGAAGGTTGGACAGGTCGGCTACATCCTTGCGCATGGCCTTCTCGATCCCTTCCCTGGTGGCCTCAGAGCCTTTCTCGTTGGAGATGCGTTCCTTTACATCCAGGATCCATGTCTGGAGGATGGGCTCCATCGCACCTCCGTCGGGCCTGGTCTTGTAGGCCATGTTCTTGATGAGCTCTTTGTAAGTGCTGAGCCCCTCCCTCTTGGAACCAGTGAGTCTCCTGTTGATGGCCAGGTCTGCATCCATGACAACGAATCCCTTGTCCATGGCATAATTGCGTATCATCTGGGTCATGAAGCTCTTACCGTTACCGAAGCGACCGGAGATGAATCTGAATGCACCTCCCCCCTGGTCGGTGTCCTCCAGGTCGTTGACAAATGTCTCGGTCTCCTTCTTCCTTCCGACAGCGATGTATTCCAAGCCTCTTCTGGGAACGACACCTGAGGAGAGTGCGTTCATCATCGTGATAAGTGTTCTTTTCGGCACTGTCGCTGTCATCATTTGGCCCCTTTATGCGGGCGAATAGTCGCGCGAGCATTTACCGTTATCGTATGCTCAGTCGGATCCTAGCATGACTCCGACATCCTGTCTGTACTCGTCGAAGACCGTGCCGTTCTCGACTATGACGTCACCGATGGATTCCTCCGCTTTGGCGTTTATGGAGTCCTCCATCCTCGATCCCGGCATGCTGATGCTCTTAAGGAAGGCACTGCCTTTGCCTTCGAGACAGGCCTTGAGATACCCTTTCTGATTATCGTCAAGGGATGATGCAAGCTGTGCCCACGATCCTGAGATCTCCTTGGGAACTATGATGCTGGCACTATTCTCTTCCTGCTCCGGTTCGGGTGCTTCGGACGACATCATCTCAGTGACGGCCTTGAGGGCCGATTCCGCTCCGGACACCGCCTCACGGTCAAGGACCATACTGTTGGCCCTGTCCTTTATCTCGGCGACCTCCTTGCCCTCGTACCACTCATTGACTGTCTTCAGCATCATCTCCTTCCCATCCATTCCGAAGGCTGTGAATTTGGAGACCTTGATCGGTTTACCAGTCCTCTTTAGACGAACCATCGAGAATGCGATCTTCATGATCTCTTTCAGGGAGTCATCGAACGATGCGTTGTAGATGTAGTTACTGTATGTGAACCTCGCCTTCCTGACTTCCTTGAAGTACTTCAGACCGTCGAAAACAGGCATGACTGTGTTGGCCCTCTCGATATCGCAGTACTTGTCAACAGTGGTTTCCTGCGATTCCATTTCCGATTCTACCTTCGTCAGGAAAGACAGCGTGATCCCGATGCAGTCCGAGTCGAACTCTCTGACCATGTTCTTGTCGGTGATCCCGGAAAGGAACATCAGAAGGCTCTTGTCTGGTTCGGTATCCATGCCTTTGAGGAACTGCTCCATGACCAGACATCCTAATACATTGGATTCGTAGATGGACGGCCTGGGCATCGGAAGCTTGTGGACTACTGCGTACTCGAAGCATGTCTTCCCGACGAGGCGTTCCTCGTTGAACTCTCCGTACGAATCATGAAGTCCTACCAACTGGTCTATGACCTCATCAGGTTCCGCTTTGGCGTTTATCAGTTCGCATAGATACAACCACAGATATCCTGTATCAGTCTCTCCGAAGTTGCCTTTGCGGCATTGCGATCTCCAGTGTATGTAGAATTTCCTCTGTTGTTCGGTGAACGATCTGTAATCTGGATTGATGAATCCGGAGGGGATGTAGTTCTGTGGTTCCTTGGAATCGACGTTCCAATTCCTTTCGATGTCGCTCTTGAGATGGGGGCTCACATGCTGCTTTTCCGCATGTTCATCTATGTTGAGGATCGGTTTCGGTTTGTCTGGAGTACCATATTGGGCCTCCAATGTTGCACCCATATCTACAAGGGCTCTCTCCTTCGATGACATCGCGATCCTGTTGGTCCCCCTCCACGTGTCCGGCACGTCGCTGTGCTCCTTGACGCCTTCTTCAAACACCCTGTCGACGACGGCTCTGAACTCCTTGTTGAACGAAGTCGGTGTGGCCGGACCCTTTTCGCCTATCTCCTTGCAAAGGACCTTCCTTGTGTAG
>Ga0310690_10007876_pt1 | contig 13629 bp, 10 predicted proteins | sample AusTroGonzalo_MG_2_FD_207661 | JGI IMG/M metagenome (GOLD analysis project Ga0310690, IMG submission 207661) | Bovine rumen microbial communities from tropical cattle in Woodstock, Queensland, Australia - Gonzalo_04 (v2) (version 2) | ecosystem: Host-associated > Mammals > Digestive system >... | reverse complement strand
CCTATTGTTTTTTGTAATCAACAATCCTCAAGAAGATAAAAAAGATATTGAGGGAGCATATTTTGTATGTAGCTGTTTTATATTAGTAGGTATTTTTCTCATGATTAAAGGATTTAAACAGATGCAAAAAGTCCAAAGGGCCTCACTTCTTGGTGTGCATTATCAGGCCCTGGTATGGTCTTACGACCAAGACTATTCGGTACAAACAAATCGTAAACCGACATTGATGTTAGTGCTCCGTTTTATAGACAATCAAGGAAGGTTGAGACAAGAACTATTCCAAACCTTCGCTTCAAACAAATCCAAATTTCCACTTGGAGGAATCATAGAAGTAACCGAACACGATGACGAATTATACGTAATAGGGAAAAAGGCGGAAAAAAAACAACATTTGCCCAATATAGATAAACTTATCGATACTCAAACGGATCCTTTTAGCAAAACAGACTTTCGAAAACAATCAAATTTCAATCCTATAAAAACAGCAACCACAACACAAAATAAACTCACTACAGAAAAAAAACACAGATATCACGTAGCCAACAAAGTTCTTCAATCATTACCAAATCAATTGGGACCAGCCAAAAAAGTAGCATGTCCTAATTGTAAAGCATTGTCAATCATCATGCCGGGAACCACCATAATATGTCCGTGCGGCAAACAATTTAAGCTCACCGAAAATTATAAAATAGCCTAGCATAAATAACGGAATAACAAAAATGAATGGTTCTTTTGATATTTGGTTTGGTGGAATATTCGCTTTTATAGGCTATCCATTACTCATTTTATTTTTTTTATCACACTCAACAGACAATCTTGTACTCTTTTTTGTCGGTTTGTCATTTGCTATCATAGGTACAATATTATTAAAAAAAGGTCTAAAAACAAGGCAAAGCGCAAAAAAGGCTGCCCTTTTGGGAGTACATTACCAAGCTATAGTATGGGCTTATGAGCCAAACTATTCCGTACAGATTAACGATATGCCAACAATAGAATTGGTTCTTCGTTTTATAGACGATCAAGGTAGGTTGAGACAAGAACTTTTTCCAACGAACAGCAATAACACGTCCAAATTTCCAATTGGAGGTTGCATTGAAATTGCAGAATACGAAGACGAATCTTTTTTATTAACGAATAAAGCCATAATAATCGGATTTCTGCCCGATAGAAAAAAAATCATGGATCCAAAGGCTATCCCATATAGTAAGACAGGAGCTCCAGGCGCAACAAGCTTTACTGCGGCAGGAACACAGTACGGTATAAGTAAAAAAAATGATATACCAATCATCAACAAAGCTTCTGCAACGGGAAGATTTATTGCATCACAGAATAATTATTCTCTGCCCTTAAAAATATTACAATCATTACCAATCCGCCTAGGTTCGGCAAAAAAAATAACATGTCCAAACTGTGGACTAATATCAGTCATTGAACCAGAAACCACTATAATATGTTCTTGCGGTCAAAAATTTAAATTAACTAAAGATTATAAAATCATATAACACTTCAATCCATTCACTCCGAGCACTTGCAGAGCATGGAAAAAAATTATAATTCTATTATACAAGAGAAAAAAATATGCAAAATCAGATCAAGAAAAACATTCACGAAAACATGCCGCGCTATATCGACATGCTTTCTAGCTTAGTCGCTATTCCATCCATCAGTTTCGACAATTTTGACCAAAAATACGTTTTGGACTCCGCGAACGCGGTCAAGGCCATGTTCGAAAAGGCGGGACTAACCAACATCCAGTTTTTAACGCCTCCCAGCGGACGCCCAAGCGTCTATGCCGAGAGTTTGACCCGCCCGGACAAGCCGACAATTCTTTTGTACGCACACCACGATGTGCAGCCTCCGATGAGGGAAGCTCTGTGGAACACGCCTCCGTTTACCGCAACAAAAATCGACGACCGCCTTTTTGGACGCGGCACCGCCGATGACAAGGCGGGCATCATCACGCACCTTGCGGCGCTGGAACAAGTCCGCAGCCTGCTCAAGGACAAAGGCCCGAACCTCAAGTTCATCATCGAAGGCGAAGAAGAATCAGGAAGTGCCGGTTTTGAAAAGATCCTTACGGAACACGCTGAACTCCTCAAATGCGATGCCGTAATTGTCGCAGACCTCGGGAACTTCGCGAAGGGAACGCCCTCCATCACAACAACGCTCCGCGGCATGAGCGCCATCAACGTCACACTCCGCGCCACCAAGGCCCCGCTCCATTCCGGTTCCTGGTCCGGCCCGATTCCCGACCCCGCGCAAGCACTTTGCCGCATCATAGCAAGCCTTACCGACAAGGACGGCAAGATTCTCATTCCGCATTACGAAGACGACATTATCCCGCCGACAAAAGAGGAACTGGAATCTTACAAGTCGCTCGGCATGACTGAAAAGATTTTCCGCAACGACGGCGGTGTTTTGGAACAAGTGTGCCTCAATGTTCCCGAAGATGAAATTTTACTTTCGCTGTGGCGCCGCCCGAGCATCATCGTGAGCACATTCGAATCAGGTTCCCGCGTAAATGCAGGAAACGTATTGCAAGATAGCGCATACGCCCGAATCGGCATCCGACTTGCCCCAGGCATGGACGCACAAAAATGCACCGACATGCTCGCCGATTTCATCAAAGCGCAGGTGCCTAACAACATGGAACTCACGATTGACAAAGAAGATGGAGCCAACCCGTTCGTCACGGATACGACGCACCCGTTCTTCCAAAAGATGAGCGATGCCATGACGGATGCCTACAACTCCCCCACCAAGTTCATCGGCTGCGGCGCAAGCATCCCCGGAGCCGAACTTTTCCGCAACACGTTCGGCGACATTCCCATTTTGCTGACCGGCCTCGAAGACCCGGAATGCAACGCCCACGGTGAAAACGAAAGTCTTTACTTGCCCGATTTCGAAAGCGGAATTGTTGCAGAAGCATTGTTCTTTGCAAAATTATAGATTGTAAGCATTCCTGTCACTCTGGAGTCCCCACATCATGTGCGGGATAAACTCCGGCGATAGAGTCCATTATTTTTCATGGATGAAGCAAAGCGTGGATCCTATCAAGCCCTGCGGACTCTCCAGGATGACGAGACGCGCGAGGATAATGACACAAAAATGCGATGACAAAGCTAGGTATGGACGCACGGATGACAAGATTATATATTAAGGATTATAGTAGAAGGAGTTTTTATGAAACGTTACAGATTAGTGGTTTTGACGGGTGCTGGCATCAGTGCCGAATCAGGACTCCGCACGTTCCGCGGCAACGACGGCATGTGGGAACATGAAAACATCGAAGACGTGTGCACGCCGGAAGCCCTCCGCCGTGACCCTAAACGCGTCAAGGACTTTTACAACTTCTTGCGTAAAGGACTCCCCGATCACGCACCGAACGCAGCGCACATCGCGCTTGCCAAGCTCGAAGAACGCCTCGGCGATGAATTCCTGCTTGTGACGCAAAACGTCGATGATTTGCACGAACGCGGCGGCAGCAAACGCGTGTTGCACATGCACGGCGACTTGATGAAACTCCGCTGCACCAAGCATGAACACGAATTCGATTTCACTGGCGAAGAAACAATGGACACCAAGTGCCCCATCTGCGGTAGCCCCGTGCGCCCGGACATCGTATTCTTTGGAGAAACGCCGCTCTACATGGACGAAATTCAGAGTGCGTTGAAGAGTTGCGATGAATTTGTCTATATCGGAACGAGCAGCGTCGTTTATCCGGCGGCAGGCTTCAAGAGTTTTGCCCACTCCTACGGTGCTAAAGTCACATGCCTCAACCTTGAAGCCCCCTACGGCGATCCCTATACGGATGTCGTGATTCAAGGCAAGGCGACGGAAGTCGTGCCAAAATGGTGCGAAGAATTTAAGTAGGAAGTAGACGGTAGACGGTAGGAAGTGGCTAGTGGTTAGTAAACAGTAGAAGCTTGAAATAAGGGGTCCGCGGAGGCGGTGTTATCCCTTATTTCTTTTCTTGAACTTTTTCTTCCGCCGAATCATCCTTGATTAGACGGACATACGACTGCGAGTGCGTGCTGAAAGAAATCCGGCCAGGGAATATTTCAAAGCAGTATTTGTCTTCGGCAGTCCAGAAATGGCTGTAATAATTATTGCTACCGATGCCGCCAGTGTTGCCTTTGACGGGAGTCGCCTCAAAGCCGAGATTATCTGTCGGGGTCACACTGCACTTTTCCCAGCCATTCCGCGACATCAACACACTTGAAGCATCGCCACAGCCCAAACCAGAAGCTGTTTGAACAAGTTTTTCAAAATCCTTTTTCTTGGGAACTCGCCACCCGCGAACTTCGCAGTACTTATTGACGGAGTTCCATTCATACAGCCCTTCTCCGCAATAGCCAACGCACTTGTACTTCAAAGGTTCCTTCATCCACACTTGTTCGCCAATCCTCACGGTTTTATAGACTTGACCATCACGAGGATCGACAAAATGATCTTCAAAGAAATTCGGCGAAAGCGGGAACTTCTTGTTCCAGATGTACATTTGCAGCGCATCGAGCATTTGTGCGCAAGGTTCAAAAGACATGCCCAAATCAACACAGAGACGCTTTAGGCACGCTTCGATAACTTCCTGTTGTTCGCCTTCCGAAAAATCCTTAACGGCAAACATGCTCGAAGGAATGTGCTTCAAAACCAGCAAGAACAACCTATCTTTTGCATCTTCAAATTCGGGAGCATTCAAATTCCGCAATTCGCTTTCCAAAGTCGAATCTTCGGCAAAAAAGCTTTCACCCCCTTTTTGCACCAAATCATCAATCAATTCATTCACGCCCTTTTGAGCGACCTTGACCGCCGGCCTTACCAACTTTGCACCGCAGAACGGGCAATTTTCCATTTTTTCGAGCAAAGCCTCAAAATCCTTTAAATTTTTATGACAAGTGTTACAGAACATGGCTGTTTTCCCCAAGAGAAAAGTATAGAAGTTTCTAGTAAAAAATAATATTATAACCACTAATCCAGCAAGCAGCGAACGGAATAAGTAGCTTCTATATTCATATGGTCTTTAAGACCACGACTATATCCGGGGCGAAACCAAACAAGGTTAGCCATGCCCGCATAACCATCATGGTAATATTCACTCCCCGTAGAAGTCCAAAAAAAGGCGGCACCATCTACCCTTAAATTAAAGTTGTAAACACTTCCCCCATAACCAGCAGGAAGCACTGAAAAGCCGAAATCATCCGTACCATTAAATCCAGAATTCCAACCAGTAGTAGATTTGAGTTTTGTTGCAACAGTGGATAAATCACCAACAGCATCAAACAACAAATACCATTCTTCTATTGAAGGTAAATGCCAACCGGAAGGACAAGAAATCATAGCCTCTTTCCATGGATATAATCGACCATATATATTGCAATTATTTGTATCATTGTTTAAGCATCTGGTATTATTTATTTCATATTTTAAATTTTCAGCCATCCAAGTCTGATTACCTATGGTTACAGTCTTATAAACTTGACCATCACGGGAATCAATAAAAGTCCCTTTCGTTGTCTCATTAGGATTAACAAACATTCTGTGAGAAGAAGAATCGAAATTCACCGAAGTAGCCTCTCCTTTAAGACAACGAACACTCATTCCTGAATACTTAATAAAGTTTCTCGAATAAACACGAGTATTAAAGAAATCCAAAATTATTTCATAAGCGTTCAGAAAATCGTAATCCGAAGAACTCCAAAATGAAGTAAATTCATAGGATAAACCAAAGTCACCATTATAAGAGATATAACCCGCAGGAATAACCGAAAATCCATAAGAATCCGAACATTTTACACGACGACCACAACTAATCGAATTAGATGTCAAAGCATCGATGCTATAACGAGTAGCTTTATCTAAAATGTTAAATTCATCTATTGTTGGTAAATGCCATCCTTCTGGGCAAGCACTCAATGCAGCTGACCAAATGTAAATTCGCCCATATTTTGCACATTTAACAACATCATCATCTAGACAATAACTATTAACTGATTCAAAATTCAGATTTTCAGCCATCCACCACTGAGTACCAATTTTTACAGTCTTATAGGACTGCCCATCTCGAAAATCTGTTAACACCCCATATTCACAAAGATCTTCATTTTCCGTCTTGCATCGTTTTGCATAAGTTGGAGTATCAGATGAATTAAAAGAATTATCATCATCTGCACAAGCAGTCAAAGTAATCATACAAATTAATAAACAAAGCAAGGATTTTTTCATTTTCTCCTCCATTTTTTAACAAGCCTAAACAAAGCTTACTTTATATTATAGCAATATGCAAAATGTTCCGCGGCAGCAATTTTCGGCGGCAGCTCAGCAGAAAGACATTTTTCACGAAGTTCGGCAGAGGCCTGAGCACATTTGCAGCAGCGGTCGGCAAAGCGGCAACCTTGAACAAAGTCCTTCGGATGCGGCACGGCCCCAGGAATCGAAGCAAGCGTACGCAAGTCGCTGTGGCTTTCGGGAATGGCGGCCAAGAGTCCTTGCGTGTAAGGGTGAAGCGGGTGGTTGATGACTTCGCGGACGGGACCTTCTTCGACGATGCGGCCGGCATACATCACAGCGACGCGGTGGGCGTACTGCGAAACGATGCCCATGTTGTGCGTAATGAGGAGGACGGCAGTTCCCGTCTTTTCGGCCATGTCCTTGAGAACAGCGAGCACTTGGGCCTGCACGGTCACGTCCAAGGCGGTTGTCGGTTCATCGGCGACAATCAATTTGGGCTTAGGGAGGAGCGCCATCACGATGCAGACACGTTGGAGCATGCCCCCCGAAAGTTCATGCGGGTAAGAATTCAAAACTCGGTCTGGGTCGGTAAAGCCTGCAAGGCGGAGCTGTTCGCGGATAACAGTGAGGGGGTCGGCGTGAGATTCCGCCCCGGAACAAGTCCGGGGTGACAAAGAGGCCGGAATGACGCTCTTTTTTGAATGTTGTTTTGAAATTATTGTTGATGAATACTTGAAAACTTCGAGAAGTTGTTTTTTGATGGTGACGACGGGGTTCAGCGCTTGCATCGGTTCCTGAAAAATGCAAGCGATTTCGGAGCCGCGAACAGATTGCAGTTCATCAAGCGGGAGTTTCACGAGGTCGCGATTTTCAAACAAAATCTCACCGCTCACGATTTTTGCACTCGGCCACGGCAGCAAACGCAAAATGCTCATCGCAGTCACGCTCTTTCCGCAACCGGACTCGCCCACCAGTGCAAAAAACTCACCCGGATAAATGTCAAACGAAACACGGTCCGTCACTTGCAACGGCCCTTTGCCATCACGCGAACGACCATCCTTGTCGAACCCGAACGCCACCGAAACATCTTTTACACTTAAAACTGCATTGCTCATATTCTTTAATCTCTAAATTCAATGGATTCTATCGGGGCGTTGCCCCTCCAGAATGACAGGCTCCCAAATGATAGATATCCGCAATCGACTTATACAACACTGCGTAAGGAGATCCCGGAACGGGGTCCGGGATGACAAGGTCAAAAATGATGTGCCCGCGCCGCTTTCGTCTAGCATGCTCATACCTCAAAGCGAAGCGACCTCAAAGGCACTCCGTGCCGACCTCATAGCCCACACCTCAAACATACCTATCTCCCGACTTCGGGTCCATTGCATCTCGGACGCCTTCGCCGACAAATGTCGTAAGCAAAAGCGTCACGAACAACGCCGCGACCGTGCTCACGGAAATCCACGGAGCATAGAGATTGTTAAGCCCCTGACTCATCAGTTCGCCCCAACTTGGCGTGGGCGGCTGGAGTCCAAAGCCCAAGAAGTCGAGCGAAGTGAGGCTACCAATTCCGCCGATAAGCGTAAACGGGAAAAGCGTCACCACGGGCGTCATCGCGTTCGGCAAAATTTCCTTGAAGAAAATATGGCGATGTCCAAGGCCAAGCACCTTCGCCGACATCACGTACGTCATGCTGCGGAGCTTCAAGAATTCCGCACGCATGTAGTAGCTGAGCGAAAGCCAGTTGAACGCCGCCATAATCAAAATCAAAAGCCAAAAACTTCGACCGTAAATGCTGCCGATGAGAATCACCACGTAAAGCATCGGGAGCGATGACCAAATTTCAATCATACGCTGCATGCCCGTGTCCCAGAATTTTCCGAGATAGCCCTGGATACCGCCGATGACAATGCCAAGGAATGTCCCAAGCACGGTCAAGAGCAAGCTAAAGCTGATGCAAATGCGGAACCCGTGAATCAAGCGCGAAAGGACATCTCGCCCATTGCTATCCGTCCCGAGCCAGTGCTTTGCGCTCGGCGCAAATGGAGGGGTTCCCTCCTCGCTCAGATCCGCCTTCAGCGGATCGTGCGGCACTGGCGGCATAAGCGTCCACATCTCGGGGCAGCCACCAGCACGCGGGAATCCTTCTTCTTCGTCTTGCTTGCATTCGGCGACATCCGCAAAAAGCTTTGCGTAATCTTGATCCGTCTTATATTCGCCGCCAAAATCCGCTTCGCTGTAACGCGCAAACGCCGGAAAATAATTCTTGCCGTTGTAGCGCAAAAAGAACGGTTCGTCGTTTACCGTCCACGGGCTCGTGAGCGAAAGCAAGTACGCCACCACCAAAATCACAAGAGACCAGAAGGCGCGCTTGTTCTTGCGGAAGCGCTTGAGGCGGTTCAAAGTTTCTGTCGAAAGTCGAAGTTTCATTTAATCAAGTAATGTGTTCCGTGACAAGTTCCGTGTAAGTACCCCCCGGCACTAAGGCCGGGGTGACAGGTTAATGCTGTCATGCCGATGATGTTATGCAATGGGCCCTATCGAGGCTTAGCCTCTCCAGGGTGACATGAGCATGAGCGGCGCATTTCATTCCTGCAAAGTCCATCAAATGCTGCTTTCTATAAATTCCTTTCTGAACGTTCCGTTGCCAAGGAGAATGTCGATCGGCAACTTCTTGAATTCGTACTCGTACGGCGGTTGTTTCCATGCAAAATCCTTCGGGTATTCGTTGAAGATATATTGCAGCAGTTTCACCGCCATTTCAAAACTGCGGAACGAATTGCGGTCAGTCACGTGGATCTGCGCACCGCCACAAATCTGCCCCGCGCCCTTGTGGAACGTCGGCTGGAAATAGTTTTCGCGGAAATACACACCCGGCAACTTGAGCCTGTTCATGTACTTGCAAAGCTTGACCGCATCGATGAACGGAGCGCCGAAGATTTCGAACGGACGCGTCGTGCCACGGCCTTCGCTCACGTTGGTCGCTTCGAACAGACACATGCCCGGATACACGATAGCAGTATCGAGTGTCGGCATATTCGGGCTCGGTAAAATCCACGGAAGGCCCGTTTCGTCGAACCACATCTTTTTATCGTAACCGTCCATGTGCATCACGTAAAGTTCGCACTTCGGGAAACGTTCGGCCTTGAACAGTTCGGCAAGTTCACCAATCGTCTTTGCATGTCTTGTGCGAATGCTATGGAGCCCGACAAAGCTCGTGTAATTGAGGTCGAGCACCGGGCCTTCTTCATCGACACAGTTAATCGGGTTCGGGCGATCCACGACAACAACCGGAATTCCCGCTTTTTCGCAGGCTTTCATGCAGAGGAACAGCGTCCAGATGAACGTGTAATAACGGGCACCCACATCCTGCAAATCGACAAGCATCGCATCCACATGCGAAAGCATTTCCGCGGTCGGTTCTCGATGTTCACCGTAAAGGCTGTAAACCGGAATATGCAATTCCGGATCCTCATAGCCTTCCCATTCAATCATGTTGTCTTGCGTGTGCCCCTTGATGCCGTGCTGCGGCCCGAAAAGCGCCGAAAGCTTAAAGAGCTTGCCGTCGTATTCCTTGAGCAAATCAAGCGTATAACGCAAATCCGCGCAAACCGAAGCCGGATGGAGAACCGCACCGAGGCGTTTACCACGGAGAGCCGCCGGGAAACTTTTTTCAAAATGGGAAAGAGCTAATGTTACCATATTTAAAAATTAGAATATTTTTTTTAATCATTCAAAAATTAAAGTATATTATTAAAGTATATTATAAAAGATAAACATTTTCCATATTTCTTTAGAGGGGTATATATGAAAAAACTATTATACGGTCTATTTTGTACCGCAGTTTTTATTGCTCTATCTGCCTGCGGAGAGTCTTCAACAAAAGCATCTAGCGATGATGATGTAACAACATCCAGCAGCGTTAGCACGAAAAAAATTTCCTCTAACAGTAAAACTTCTACAACCACGAAAAAATCCTCTTCCTCTAATAGCAAGGCATCATCGGCTAAAGAGAGTAAAACAAGTTCAAGCAGTTCCAAAAAAACGTCCTCCACTTCTAAAAGTTCTTCCAGCATCAAAAGTTCCTCTAGCACCAAAGCAACATCTAGCTCTTCTAGTATTAAAAATACACCTAGTTCGTCTAGCGTTAAAGCTAAATCAAGCTCCTCTAGTATTGCTAGCAAAAACAGTTCCAGTTCTATAGAAGTCTGTTCCAAAATTGGGGATCGTGAACGTGTTTGCTGTGGCAGCCCCACCAAATACCTCAATCCAAACAGCACGTATGGAGAAATGAAAGATGACCGTGATGGAAAAACTTACAAGACTGTCAAAATCGGTAATCAAGTTTGGATGGCAGAAAATCTAAATTATGAAGGTGATACCAATTACTGCTTATATGACAGAAAAGAATACTGTGAACTTTACGGGCGAATGTATATGTACGGCGTTGCCATGGATAGTGCCGGAAAATATTCAAAAAACGGAGTCGGATGTGGACATAAATGGTCATGCTATGAAGAATTTAACGACGAAACATTCGAAATGGACACAATATGTCCATGTAAACCCATTTATCCGCTACGAGGAGTTTGCCCCAAAGGGTGGCACTTACCGTCCGACAATGAATGGAAAACTTTATTCAAAACAGTAGGAAATACCCCAAATGAAGTGGCGAAAAAACTTTCAAATCCATATTGTTGGTCTAAAGAATATAAAGATAACAATGGAGACGACACTTTTGGTTTTAGTGTTTTGCCTGGAGGATTTAGAACAGCATTATGGGAATACGGCGTTGAAGGAGAAGATTTATTCTACGAAGAATTATCTGGAGTCCACTATTGGACTTCAACACCTCCACAAGAAGAATTTATGTCATATTTTGGAAATACTGTATTCATCAATCCATACCCAATGGACAGAGATAGTTTATTCTCATCCGAACAGGCTTTCAGTGCCAATTATGTCAGGTGCGTGAAAGATTAAAATAAAAAGCAATAAAGATTCAAAATACTCAAATAAAAAACGGTTCACATATTGAGCCGTTTTTTTCAAACTATCGAGAAGAAATTACAAAAAACTTACAAAAGTAATTTGGTCGCACAGGACTTTTTTTGGTATTTTACAAATTATGAATAAATCGTGTCTAATCATTTCTACTTTTTGCTGTCTGATAGCTCTCTGGGCATGCGGGGACGACAACGGATCATCAAGCACAGACGAATGCTCTGATTGCTATTCCTCAAGTTCCTCATTATCCTCATCAGATAGAAAAATATTTGATGGTTATGACGATTATCAAGACTCCTCGGCCATGGGGACTCCTTTTAAATCGGAACTCGGTTCGGTCTCGATTATAAAAGAAGAAGTAAAAGATACCCGAAGCGGCAAAATCTACAAAACGATAAAATTCGGGCCATACGTCTGGATGGCAGAGAATGTCAATGACGATGCGCGAGGCACCAAAAGCATTTGCTATGACGAAAAAAGCTCCAACTGCAAATCCTATGGCAGATTGTACATGGACCAAAACGTCTATAACGCATGCCCCGAAGGGTTTGACGTTCCATCCGAAGAAGATTTCAAGTACATGACCCGCTTTGCAAGCGACATCACAAGCGAAGACTTTGGATTCAATCCGCAAATGGGCGGCAGCTGTACAGAAACAAAAGGCTCATTGACTTGTACCAACATAGGCCAATCCGCAGAGTTCCTGACAAGCGACGGGAAATTCATCCGAATCAAGAAAAACGGCGGAACTAGTTTTGAAGAAATAGACCTCAATGGCTATTATTCCTTGCGTTGCATGAAGCATTCCTATTTCGTCGAAACCGAAAAGATGCTCCCGAATTGTGAAGCGGGAACTTCTTACATGAACGAAAAATTCTTCGTAGCGGACAAAAGAACAAATTACACTTGCAAAAAAGGCAAATGGGTCGATACCGATGATTCGTACTGTCCCAATTCCGAAGATGGTCGCAAGTATTATTACAAAGATTCACTCTATATCTGCAACGGCTCATGGGAACTGGCCACCATGAACGACCTTGATGAACCCTGTACCAAGACAAACGCACGAACAGTCCAAAAACTGAACGGCAAAAATTACATTTGCGAAAATAACAAATGGCGTTTGCCGAACAAAACAGAAGAAAAAATCGGGTTCTGCACGCCCCAAAATACCGGCACGCTTGATTCTATCCTCACGAAATCGGATACGAGTGTATATTACTGCGATGCGACAGGCTGGCGTAAAGCCGTGATTACGGACTTTATTGGCAAATGCGACAGCAGCAAGTATTACGTTGTCAAAGAATACAATGACGATTCTTACGTATGCCGCACGACCAAGCAATGGAGCAAGTTAGACTCCGTCGAAAATAAAATCGGAGTTTGCACCCCGAAACTTGCAGGAAAGATGGACTCCGTCATCACGAAAAAAGATTCGACACGCAATGTGAAAATCTACTATTGCGACACAACCGCTTGGCGAGCGGCCCTCGTCTCCGACATTTACGGCAAATGCGACAGTATAAAGTATTACAAAACCGTTAAATTTAATGGAGAATCATACACTTGCCGCAAAAACAACAAATGGGAAATCATTACAAAAGTCGAAAAAGAACTTGGATTGTGCACCCCCAACAAAAAAGGCATCCTCGACACGGTGGATGCAAAACAGTTCTACTATTGCGATTCAACTGGCTGGCGTTCAGCTGTTGCAGACGACTACTTGGGTGTTTGCGATTCAGCAAACAAGTACAAGACGAAATTCCTATGGGGTGACAATTACGGCTGCAAGAACGGCCCCAAATGGGAATACCTCGAATACCCCGAAAGCGACCTTGGCTACTGCGTTCCAGAATTTAAAGGAGTTGTAAAAATAGACCAAAACGCAACAAGCTACATTTGCGATACCAAATGGCGCAAAGCCACAAAGGAAGAAGCTCTCGGAGATTGTACCGACGAAAACGACGGCAAGACAAACTGGTTTAAACCGGACAAAAAAGACATCAAATATGTTTGCGCTTGGGGAACTTGGAGAGAAAGTAGCCAGTTCGATGATTCGCTAGGAATTTGTGCCAAAGCACAGTTGAAGAAGATCGGCAAAGTCAGTTCTACTGAATATATCTGCACAAAAAATGGCTGGAGCATACCGACAATCATCTTGCAATACGATTCATGCACTACAGAACGCGATAACGAACTCGTAACGTTTGAAGGGAAGCGTTACGTATGCCAAGATAAAAGATGGAAAGAAGTAACGGGCATTGAAGCAAAATACGGTTTATGCACAGCAAGTCGCGAAAATGAACTTGTAAAAGATACAAGCATTAACTACATCTATACTTATGCTTGTACCAATAATCGATGGGAATCCGTTTCCGGCGTTGAAGCGGA
>Ga0310690_10007875_pt1 | contig 13630 bp, 10 predicted proteins | sample AusTroGonzalo_MG_2_FD_207661 | JGI IMG/M metagenome (GOLD analysis project Ga0310690, IMG submission 207661) | Bovine rumen microbial communities from tropical cattle in Woodstock, Queensland, Australia - Gonzalo_04 (v2) (version 2) | ecosystem: Host-associated > Mammals > Digestive system >... | reverse complement strand
CGTTCGCGTTGGTAGCCGCAATCGTTGGGCCGCCAGCCGCAAAGGCCGTCGTGTAGCTCGTCGGATAAACCCCGAAAAATCTGTACGATTCGTCTGCGTTAGGCCACCATCTGTCTTGCTCCCAAGTGTCGCCGACCTTGGTGAAGAGCTGATTTGACCAGACCTCAACATCGGAGCCCGCAGAGCCTTTCACGGCATTCGCAAGGAATCCGTTCGTTTCAATCTGCGTGGTGGTATTCACCGTCGCCTTCGTGGAGACCTCCATTTCTATCGCCGGGCCTTCGGCGAGGAAACGGATCTTGCCGGAGTCCGTCTCCGGACCCGGCGTGAGGCTCATCTGGTTGCAGGCAACTGCCGCGATGAAGCCGAAGAACAAAAACAATTTTTTCATATTTTTCAGTTATTGCTGTCCTCCCTACGGGACATTCTTAATGGGTATTTTATGAGATTAGGGGGATCTCATAGTTCTGAGTATCTTGATAAACATCAGTCGTTATTTTGCATCGGATACGTCCCTGCGTTTACCGTATTCTCGGTCCATGGAGCAACCTCAACACCGAAGGCCACCGCCGTGCGGTCGATGCCCATGTCGGGAGCCGTCGTTCCCGGGCCCATGATCACGAGCTCGGAGACGACGTACTGCGTGTTGCGCGCCATCGCCGGGAGGTCGATCGGGTACCAGTTGCTGTGGCCATCAATGAGCAGTTCCACGCAGACACGGGTGCGTCGCGGCGACCAGGGCGTGTCGGAGGCGTTGGCGTCCCCCGTGCTGGCGTTCGGCATCGCGAAAAGCGTTGCGCCCAGGGAGGTTTTCGCTGAGGAGAGGATCGCGAGGGAAGGGTTCTCATAGACCAGGCGGCCTACCATCGTCGCAGGATCCACCGCCTCGTCCGTGAGCTTGTTCACCCAGTAGGCGTCGGCGTCGGCCGTGGCGGCCCCGGAGAGCGGCGCGACGGTCCGCGCGTTCATCACCAGAATGCGGTTCACCACACACGAGGGCGCCGTCGCGAAGGATGACAGCCAGGGCACGGAGATATCCGTGATGGAGATCTTGCAGGCGTAGCGATTGAGGCCTACCGGTCCCACCTCCACGTCGGCGAGGCCGTCAAGTGTCAGCGTGCCGCTGGCGGACATCACCATCGTACCCATCGACGTATCCGAGAGGTAGGTCAGCGTCGAGAGGAACTCCGCTTTTCCGGATACCGCCGCGAGGCGCGAGGCCGGGAGGTTCGCGACAATGTAATACGTCAGCTCCTCGCCGCTGATCAGACTCGCCTCCACGGAGGACACGGAGCCGACGCGGACGTGGCTCTCCAACGCGCCGTCGGCGCGGAATACCAGCAGGTCAAGGGACTGGATGGACGTCTCCCCGCCCGGAGAGAGGCTGCCCTTCGTGGCGGAGGCATCTACGACGAACGTCACGCGGACGTTGCGCGCAGACGGCGTCCCGCCTTCCTTGGTGCATGATCCCAGCAGCAAGGCCATCAGCCCCGCCGCCAGCGTCGTAATGATATTTAACGTCCTTTTCAAAGCAAATCGAGTTTCTTAATATTGGGATCCCGGAAGGCGGTCAGGCCCGCCGGGATCAAGCCCCACAGTCGGGGGCAGGAGGGATTAACTGTTGGTCAGCGGCCACTGGCCAGCGTCCACGGGATTGGCGCTCCAATCGGCGACGGAGACACCGAACTGGATCTCGGTACCGTTACCTGTGAAGGAGACGGAGATATTGTTCTGCTTGCCGCGCACCAGGGTGACGTTCTTGGTGATATTCGAGAAGGTCTGCGTATAGTTGTCCTTCGTGGCCGTCCACGTTGCCGTCAGCGTGTACGTACCCGGAAGCAGGTAGATGTTGTTGTTCTGCGTACCCGGAGACGCAGCCGCGATGTTCGTCGCGACGCCGCTCACAGGGGACGACCAGCCCGTGTCGCCGGTCTGGCCGGAACCCGTCTTGAGGTTGTAGGTGCCGCCGATCTTCGGGGTGATGCTGATCGAGATTGCGGAAATGGTGTACGGAGAGACTGGGGTGACAGTTACGTCGCACAGACGGGCGAAGATATGCTCGAAGGCGAAGGTGTTGTCAGCGCTCTTGTACGTCGGGGAGCCCATGAACGCGCAGAGGATATCCGCATCGACGTCATTGTCGCTGTTCGCATCCGTCACGGAGATCGTCGGGCCGCCGGCCGCGTAGGTCATCTCATAAGTGTGGGGAAAGACTGCGTAGAACTTGTATTCCGGGTCCAGGTTCGGCCACCATTTGTCGGCTTCGTACTTGGAGGAGCCCTCTTCATACACGAAGTGGGCGTTATTCCAGACATTCACGTCGTCGGTTGAGGAGACCGTCACGCAGTTCACGGCGAAGCCGGCGGCCTGCACCTGCGTGGCGGTGTTCACGGACGGCGCGGCCTTCGTGGTCACGGCAGCCTCCATGGCGGGGCCGCCGGCGAGGAAACGCATCTTGCTCTGATCCTGCGTGAGCTGCGGATCAAGGCCCTTCTGGTTACAGGCCATCAGCCCAACCAGTGCGGAAAGAAGAAGAATTGCTTTTTTCATATCGTAAGGTTTTTAAAGTGGATGTTTTCTTGAAAAAGGCTCTTCCCCGGGGCCCCCATTGCCGGAAACTCGAAACGGCTCCGGCTCCCCGGGGGTGAGCCTAAATCTTGTACCTGCCGTCCATCAGGACCACCTTGGTCCAGCCGGCAATCGTGATCGTGATCTTTGACGCCGCATAGTCCAGCGTGACGTGAATGTCGTCAAGGACCTGGGCATCCCAGTCGTAACCGCCTTCCGCGGCGATCTCGCCGACCGGAAGCGTATATTGCTTGTAGTCTTCCCCGTCCCCGGCTTTCGTCTCCGGAGAGAATTCGTACAGGGAGAGTCCGAGACTCTCGTCCATCTGACGGGGGACGCGGCAGAAGAGGTGCTGGACGTCAATCTCGGTCGGCTTGACGGAGAACTCCCCGACGTGCGGGGCGAGCGTCGCGAGCATGTAGCCGTCCACGTTGCCCTCCATCACGAAATACCAGGGGTACTCGTCGCCGCGACCGACGACGTCCACGTAAACGTCAGCGTAGAGCTTGTGCAGCGGCTCGACAAAAGCGAGTTCCTCGTCTTCCTTCACGACGACTTTCTCGTCAAAGCCCCACGCCTCGGGGCACATCTGCCCCTGCGGGATGATGAGAGCGTCGCCGTCCACACAGCCCTCCGGCCATCCGAACACCGCGGCGAAATGCACCGGGCCGGGGACGATGGAGAATTCCATGCCGTTCGTCTTATAAGACTCGTAAGTGATGGTCTCGTGCAGCTCCTGGACTCCGTTGCGGTACACGAAGAAGTGCATCAGATCCCATTCGCCTTCCGGGAAGACGTCCGAGGAGAAGTGAAGCCAGGACGGGCAGAACCGGCGGCTCTCCTTCACGGAGCACATACACAACGACATCGTCAGGACCAGTCCGAGGACCACCCTGAGCGCTGCCGAGAAAGTTCTGTTCAATCGTCTCATCCGCGTTTCTCTTTTTTTTGTTTCTGGGACGCCGGAAGGCGGTCGGGCCCGCCGGCATCGGGTTTCGCGAGATCCTACCTCGCCTCCGGCTCCGCGGCTCTCGCCGCCTCTGCACCGGGTTGAAAGGACACAAAACGAAGAATTGGAAAGTACCGGCGGCGCGGCGGCGGGACGTGCCCACCTCCGCGTCACGCCGGGAGAGGATTAGATCACGTACTTGCCGGTCTCCGTGGCGATCGGGACGACCTCCCAAGGATTCACGGTAATCGTGAAGAGCACGTTGGCGCTGAACACCGGGACGTCGGGGTTGTGCGTACCCGGACGGGTGATCACCAGCTCGTCGATATCGTAGGTGTAGTTCGGGAGGATACCGGCGCTCGGCGTTCCCTGCGGATAGGAAGCACGGCTCAGAATCGGTATGCTGTAGAAGTAGGTCTCAGTGCCCAGAGTCGCCTCGAGGACGAGCTTGGTGTAACGGGCGGTGAAGCCGCTCTCGAAGTCGCCACCGTACGGAGCCGGATGCGTGGGCGAAGCAACGTCCTCGGCATCGAACAGGTTGGAGTTCTGCATGACGTAGAACGACAGCCAGTGGGCGGCGTCCGTGGCGTCGCCGGCAGGCGTGGCACCGTCAGCCATCTTCGTGGTGTTGTCGATCGCGTAGCCGACACCGAAGTCGTTCAGCAGGAACGGAGCGCGGGCGACGGATGCGCCGGTGCCGTCACCGACCTCGTCGAAGACGATCGCCGGAGCGGCGGAGTTGCCGTTATACTTGTTGTACCAGACATTGCCATTATCGTCCAGCGGAGTGCCGTAGGAAGGAACGCCGAAGTCGTAGTCCATCGTCTGCTGACCGACGGCGTTCGCGATGTAGATCTTCTTCACGGTGAAGGTCTGCGCGGCAAGGGCCGGGTTGTCAAAGTCGGCGGTGATCTTCTTGATGCGGATGCGGGCAGCGGCACGGGAGACGACGACCGTGGCGGAGTTGTTGCCGGCCACAAGGCTCTTGTCGATGCGGCCGAGCATCACGAAGTTGTCACGGGCGGTGCCGGGGTAGCCGGGTTCCGTCGAAATCAAGGGACGGCCGTTGTCGGCGATGTCGGCGACCTTCGCCTGCAGGGCGGCCTTCGTGCCCACGGAGGACAGGGCCCAGGCGGACGGGGCGTTCGTGACGACGAAGACCTCCTTCACGCCGGTCGTTGCTGAGACGGTACGCGTGGCTTCCTGACCTGCGGTCTCGTCATAGCCGGAGATGTCCGCATAGGCATCGAGGTTGCCGTCGGCATTGAAGATGAGCACCTCAATCTTGTTCATGGCGTTTTCGTCGGCGACGCCGACCTCAGTGGCCTTCGTCGCGTTGCCGCGAATATTAAGCGTGATGCTGGCGCCTTCGGGGCCGACAGGCTCCGGAAGATTGACGTTCTTGTTGCAACCCACCAGTGCTACACCGGCAAGAGCTGCGAGAGTGATGATAATTTTACGCATAGTTGTAATGAAAAAGGTAATAGGTTACTTGATGGGGTCCTAACGCTTGCGGTCCGGCTGGACGGCGGAATTCACGTCCTTCGCAGAAAGCGTGAGGGTGACGTTACGGTTGCCTCCCTTCTCGAAGAAAAGAATGTTGAGGACCTGATCCTTGGGGAGTGTGATCTTGTCAAAGGAGAACGCCACGCGGGAACGCGTCCCCGGCGGCGCGGAAAGGGTGCCGAAACGGTTCTTCGGAGAGAGCTTCGCTTCGGACTTGATTTTTCGCTTCGAGCGGCCCGGCGTCTCGGTAATGAACTGGACGTTATCCATCTCGTAGGACACGCCGCTCTTATTGTCCAGCGAAAGGACAATGTAAGTGATATCGCTGTAGGAGAAAATGTTCTCGCAGGTGAAGACGATGTCATAGGCGCGCTCCGAAAGATGGAACAGTCCCTGCCGCTGCTTGATGACGTCGCTCAGTAGCGGGGCGTCATCACGCCGGGCGGCAGAGACCGCCGTACCTTCCGTGGCCTTGGCCCGGCCGATAATCGTGCCGGCGTCGCCGGAACGGGCGCTGCGCATGTCATAGACAAGCTGGTCGGGGTCCTCTTCGTACTTGAGGATATAGGTGTGGAAAAGGCCGTTGGCCTCCTCGATAGACAGAGATGCCGTAGTGCTGAAACTATTGCGAGCCGTGATCGCAAACTTGTTACGTCCGTCCTTGACGATCATGCCGGCCATGTTGACGTGGTCCGAGAAAACGGCGTAGGAGATATCTGTCGCGAAGATAAGATGTGTCGTATAAAGGGAAGAAACGGACAGGGTGTCCATCTTATGCCGGACGGAACGATTGGCGTCGGACCTGCGGTCCACGACGAGCTCCTGGGGGTGTTCCTTATACTTGATGATGTATGTGTGGAACGCTCCGCCGGACTCTTCCACCGAGAAAGATGCCGTGCCTTCAAACGGCACGAGCGCCAGCAGGGCGAGCTTGTTGCCGGAGTCCAGCTTCGCACCATCCACGAACTCCTGGTTGGAGTTGTTGGTGTACGTGATCTCTGCATCGAAAATCATGTGTGTGATGTACCTGGATGAGAGATACACAGTGTCCTTCGATGCCGCGCCGAAGAGCTCGGCGGCGGACAGGAAAACCAGAACGGCGGAAGCCAAAAAGTTTAAGCGTTTTTCCATGCGGTCATCATTAAACGTGCTAACGCACAAATTTTTCCGCAAGGTAAATATTTTTCATCAAAATGCAATAATTTTTATTCAAAATGTTAATATTTCGTACTGGCCCCGTCTCACGGACGCTCCCGCAAAAAGGCGAGGAAGCGTCCGTGCGGGACGGGCCCAGAGGTGTGTGCTTCTCCCCTCCTCCTTTCAGAGAAAAAGGCTGTTGAGGGGGTCGGTGAAGGAAGAAGAATCGGGGCCTGCGGCAAGGTCGGGCGGGAGCCTGGACGCCGCTGGAAGTACTATTTCGCGATATTTTCCTATCTTTGCGTTAGAATAACACAAAGCGCATCCATCTATGAAGCACACGATTGCCTTTTTTGTCGCCCTGCTCGCGACGCCTTTTCTCTTTGGACAGACTCATCTGACGTACCGGGACGTACCCCTTGACGGGACGCTGGACCGGGTTATTTCCGTCCTTCAAGGGAAGGGGCTGGAATATACGGGGGCCATCTCCGAGAATATGGTCCAAATGGGATATCTTTCCAACGGGCAGCCTATCGACGTTATGGTCGTCTCCAATCCCGAGACGGGAAAGGTGTTCCGCGTCGTGGTGCTCACCCAGCCCAAGTCGAAATGGCGGTCACTTCGGAAAGAGTATGGCGTTTATAAGAAGCAACTCATGGCTCAGTATGGGGAACCGACCACCTATGAACTGTTCCTGTACCCCTATGATACGAAGAAGAAGCAACGTCGGCGTCAGATGCAGGCGCTTCACGAAGAGAAGGCTATGTGCTCGTCGTTCTTCCACGTGACCGATGATGAGGGGCAGCCGCTCGGCGACATTACTCTGACCATCTCTCCGTACGCTCATCTTGCCCGCGTGGCGATTTACTACAACGATACGCTTAACGCTCCGTTAGAAGATAATAATTAAAACTACGATACCATGAAACGCGTTTTTCATTTCCTTGCCGTGACCATTATCGTCATGTGCTTTGCCTCCTGTAACCGCGCTCTTGCTCCGAACTCCGAAAATCCGCCGGAAGTCGCTCTTCATTCGGCCAACTTCGACGTGTTGCTGTTGGATTATGAGCGTGGATATGTTCGGGATTCCAGTTACTGTTTCGAAGGTGAACTTCGGGACGAGGTTTTCTATTTTGGACATGACAAGAAGATTCCAATGGTTCCGAATATCTTCCCGAATGACGAGAATAGGTTGGAATTCAAGGTCTCTTCCGACGTGGCCGGATTCGAAGGAGTGAACGCTTCGTCGTCTTCCCGCTGTGTCAATATTGTCCAGGATGGCACAGATCATACCAAATATCATTTGGAATGGGTTGCCGAAGGAACATCGACCATCACTTTCTGGAACGGAGAAGGTAATTCTATGAAAAAGAAATCATTCACCGTTACGTCCTATAAGACAATTCCCCTTGTTGGTATTAAGTTTAGGTATGGCGATAGCGAATATGCGGTGACACGGCTTTGTCGTAAAAAGGGAAATTTCGAAAATCCAGAATATAGTCTTGGTTATGAGAAAGAATCCCTGTCACTTCACAATAAGATGGAAACAGATGCGAGTCGGCTTCCGGTTCTTGAAATCTATCCTGACCCCTTGAATGCGAATGCCGGACCGGAAGGACCTTATGAAGGGAACCTGTATCTTTATGTGGAGTTTTCTCCCAGTTCAACCGCTGACGTCTTTTGGAATAATAACGTCTCTAATTATCCTGGCTTCCGTTGGCCCGCACTCGATACAATGCACGACGCTATCGGCGCTTATATGATGACTGGCGGAGAAATCGGGAAGCGAAAGATGGAGTGGTTTGAGAGATATGGTCGAAAAATCCTTCCTTGCGACATCCGCGAACGACGGATTAAGTTCTTTGACGAAATTGGGTTCAGAGTTTCAACAAAAAACCCTTTTGATGGACGTCTGAAAAATACACTGCCGGGAACGGATTTATTCTACACCTGGATCGATTCCGACGATAATTATATGCGTTGGACTGTTGTGTTAAAATAACAAGAAAAAAGAGGCTCGAGAATTCAATTTCTCGAGCCTCTTTTTTCTTTGCCGGCAATCTTAATTTTCATGATCAAAAGACTGACCAGTTCCTGTTAAATCAAGAAAAGCTCGGCCATACTGAAATGATGTATTATAATCATCATTATCATCATACATTCGATATTTATGGATAAATACTGATTCGGTATAACCAGTTTGCATCCAAGTATGGCATCCTAAAATTCTATTCGAAAGAGGGAAAGTTATCCCGGTTGGAGAGCTTTCTATCGCTTGGACAAAACGATATCTAAAAGCATTAGCAGACGGATTTTGCCCCGCTTTCATCTCCCAAATATAACTATACCAGGGGCTACTGGTCATATTAAACGCATAGCTATCCGAAAAAACTAAATAATGAGCAGGATATCCGTTTACTGCTACTTTGGGAGTGTCTCCCGGGTTCGTGTAATTGGGAGGATAAGTTCCTTTTCCGTCTGCATGGTATATCGCTACCGGATGGGTTGCTGTTGCCGGACCAAGATCTCCATACATTTCAGAATCTTCAAAATATCCAGCAACGTCTAAATTAGCAACCTTTTGACAGAAAAGTCGTCCTTCGGGAGACATTAAACGACCCCACTCGGTAAGATAATATGCGGCCCAAGGAGTAACTACGTATGTCCGAACATCAAATCCGGAATTACCATCATTCATTACAAATAATGTGACTGGCGTGAATTCATACATTATATTCACTTCCTTTGTGCCACAATTTATATTTTCGTTTGAATGAATATTCTTCGTATAAATAGTAAAATATTGTACTCCATAAGGCGCCATTAACCGACCCGGAACATATTCCGTTCCAGCCCAGGTCGTTTGACGATCTGGACTCCAACACCATCGGTAGGCTGGGGCCGTTTCCGGATTCAGAATTTCGGTATCGATTATCGGTTCTATACGAGTTCCGTTTTTTGCATCAAAATAAGGCAGTCCCCATCCAGAAGAATAATTGATACTAATGTTTTCCAGAGAGTTCTTGTTTATATGCCCAAGACCAAGCCTCAAATCCAAATCACACGGCGGTAAAACATGGTCGTCTTCACCTCTAATAACAAATTTGTATAGATTATAAACAACGACATTCCCAGGATAAAGAGGTTGTATTTTTATTCTAAGATCCGGACATTCAAGTCCCTCTGTATAAACCTTATCCTGCTGGAAACCATTCTGAAGCGTATTAGTCTTAAATATTGGAACTTGGACGGCAAGATAAAAATCCGTTGTTCCATCATATAATCCAGCAGAACTATTCCCGGAGAAACGGAACTTGCCTAACAGTTTTTCACCAATCGGATCATACAAAATTTCTGACATATCTTCCAATTCAAGTAGCGTCCCCGTACCATAATCGTTCTTTATGATACATAAGTCGGTTTTCTCTGAATCGGTATCGGAGAAATCCGCCATAGTTCCGACGCAAGAGGAATATGCCGGATAAATTATATTGTTGTTGTCGTCAAGAATTTGAAAGGACGGAGCCAGAACCTTTCCATACAACGTCTCGTCAAAAGACGATGTTTTGAGTACAGAAGACCCATTATAATCAAAGTATCTGAAACCAATTCCGTCTGGGTTCGTTCCGTCGATCGGCAAGACGACGGGCGAGGCTTTGCTGCCATAGTTAGTAGGAGCTGCAGGTAAAGATAATCTCGGCTCTGAAATTGTTATTGGAATTTCAAAGCTATCGTTCATCCAATCTTCTGAGAAAATCAGAAGTTTTGCCGATTTGCTGCTCCACCCGCTATGAGAAGACAAGAACTTGTTCGGATACCAAGCATACACGTCCAGCGTCCCCGTAAAACTCTGGTCCGCATACGCTGAATTCTCCGGGTTAAGAACAACGTTTCCGTTACCGTCAACCGCGCAGGAAGGATAACCGTTTCCAAAGTCACCGGTATTCACGGCCTTCCACTGGACGTTGCTGTTCTTCGCCGAAGACGAGCTCGCGCCGCACTGCTCCTGCACTGCGGCGTACTTGACGTTCGTACCCTGGAAGCCCGACGCCGACACGGTCCGTTTCTGGCCCATATAGAAATCATTGGTCAGGGACAATCCATCCGCTACCGTCACCACCATGTCCTCGGCGAGGACGAGGTGGAACGCCGCGGTCTGCCCGTTCGGGAGGAGTTTCGCTGAAAGGGAGCGGGACTCGCCCAGGTGGGCGTTGAACTTCGAGGGGTCCGTCACGGTGAAGGACAGCTTCGCATTGGCGGCGTCCCAGTCCGGCGTGATGCCGCGGGCCGACAGCCAGGCGGCGTCCTCCGTGGAGGAGACCATCATGGCGCCGTACCAGGCGCAGTCGGACAGCGAGGAAACCGCCATCGACTCACTGGCGGCGTACTCCTTTCCGACGAGGGCGTTCGAGGCCCCGTAGTCGCCGTCCCTGTTCATATAGACGTACATCGCACCCGGACGGTTCTTGCGCACGAGCAGGTTGCGGGAGGCGTTGACGTTGCCGATATCCGTAGCGCCGGAGGCGTCCGCTGTGAAGGCGAAGAGACGGCTGTCGGTCAGCGAAGCGTTGACTTTCCAGTAGGGGTTGAAGAGGCCGTCCGCAGTGAAGCCCAGCGTGACCTCGTAGTTCTTTCCGTGCTCGACATTGAAGTCCGTGGTGTTGTTCGCCCCGAGGAAGAACTTATACGTCACGTCACCGCCGAAGCCGCCGGCCGCCTTGTCCAGCGTGCCGGTGAACTCCACATAGGTGGCGCAGGACGCCATCGCGGACGGGATGTTCGACGCGGTCTTCTCCTGCTGATTCGTGATGCCTGAGACGGTTCCCTGCATGTTCTCGGGAACGTAGAAGACATAAGTCCCCAGCCCGGCGTTCGACATCGCATCGTCGTACGCGCCGGTCACGAGGTCGGCACTTTCCGTAGCTTTCACCGCAGCGTCGGAGAACGGCGTCAGGCGGGCGTTCACCTGGCGCATATACAGGTTCTTGTTCACGAAGTAACCCACGTTGCCGGCGATGCCGCCGTCGAAGGCCGAGTGGTCGATGATTACCGTGACCTTCGAGAAGAGGCGCTTGCAGGAGTTCGACCCCGGGATGCCGGTGGTCAGACCCGTATTGACGTTCTTCACCACGTGCCGGTACGGCAGGCCGTAGGTGCCCACCTCCGCCATCGTCTGCCTGCGGTAGCCGGACGACGGGATATCCCCGCCGTCGAGACGGTAGGAGAGCGTCTCCAGCGTGGCTTCGCTCGCCAGGTCGCTTTCACTGAGCACATCAAGCAGGCTCGCGCGGTCGCCGGAGGTCTTATGGATGGCGTTCAGGTTGCCGAGAATATAAAAGTCGCAGACTCCGAGCGGAGCTTCGATCATCAGCGGCGTCGAACCCTGGTTGTCGATCTCCGCCTGGGAGAAGTAATACTGGCTCGTCAGCAGACCGTCCATATACACCAGGATGATGGCGCCGGAGCCCACGGACTCCACGGCGGGGTCGTTGAGCATCGCACCCTTGGTCTCGACGATCGGCGCCTGGCCGATGGAAACCGGGATCGAGACGTAGCCGTCCCTGTTCCCCACGGGGTCCTGCACCGTAGGTGCCGGAACCGGATCGCGCTGGCAGGCGACGGACAGGAGGACAGCCACACCGAGGGCCGCCCTGCCGAGAATATTAGCGAAGGTTTTCATGTCTTAAAATAGTTGGTTTCTCTTGGTTTTCGTGATATAGAACTGGTACCCCTGGTCCACGGTGACGGTGGACGAGCCCTTCGAACCGGACTTGAGCGCCCGCGCTCCGGACTGCATCAGACGGCCGCCGACGCCGGAGATCATCGAGAGGATCTCGGACTGCGCTACCGTCGAGGCGGCGTCCAGCGCCTGCTCCGCCTTCACCGCAGTGTCGGTCACGGGGCAGTAGAGGCCGAGCTGGCCGTCATTGTCCACTGCGGAGAAGTTCAGCGTGTGGATCCTGCCGTTGATCGTCACGGACGGCACCGTGAGCATCAGGCGGTCGCCCAGGGCGCACGTCGCCGTCAGCGGGGTGTTGTGCTCCACGAGGACGCCGTCCACGACGATGTCGTCGATGAGCATGATGCGCACCTTGTCGCCGTTCTTGAGCTTCTTCCCTTCGAGGAACATCACTTTGAACAGGGCGTCGTCGGAGGTGTCGATATAGCGGTCGTCGGCGCCCTCGTGCGTGAGGGAGGTCAGCACGCTCTCGCGGGAGATCATATCGTCGAGCGTGGTGATGCCGTTGGGACGGCGCACGCGTGTCGGCTCCGGCGTCGGCTGAGCCTCAGCCTCCTCTTCCTCTTCAGGGACCTGCTGGACGGCGGGCTGCTGGTAGGACGCTTCCTCGCGGCGGCTGCGCACGTTGTTGGCTATGTTCGCGTAGGGCGCGTCAGTCGATTCACCTCCGGTATCCTCGGAGCCCAGCCCGAAGGCGGCAAGCGCCTGGCTGCGGGTGGCTTCCGACGGGGAACGCCGGTAGGTGGCGTCGCGCTTGGAACCGCCGGACGCTCCGCTCTTCGCGGCGGCGGCGTCCTGCTCATCGTCCTTCGCGGCGAAAGCCGAGCCGGGGGTGTCGTAACCTTTGTAGCTGTTCTTGCCGGAGAGGATGTCCCCGAGCGGGTCTTCCCCGCCCCGGTCCGCGCTCTCGTAGAGGTCGCGGTTGCCCTGACGGCGGCCGCGGCGGTCTCCGTACGCCTCCATCATATTGTCGGCGCCGAGCACGTCACGGTCCTGTCCCTCGGGGATCTCGAGCAGCGGAGACGTCTGTGTCTGGTCTGGCGTATTGGGATCTCGCGGGTCTCCCTGCAGCAGTTCCACCTCAACGTCGTCCGGCGTCTTGTTCTTCTGAACGGCGCGGAATACGAGCGCGACGACGAGCAGAAGCACGAGGACGGCAAGGAGGATGACGTAAGTCATGCTCTTCTTCGTCTTCGGATCCTCGAAATCGACGTTCTTGAGGAACGGAAGGATCTTCTTGATCTTGTTTGCGGTCTCGGTAGTCATAGTTTTGTTTCGTTAGATGATGCCTGCCTTGAGCAGGAAGTTTATGATGTACCCGACGCCGAGAAGGAACACTCCGCCCGCGAGAAAGTAAGCGAGACTCTTGAGGGATTTCTTCTCGTAGCCGGTGCCCAGCGAATTCAGCCGGTCCTCCATATTCACGCCGCGCTGCTTGAGCTGCTCGGCGAGATCCATAAAAGGATTCTTCTTGTCTTTACGTGCCATAGCCTCTATCTGTTTCGCGACTCGACGAGCCGGGGGTTCTCTGCATAGTAATTCGTGATCATCAAGCCGTGGGGATTACTCTGGGTGCGGCCCGCCTCAACGACGTCGCAGGAGGACTGCATCTTATAGAGAGCGATGGTGGACTCGCGGAGGACGTACAGCGAGCTGTAAGCCTTGACCTTGTAAGGGTACTGCATGATGTCCACCTTCACGGAGTCCACGGAGATCTGCTGCGTGGCGTT
>Ga0310690_10007874_pt1 | contig 13631 bp, 11 predicted proteins | sample AusTroGonzalo_MG_2_FD_207661 | JGI IMG/M metagenome (GOLD analysis project Ga0310690, IMG submission 207661) | Bovine rumen microbial communities from tropical cattle in Woodstock, Queensland, Australia - Gonzalo_04 (v2) (version 2) | ecosystem: Host-associated > Mammals > Digestive system >... | reverse complement strand
AAGCGGAGTGCTTCTGCTGGAAGACTCCGTGAAAGAATATGAGCGAGGCATGAAGATTCTGGCGGCACTTTCGGCGGAACTGGAAAACATGAACCGCAGGGTAACGGTACTTCAGAACGGCAAAGAAACGGAGGCTTCCGATGAAAGCATTTGACGAATACCGGCAGATGACAGAACAGGCCCTGATCCCGACTCTTTCCTCACTGGGAGATATTCCGTCTCCGCTTTGGGAAGCTATGAGCTACAGCCTGGAAGGCGGGGGAAAGAGGATCCGCCCTGTTCTTCTGCTGGCGGCCTGCGAAACGGCGGGAGGAGATGCTGCCCTGGCACTGCCCTTTGCCTGCGCGCTTGAGATGATCCATACCTACAGTCTGATTCACGATGATCTGCCGGCGATGGATAATGACGACCTTCGGCGGGGGCAGCCGACCAACCATAAAGTGTTTGGAGAAAACGTCGCCATTCTGGCAGGGGACGGGCTGCTGAACGCTGCGGCGGAGGTGATGGCGGCTGCAGCTCTCGGCATGGAGGATCTGCGCGGAATCCGTGCTATGGAAGTCATTATGCGACATGCCGGCGTTACGGGAATGATTGCCGGACAGAGCGAGGACGTTACCTCCGAAGGGCAGGATCCCAAGGAGGACATTGTGCGCTATATTCATGAACACAAGACAGCGGATCTTCTGGAGGCTGCCATGGAGGCAGGGTTGACGCTGGCCGGAGCGAAAGAAGAAGAAATTGCCGCGGGACGTGAATATGCGGTTCATCTAGGACTGGCATTTCAGATGACGGATGACCTGCTCGACGTTACAGGAAACGCGGACAGGCTGGGAAAATCCACGGGGAAAGACCAGGAACAGAACAAAATGACCTGGGTCGCCCTGAGAGGCGTTGAGGGTACCGCCGCAGACGCTCGGAGAGAAATTGAACTTGCCCGAAAGGCGCTGGAGGGAATGCCCGGGGATACAGGGCTGTTTGCCGACTTTGCGGACAGCCTTCTGGGCCGGGCACAATAAAAGGAAAATGTAAATGAAAAATCGGAGGAAACGGATATGCAGGATCATTTTATTGAGGAAGTCGTTGTAAAACATAATAACGGGCTGAACAGAGCACTGTATGTGCTGAGCTGGGTCATTATCGGACTGAGCGGACTGACCGCCGCGTTTATGCTTTCCGCGGTGAGCAGCAGCATTTCTCAGGGACAGTTTCACTGGCCCAGCCTGGTGATGCTTGTGCTGTGCGGCGGCATTTGTGCCTATACCTATTTCTTCCATGATAAGCTCCTGACAGAATACGAGTATACCTTTACCAACGGATCGCTGGATTTTGCGGAAGTATACAACAACAAAAAAAGGAAATCCCTTGGCAGCCTGAACGTCCGCAACGTTGAAGCTTTCGGAAAAGTCAATTCAGAGGATTTCAAACGGTACGTGAATATGCCCGGGATTAAAAGGATGAACTGGTTCCTGAACCGGGATGCAGAGCTTTACTACTTTTATTTCACAAAGGAACAGGACAAAAAAATGATCATTCTGGAGCCCAGCGAAGAAATGGTTGCCAATATCCGGCACTATGTACCGGCAAGCGCCTGGCGGGTGTGAGAAGATGACAGCATATCTGGACAACAGCGCAACGACGCGTCCCAGCGCGGCTGTGCGGGAACTGATACGTGAACTGTCGGAAAGCGGATGGTACAATCCATCCGCTTTATACAAGCCGTCCCTGGAAATCCAGAAGCGGATGGAAGGCGTAAGGAAAACCTGCCTGAAAGCCGCCGGAGCGGAGGGATACAGACTGATCTTTACTTCCGGAGGCACGGAAAGCGACAATCTTGCGCTTCTGGGACATATGAAGACCCGCAGGACGCCCGGCGAAGTGCTGATTTCATCGGTTGAACATCCGGCGGTATCTGCCTGCGCCGAGGAACTGCGCCGAATGGGGCACCGGGTGACAGAGATCCCGGCATGCGTGGACGGAACCGTGGACCTGGAACGGCTTGAAAAAATGATGGGAAAAGAAACGGCGATGATCTCCCTGATGCAGGTGAACAACGAGACAGGCGCCGTGGAACCGCTTGAGGCGGTCAGCGAACTTCGGAGACGGCTTTGCCCGGAAGCGGCGATTCATGTGGATGGGGTGCAGGGGTTTCTGCGTGTTCCGATCCGACTGAAAAAACTCGGGATTCAATCCTATGCCTTCTCTGCACACAAGATTCACGGCCTGAAAGGGACAGGCGCACTGATACTTGCGGAGAGACATCCCGTGAAGCCGTTGATTTTCGGCGGCGGACAGGAGGGGAACCTACGGTCCGGAACGGAGAATACATTCGGCATCCTGGCCCTTGGAAAAGCGGTTGAAGACTGGCAGGAAAAGGATTCGGAGCGGATCCGGGAACTGAAGATCCGACTTTGGGAAAAACTGAAGGAACGGATCCCGGACACGCGGGTGAACGGCCCGGCACCTGAGGAGGGAGCCCCCCATATCCTGAATGTGGCGCTGGAGCCGGTTCGAAGCCAGACGATGCTTTTTGCCCTGGAAGGAGACGGAATCTATGTTTCCGCGGGCAGCGCCTGCGCCAGCCGGAAACAGAAGATTTCCCCCGTTCTCAAGGCAATGGGCATTCCGCCCGCGCGGGCCGACTGCTCGCTGCGATTCAGCCTGAGCCGGGAGACCACGGAGGAAGAAATTGACTATGCTGCGGAACGTGCCGCGTTTCATTATGAGATGCTGAAAAAATATGTTCGAAGATAAACGGAGGAATCTGTAATGCAGGATTTGCTGCTGGTACGGTACGGAGAAATCTTTTTGAAAGGACTGAACCGGCCCTATTTTATCCGTGCGCTGGTCCGGAAAATACGCTATGCGGTGCGTGGCATGGGTGCGGAAGTATGGGTGCACGACGGAAGAATATTCGTCCGCGGATTCAGCGACCTGGATGAGTGCATCAGCCGGGTGACAAAGGTGTTCGGTGTTCACAGCGTGAGTCCTGCGGTGGAAATGCCGAAGGAGGACTTTGACGCGATCTGCAACCAGGCAATCGAAATGGTGAAGGACCTGAAAGGCACGTTCAAGGTCAATGCCCGCCGCAGCGACAAACGATACCCGCTGAATTCCCCGGCAATCAACGAAGAAGTCGGCTATCGGATTCTGAACGCGAATCCGAATCTGAAGGTTGACGTTCACAATCCGGATTATCTGGTGAATATCGAAATCCGTGACATGGCATACCTTTACGTGAAAGAAATACCGGCCTTCGGCGGGATGCCCGTCGGGACAAACGGAAACGCAACGCTGCTGCTTTCCGGCGGAATTGACAGTCCGGTGGCCGGCTGGATGATCGCGAAACGCGGCGTCCAGATCAACGCCGTTCATTTCCACAGCTATCCATACACTTCTGACCGGGCAAAGGAAAAGGTGCTGGATCTTGCACGCAAACTGAGTTTCAGCTGCTGCGGCATCAAAGTGCATGTGGTGCCTTTCACGGAAATCCAGATGCAGATTCACGAAAAATGTCCGGATGAGTATACGACGCTGATTATGCGACGGTACATGATGCGGATTGCAGAGAGAATTGCCCGGGAAACGGAAAGCGAAGCCCTGATTACCGGCGAAAGCATCGGACAGGTGGCCAGCCAGACCATGACAGCGTTGGGAACCACGGACGCGGTGGTGCAGATGCCGGTGTTCCGGCCGCTGATCGGATTTGACAAGAGCGAGATTATCTCGATTGCCAGGAAGATCGGAACGCTTGAAATTTCAGAACAACCCTTCGAAGATTGCTGCACGGTGTTTACACCGCGGCATCCGGCGACGCATCCCAAGATGGAAAAAATACTGGAAGGTGAAAGCCATCTTGACGAAGACGCCCTTATTCAGCGTGCACTGGAAGGTACGGAGGTCATCCGGGTATAAACAGGATTGTTCACGAAAAAGTAACAATTCAAGGCCTTGTAAACGGCTTTCCGACGTGATAAAATCGCTTTTGGGACACTAACGGCCCATGAGGGCAAAAAACGTCCCACAAAAGAAAGGGGGAGCCGGATGGACACTGGTTTCATTGCGCTGATGCGGAAACTGGCTCCCGACCTGACGGAAGAAATGACACGACGGGCGCTGATCCTTGAGAGGATTTCGGTGCTGCAGCCCGTAGGACGAAGACAACTGGCAACGCGACTGAACCTGCCGGAGCGGGAAATCCGGAACACGGCGGCATTGCTGAAAGAACTCGGCTATCTTGAACTGGATGCTTCCGGAATGACCCTGAGCCGAAAGGCGGAGGAAGTGCTGGACAGCGCCCGGGAATTTTCCAAGGCCATGAACGGACTGACGGAAACGGAAAACAGGCTGGCTGAACTGATGCCGGTGGAACGGGTGCTGATCGCTCCAGGCGACGCGGATAACGACGACCAGGTGCTTTCCGACGTGGGCCGGATCTGCGCTGCAAAAGTACGGGGCATGCTTGCGAGCGGCAATACCCTTGCGGTGACAGGAGGACGGACGGTGGCAGCCGTGGCACGGAACATCCAGAGCCAGACACCGCTGAACGTTATGGTCGTTCCGGCACGGGGCGGTATCGGAAGATCCGTGGAACTGCAGGCCAACACACTGGCTGAGGAGATTGCCGGGCGGCTGGGCGGTCATTACCGGCTGATTCATCTGCCGGATTATATGGACGCGGCAGCGATGCAGGAAATGCTGAAAATGCCGGAGGTTCAGGAAGCGATGGAACTGCTCGAACGGGCGGACGTCATTCTGCACGGTATCGGCGTTGCATCCGAAACCATGAAGGACCGGAACATGAGCCGGCAGACGCAGACGGAACTTCTGCAGAAAGGAGCCGCGGGCGAAAGCTTCGGCGCCTATTACGACCTTGCGGGGAACTGTCTCCTCGAATCCTCCAGCGTCGGGGTAGATCTGGCACGGCTGAAAAAGACCTGTCGGATGGTTGCGGCCGCAGCAGGAGCCTCCAAGGCAGAAGCCATTCTCTCCGTGATCCGGCATACGCCTCACGCACTGCTGGTGACAGATCAGGGCGCGGCGGAGGAAATGCTTGGAATTCTGGAAGGACAGGGTTCACAACACTGAACCTTCAAAACGGATTGCAAATCCCAAGCGGATTTTCGCAATAAATTACAGACCAACAAATTTTTTAAAGGAGTGACCATCCATGGCAAAGAAAACGGTTGACGACATCCAGGTCAAAGGGAAACGGGTACTGGTACGCTGCGACTTCAACGTGCCGATGAAGGACGGAAAAATCACCAACGACAAGCGCATTGTGGCGGCGCTGCCCACCATCAAGAAGCTGATCGCCGACGGTGGCAAGGTCATCCTGTGCAGCCATCTCGGCAAGCCGAAGAACGGTCCGGAAGAAAAGTTCTCTCTGGCGCCTGTGGCGGTTCGTCTGAGCGAACTGCTGGGTCAGGAAGTTGTTTTTGCCAACGACGATAACGTGGTCGGCGAGAATGCAAAGGCTGCTGTTGCCGCGATGAAAGACGGCGATGTGGTTCTGCTGCAGAATACCCGGTTCCGGGCGGAAGAAACGAAGAACGGCGAAGCTTTCAGCAAGGATCTGGCGACCCTGGCGGATGCTTATGTGGATGACGCCTTCGGTTCCTGCCATCGCGCACACTGCTCCACTGCCGGCGTTACGGCCTACACGAGTCCCAACGTTGCCGGCTATCTGATCGGCAAGGAACTGTCCATCATGGGCAAAGCGCTGGAAAATGCCGACCGGCCCTTTGTCGCGGTTCTCGGCGGCGCCAAGATTGAGGACAAACTGAACGTGATCAACAATCTGCTGGAGAAGGTCGATACCCTGATCATCGGCGGCGGCATGGCTTTCACTTTCCTGAAGGCCAAGGGATACGAAGTCGGAAAGAGCCTGCTGGATGAAAGCAAGATCGATTACTGCAAGGACATGATGGCAAAGGCTGCCGAGAAAGGCGTAAAACTGCTTCTGCCCATCGATACCGTCTGCGCGGCGGGATTCCCGGATCCCATTGACGGACCTGTTGATACCACCATTGTGGACTCTGACAAGATTCCGGCCGATATGGAAGGTCTGGACATCGGACCGAAGAGCCGCGAACTGTTTGCGGATGCTGTGAAGTCCGCCAAGACCGTCGTCTGGAACGGACCGATGGGCGTGTTCGAGAATCCCACGCTGGCCCAGGGCACCCTGGCAGTGGCACAGGCGATGGCAGACAGCGATGCCGTGACCATCATCGGCGGCGGCGACAGCGCCGCGGCTGTGGAACAGATGGGACTTGGCAGCAAGATGACCCACATCTCCACCGGCGGCGGTGCTTCCCTGGAATTCCTTGAAGGCAAGACCCTGCCCGGCGTTGCATGCCTGGATGAGAAATAAGAGCGAAAAAGCCAGAAGCGTGAATGGAAACGAAATAAAGGAGAAGAAAGTTATGCGTAAAGCAATTATTGCCGGCAACTGGAAAATGAACAAGACGCCCGCTGAAGCCAAGGCGCTGGTTACCGAACTGAAACCCCTGGTGAAAGATGCTTCCTGTGATGTGGTCGTGTGCGTTCCCGCTGTGAACTTCGCAGCGGTGAAGGAAGCGGCCAAGGGCAGCAAGATCAAACTTGGCGCGGAAAACGTGCACTGGGCCAAGAGCGGCGCTTATACCGGCGAACTGAGCGCCGACATGCTGAAGGCCTGCGGTGTGGAATATGTTATCATCGGCCACAGCGAACGGAGACAGTACTTCGGCGAAACCGACAAGACCGTGAACCTGCGGGTGCTGGCCGCTGTGGAAGCCGGACTGAAAGTGATCGTTTGCGTGGGCGAGAACAAGGAAGAGCGTGAAGCCGGATATACCGACGCGCTGGTAGAATACCAGACCCTGATTGCCCTGAACGGCCTGACCAAGGAACAGGTTGCCAAGGTTGTGATCGCTTATGAGCCCGTTTGGGCCATCGGCACAGGCCTGACCGCCACCGACGAACAGGCAAACGAGACGATCGGTGTGATCCGCAAGGCTGTTGCCCGCAAGTACGGCAAGGCCACCGGCAACAAGATCCGCATTCAGTACGGCGGAAGCATGAATCCCAAAAATGTGAAGGGGCTCATGGCTCAGCCTGAAATAGACGGCGGCTTGATCGGCGGCGCCAGCCTGAAAGCCCCCGATTTCAGCCAGGTTGTCAACTATGACAAATAATTCTTTCTGACCAGAACGGTCCGGCCCGAAGGGCCGGACCGTTTTCCGTAAATGGAAATGGAAGATCGTGCCAAATACTTGACGGAAACTCCGTATACGGATAAACTGTCGTCAGAAACCAAAATATAATACTGACGGAGGGAACCAGCATGAAAGCACTGTTTATCGGAGGAACCGGCACCATCAGTATGGCGATTGTCCGGAAACTTGCAGCAGATCCACAGTGGGATGTATGGCTTTTGAACCGCGGAAACCGGAAAGCAGAGCTGCCCGGGAATATTCACCAGATTGTTGCGGACATTCATGACGAATCCGCTGCGGCAAAAGCGCTGGAAGGGATGCAGTTTGACACGGTTTGTGAGTTTATTGCGTTCCATCCTGAAGATGCGGAGCGGGATATCCGACTGTTCCGGGGAAAAACGAGGCAATATATCATCATCAGTTCTGCTTCGGCCTATCATAAACCGGCCGCCAGCTATCTGATTACGGAAGGCACAGCGCTGGCGAATCCTTACTGGGAGTATTCCAGAAACAAGATCGCCATTGAGGAAATTCTGATGAAGGCCTACCGGGAGGAAGGATTCCCTGTCACGATTGTACGCCCCAGCCATACGTATGATGAGCGAAATGTTCCGATGGGTGTTCACGGGAACAAGGGCTCCTGGCAGGTGATCCGCAGGATGCTGGACGGAAAACCGGTCATCATTCAGGGAGACGGATCCTCCCTGTGGACGATGACATTCAACACAGATTTCGCCACTGGCTTTATCGGTCTGATGGCCAATCCCCACGCCATTGGGGAAGCTTTCCAGATTACGGGGGATGAAACGCTGACCTGGAATCAGATTTATCAGACTGTCGCGGATGCGCTGAACGTCGAACTGAAACCCTATTATGTCGCAACGGAGTTCCTTGTGAAAGCGGGCGAACCTTACGGTTATGACTTTGCGGGAGGACTGCTCGGGGACAAATCTGTTTCCGTTGTTTTTGACAACCGGAAACTGAAGCGTGCCGTACCGGACATGGTGACAAAAGTTCCTTTCTCCAGGGGCGTCCGGATCACGCTGGATTATGTGCTCAGCCATCCGGAATGCCAGAAGGCGGATCCGGAATTTGACGAATGGTGCGACCGGGTGATTGCGGCATTGGAAAACGCAAAGAAATCTGTGATAGAAGGGGCCGGGAAATAACAGCATATGAAACAGTTTGATTTTACAACCATGCCGGACCGGCACGGAATGGATTCCATTGCCGTGGATGCCATCGGGCATGACTTTGCTCCTGCCGGACCGAAGGAAGGCTTTGACGCGATTCCCATGTGGGTGGCGGACATGAACCTGATGACATGCCCCGCGATTCAGGAAGCCGTGATCCGGCGGACGCAGCATCCGGCTTTCGGCTATTTTGATCCCTCCGAAGCGTATTATGCATCCATACTCCGCTGGCAGGAGACCCGAAACCATGTCAGCGGACTGGAAAGAAAACATATCGGATATGAGAACGGTGTGCTGGGCGGCGTGGTTTCCACACTGAACGCGCTTTGCTCCAGGGGAGACGCCGTACTGCTGCAGAGCCCGACCTACATTGGATTTACACACGTTCTTGAAAACAACGGGTATAAAATTGTCCTGAATCCGCTGATTCAGGACGGGGAGGGCGTGTGGCGCCTGGATTATGCGGATATGGAAAAGAAAATTGAAGAAAATCGGATTCACGTCGCGATCTTCTGCAATCCGCATAATCCCTGCGGCCGGGTGTGGACCCCGGAAGAAATCCGGAGAGCCATGGATATCTTTGAGCGGCATCAGGTATGGATTGTGTCTGATGAAATCTGGTCCGACCTGCTGCTGAACGGCCATCGGCATACGCCCACCCAGTCCGTGAATGAATACGCCCGCAGTCATACGGCAGCCTTCTATGCGCCGTCGAAAACCTTCAACCTGGCGGGACTGGTGGGAAGCTATCATATTATCTACGACGATCTGCTGCGGGAACGCCAGGAAAAGGAAGCCTCATTGTCCGCCTATAACTCGATGAACGTTCTGTCCATGCACGCGCTGATCGGCGCATACAGCGAAGAAGGCCAGGCGTGGACGGATCAGCTGCGCTGTGTGCTTTCCGAAAATGTCAATTATGCTTATGATTTTATCCGGGAACGGTTCCCGGGAATCTCCGTGCGGAAACCGGAAGGGACCTATATGCTTTTTCTGCATTGCGAAGAATGGTGCAAAAAACGCGGGGAAACCCTTGACGATCTTCTGAAAGCGGGAACGGACGTGGGGGTCGCCTGGCAGGACGGGAGACCATTCAACGATCCGTGGGGGATCCGGATGAACCTGGCGCTTCCGACAAGGCGGGTGCAGGAAGCCTTTGAACGGTTGGACCGGTATGTGTTCGGGGGCGGAACGGCATGAGGCGGATTGCTGTTCTGGCAGCCGTTTTTCTCCTCCTGATGTGCGCATGGGCGAAGAGCGAACAGGAGAATCTGTTCCGGATTGAGAACGGTATGGCACAGCCGGTGATCGCCTATACGAATCCGCAGGATCCGGATTATACCAACCATGACAGCGAAATACTCCGGTTTGCGGTGTATGTGGAAACGGATTATGACACAGACATGGACGGCAAACCCGATCTGATCAAAACCTTGGTGCAGGTGCCGAGGACTGCCGCAGAAGGCAGCTGCCGTGTTCCCGCGATCTATGAGGCACGGCCTTATATTGCCGGAATGTATACGTATTCTCCCGAACTGCCCGCCGTGGGTTTTTCCGATTTTGACGAGCAGCGTATGTATGCCACACCGGTCAAAAGAATTGCAGAAGGTGAAATCAGCAGCCCGGAGCTGGCCGGAACCGCAAAGCCGGAAGACTGGTATTACCAGCTGGACAGCGATCCTTTCGGTCAGCAGTATCTCGGTAACCTGACAGCATACGATTATTTCCTGGTGCGTGGCTTTGCCGTGGTTCAGTCAGCTGGCCCGGGAACGTGGGGATCGGAAGGGCTGGAATGCTGTACAAGCGATCTGGAGACGGCGGCTTTTCGATGCGTCGTGGAATGGCTGACCGGAGACCGGAACGCATTCTCAGACAAAGAAAAAAATATTCGCGTTGAAGCGGACTGGTGCGACGGGAAAGTCGCCATGACCGGGCGATCCTATGCAGGGGCACTGGCCTTCGAGGTGGCTTCCACCGGCGTGAAGGGACTGGAAACCATCGTGCCGGTGGCGGGCGTTGCCAGCTGGTACGACTACGGCAATACCCAGGGAATTCCGTCGGGTATTGTGGGGAACTATGATTTTATCGCGGATCTGGCCACGCTCTGTGCCAGTCGGTTCCCGTCGGAAAACGAAACAGAACTTGAAAAAATCTACGAACGCTATCTTGCATCCCTGCGGGATGCGCAGATTGACCTGGCAGGAGATTACGGACCGTTCTGGACGAAAAGGGATTATTCATCGGCGTCGGGTTTTCACGGATCTGCCCTGATCGTGCAGGGAATGAACGACGAAACGGTGAAGCCGAAACAATTTGATCTGATGCGCAGCGCCTTGCTGCTTTCGGGATGTGAAGTCAGATGCCTGCTGCATCAGAACGGACACGTGACACCGGCCAATGAGCAGACAAAAACTGACATCCTGATCGGGAAGCATACTTTTACGGAATGGCTGAATCTGTGGTTTACCCATACGCTGCTCGGCGTTGACAACGAAGCGGCGCGGATGCCCGACATGACGGTTCAGCGCAACACGGACGGGAAGTTTGTCGCCACGGAAGAGTGGAACACCGGGCACAAACTGCAGATCATTCCGGAAAACCGGGAAGAGTATACCGTTTTCGCCGGGGGCGCCCATCGGAACAACACCGTTTTGCTGCAGGAAACATTTGACGGGACTTCCGGAGAGGATCATCTGCTTTGGCGTACGGAGATCCGACGGGAAACGACCGTCAACGGTCCGGCATCCGTTCATCTGCGGGTGAAGACAGAGGATACGGACAAAAAAATGCTGATGATCGGCGCCGTTCTGGTGGACCGGGCGGACGAACCTTTTCCGTGCTTCGAAACCGGATCCGTCGGCGTGCTGGAACAGAGGGTCATCCGAAAGAACGGGGTTGACCGCGGTGAAAACACGGAGCCGTACGACCTTGTGGAATGGGTGCAGACAGAGACGCGGCAAAAAATCATTGCTTACGGCGCCATGGATCTGCGCAACCCGGAAGCCGGATATCTTCCGTCTTCGGCGACAAGGCGGGACGAACCCATCCGGGCCGGGGAGTGGTATGACTACACGCTTTGGCTGCAACCGGCCTTCTATACCATTCCGGCGGGGCATCATTTGGAACTGTATATCGTTCCGTTCTGCGGGTTTTCAGGAGACTACGCAGCTTTTGACTCTTTTTCCGCGGAAGAGCTCGCTGAAGCGGGGATGGATCCGGATGCGATGGTTCCTTTTACCCGGGATTACAGCTTTACAGTAGATAACGGAGCAAGCTGCGCGGACATCCCCGTTATGAGATAAAATACGGTTACCCGATGGCCTTTCTGCCGCACACGGGCTTTTCTTCCCCGGTTTCAGCGGCAGCTTTTTCTTCCTTCTTTGTTTTCTGATGCAGCTGGACAATATACCAGAAATTGGCCAGGGCATTGAGCATCAGGATGGCCCCGATGCTTCGCTGCATGGCGGCCGTCCGGACTTTTTTATTTTTTTATGGTTGAAATTTCTCCGGGGAAGTGATACACTTTCTGTAATCTTTCCGGATGAAGGGAAACATGCGGTCAGACAACCGGCTCACAGAGAGCGGGGGCAGGTGGGAGCCCCGCAGCAGGTCCTGATTCGATACCATTCCCGGACGGTGAGCGGTTAACGGCCGACATCCCGTTATCAATGAGTGGTTGTTTCAACAAGCAGGGTGGAACCGCGAATGCTTATTACAGCATCCGTCCTTGCATAAAGCAAGGCAGATGCTGTTTTGCTTTTTACCCGGAGGGCTTTCCGACTATTTTACGTTTAAACCGCCTTCATCTGTCGCTGGCAGCGGCGGTATAAACGCCCTCCAGACCTCCTTCGGTCCGTGCCCCCGGTGAGGAACAGAAGAAGGCTTAACAAAGTCGGAAATAATATGAAGGGAGAAACAGACCATGAAAATCATCTACAACGACGGACATGTGGCGGAATGCCCGGTGGAGGAAGAGCTGGAGGTGTTGCGGCATTCTGCGGCGCACATTATGGCTCAGGCTGTGAAACGGATTTATCCGGAAGCGCATTTTGCATACGGTCCTGCCACGGAAAAAGGATTTCACTATGACATCGACCTGGGAGACGTGCATCTGACGGATGAAGATCTGCTGGCCATCGAAGCCGAAATGCAGAAAATCGTGAAAGAAAATCTGCCGTTCAAGGTTTATCCGCTGCCCCGGGAAGAAGCAGTGCAGCTGATGAAGGACCGCGGAGAAATCTACAAGGTTGAGCATATTGCCGACCTGGCGGAGGACGCAGTGATCACGTTCTATCAGCAGGGCGACTATATCGACATGTGCGTTGGCCCGCACCTTTGCTATACAAAGGCGCTGAAAGCGTTCAAACTGACGGCCATTTCCGGCGCATACTGGAAAAACGACCAGAAGAACAAGATGCTGACACGGCTGAACGGCGTTGCTTTCCGGAATGCGGACGAACTGAAGGAATATGAGCGCCAGGTGGAAGAAGCCAAAGCCAGGGATCACCGGAAGATCGGCAAGGAAATGCAGCTGTTCATGACGGACGATCTGATCGGCAAAGGACTGCCTATGTTCCTTCCGAAGGGTTATACGATCTGGATGGAACTTGAAAACTATATCAAGGAAAAGGAAAGGATGCTGGGCTATCAGCACGTGATGACGCCCTGCGTCGGAACGGTGGATCTTTACCGGACCAGCGGGCACTGGGATCATTACAAAGAAAACATGTTCCCGGCGATGGAAGTGGAAGGCGAGAGCTTTGTGCTGCGCCCCATGAACTGCCCGCACCACATGATGATCTATGCCAACCGGCTGCATTCCTACCGGGATTTGCCGATCCGGATCGGCGAAGTGGCACATGATTTCCGCTTTGAACCCAGCGGCACACTGAAGGGTATCGAGCGCGGGAGGCATTTCTGCCAGAACGACGCACACCTGTTTGTAACGCCCGACCAGATCAAGGACGAGGTTTCCAGCGTTGTGAATCTGATCCGCGACGTCTATAAAGACTTCCATATCACGGATTACCGCTGTGTGCTGAGTCTGCGGGATCCGGAAGACAAGGTGAAATATCACCAGGACGACGAAATGTGGAACAAAGCGGAAAGCGCGCTGCGCGAAGTGCTGAACCAACTGGGCATTCAGTATACCGAGGAGATCGGCGAAGCCGCTTTCTACGGACCGAAGCTTGACGTGAACGTGAAACCCGCCATCGGCGCGGAATATACGCTGAGTACCTGC
>Ga0310690_10007872_pt1 | contig 13633 bp, 10 predicted proteins | sample AusTroGonzalo_MG_2_FD_207661 | JGI IMG/M metagenome (GOLD analysis project Ga0310690, IMG submission 207661) | Bovine rumen microbial communities from tropical cattle in Woodstock, Queensland, Australia - Gonzalo_04 (v2) (version 2) | ecosystem: Host-associated > Mammals > Digestive system >... | reverse complement strand
CTGTCCACGAATCGCCATGAATATATTAATGATAATTATATGGGCAGTTACATGGCAATTATATGTTAAATGACACCACAATTAAAAGAGCAAGAAACAATGGATTTTAGGGAATACAAGGATATCGTCTATAAAATCATCGGTGCTTCTATGGAAGTGCATGATGAATTGGGGTGGGGCCTTTTGGAACCCATTTACAATGAGGCGTTGCACTTGGAACTGCTCGACCGTGGCATCTGCAATGAGCGAGAAAAACATCTGCCATGTTTCTACAAAAATTGTCAGATGGAGAAATTCTATCAGATGGACTTGGTGGTGGACGATGTGGTAGTGGAACTGAAGTCGGTGGAAGAGCTCAATTCGGCTCACAGAGCACAACTTTTCAACTATTTGCGTCTGACGCACAAACCTATTGGAATTCTCATTAACTTTGGCCAGTCAAATTTGCAGGGAGAACGATATGGTTATGATGAAGGAACGAACGAATGTATCTTGCTTGATAAGAACATGAATCCTGTCTATGATTAATTGCATGGAAAATTATTAAATTATAAAACACGAATGGCCACGAACACCTCACGAATGACCATGAATATTATATGATAATTATATGGGTAGTTATATGGCAATTATATGTTAAATGATAATTATGATTGCCCATTAATTTATCAATGATAATTACAGGGTGATTACATGTTAAAACGACAAACACGAATGAACATTAAGATGAAACACCTGTTACTTTCGCTACTTATGCTTACGACCACTTGTTCCCTCTCCGCCCAGAAGCTCTTCACATTGGAAGAACTGAACTTCGGCGGAAAGAACTACAAGGTGTCCGTTCCGCAACGGTGGAACTACAGCTGGCAAGAGGGAAAACTCATCTACAAGGACGAAGACAAGACCTTTGAAGTGAACCCTGTCAACGGCCAGGCAACCGACTATCAAGAGCCGGAGAAGCCACAGCGTCCCAATCCCAAAGGTATGCTGGAATGGTGCAAGGCATCCAACGCCGCTGCCTTTCAGCGCGACAATAACCTGTGGATACGCTATGCCGACGGCCGCGATGTGCAGCTCTCCACCGACGGCTCGCGCGAAATCGTATATGGACAGAGCGTGCACCGCGACGAGTTCGGCATCCGTAAAGGCACCTTCTGGAGCCCCGACGGACAGCAGCTGGCCTTCTACCGCATGGACCAGAGCATGGTGGCCGACTATCCGCAGGTCAACACATTCGAGCGCGAGGCAACATACGCGCCCGACAAGTACCCGATGGCTGGCATGACATCACACAAGGTCACCATCGGCATCTTCTCCCTACAGACAGAGAAGACTGTCTGGCTCGACCTGGGCGACCCCACCGACCGTTACTTCACCAACATCGCATGGGCTCCAGACGGCAAGACACTCTACCTCTATGAGCTGAACCGCGACCAGAACCATACGACACTCGATGCCTACGATGCCCAGACAGGCCGCAAGCTGAGGACCCTCCGAGAGGAAAGCTCGGACAAGTACGTCGAGCCCCTACACCCCATCACCTTCCTGCCCTGGGACGACTCGAAGTTCATCTACTGGAGCTGGAAGGACGGCTACACACACCTCTACCTCATGGACACCGAAGGCCGCGAGCTCGGCCAGCTGACCAGCGGCAAGTGGGTGGTGAAGGAACTCGTAGGCTTCTGCACAGCCACGAAGAGCGCCATTCTCATCACGAAGGAGGCAGGCGACCTGCAACGCAACATCTACAGCCTCAACCTGAAGACAAAGAAGCGCACCTTGCTCGATAACGGACGCGGCTGCCACTACGCAAAACTCTCAGAGGACGGGCGCTACCTCATCGACACATGGCAAGAGCCGGACGTGCCCCGCGCCTGTGCCGTGACGGACACCAAGACGGGCAAGAGCATCCGGCTCCAGACGGCAAGCGACCCCTGGGAAGGCTGGTACCAGCCCATCTTCGAACAGGGAACGGTGAAGGCTGCTGACGGACAGACAGATTTGTATTGGCGCATGGTGAAGCCAATGGACTTCGATGCCTCGAAGCAATACCCGACCGTCATCTATGTCTATGGCGGCCCGCACGCACACAATGTCGAGGCCTCCTGGCACTGGGGTTCACGCTCCTGGGAGACCTACATGGCGCAGAAGGGCTACATCCTCTTCATCCTCGACAACAGAGGAAGCGAGGACCGTGGGCGCGACTTCGAGCAGGCCACCTTCCGCCGCCTCGGACAGGAAGAGATGAAGGACCAGATGCAGGGCGTAGCCTTCCTGCGCTCGCTGCCCTACGTGGATACTGGCCGCCTAGGCGTACACGGCTGGAGCTTCGGCGGATTTATGACGACCTCGCTGATGCTCAACTACCCCGATGCCTTCAAGGTGGGCGTGGCAGGCGGACCCGTCATCGACTGGAAGTGGTACGAGGTGATGTACGGCGAACGCTACATGGACACCCCCGAGCAGAACCCTGAGGGCTACGAGCTGACGAGCTGCATCAACAAGGCTGGGAACCTGAAGGGCAAGCTGCAAATCATCATCGGCATGAACGACCCGACCTGCGTGCCGCAGCACAGCCTGCAGTTCCTCAACGCCTGTGCCGAGGCTGGTACACAGCCTGACTTCTTCGCCTATCCCGGCGAGGGCCACAACATGGCAGGCCACAAGAGCGTCCACCTGCACGAAAGGATTACACAGTACTTCGAAGATTACCTTAAATAAGAAAGACACGCCAATCTAATACCAAGAAAAAAATGCATAATGGCAGCAAACTAATTTTGATGACCATTCTCTACGCGCTGCTCCCTCTGCAAGTTCTGCAGGCAGACAACTACGAGAAGAAGCTGAGGGGAACGGCAATCGGCTCGGACGAGAATTCGCGGTCCTGGGTAGGCTTGGACCTGGGTGCGCCTCACGTCATATTCCGTGTGGGATGGTGCCCAGGCGGAAATGCCTCGGGCGTCAAGCTGGGGCTCTTCGAGGGCTCCAACCGCGAGGACTTCATGGACGCAATCCCACTCTACATGATTACGGACGGGGGGAGCGTCGGCAAGTTCACGTATGCCGACGTACAGGTCTCGCGCGGCTTCCGCTACGTCCGTTGGTGCGCACCGGCCGACACCCATAGCAGCATCGCAGAGGTGGAGTTCTACGGCAACGAGGGCGAGGGCGACGACAGCCAGTTCTATCAGCTGACGAACCTGCCCACACTCTCCTACCACACCTACAGCGGACTGGAGCCCTACGACAAGACGCACGAGCTGGAATCCGAGATGTGCATCATCTACGACGGGGGGACGCGTCTGCAGGAATACCCCATCCTGGCCCGCGAGCGAGGGAACGGCTCGCGCTACGAGCTCTTCAAGAAACGTCCCTACCGCATCAAGTTCAACGACGGGAAGTCGCACCACATGCTGAAAGACTCCCCACTGGAAAGCCCGGCCAAGGCAAAGAAATGGACACTCATCCCTAATTGGCGCGAGAAGACCTTGATACGCAACAACATCGCCTTCGAGATGAGCCGACGACTGGGACTCAGCTATACACCCTGGATACAAAACGTGGATGTCATCGTGAACGGCGAGTACAAGGGCAACTACCAGCTCTGCGACCAGGTGACGGTTGACCCCTGTCGCGTAGATATCACCAACATGGAGGCCTGGGACACGGATGAAACGAACATCACAGGCGGCTACCTGCTGGAGATAACGAACCCCGGCGGAGAGACCTATCACTTCAGCTCAAACCGCGGCATCCCGGTTGACATCAAGTCGCCCGATGCCGACGACATCGCCCCCGAACAGTTCGCCTACATCCGCGGCACCTTCTACGATATGGAATCGAAACTATGGGCCGACAATTATCAGGACCCCGAGAAGGGATACCGCAGCAGCCTCGACCTGGAGAGCTTCCTGCGCCTGTTCCTCGTGGGCGAGTTCGCGGGAAACAACGATGCCATGTGGAGTATCTATCTGTATAAGGAACGCGGCGACAACCTCTTCCGCTTCGGCCCCGTATGGGACTTCGACCTCAGCATGGACAACGACCAGCGCACATATCCCGCCAACGGGAAGCCCGACTGGCTCTTCAACTACGGCTCGGCCGTCACCGGCATACGAGACTTCGTGAGACGCATCCTCTCCGACCCATACGCCAACGAGCGGCTCGCCTCCATCTGGAGCGAGAGGCGGGAGAGCGGAGCCTTCAGCGCGGACAGCCTCTGGGCGTTTGTCGATAGCCTGGGCTGCGTGATGGACGAGTCGCAAAAGCTGAACTTCACGCGATGGGACAACCTCGGACAGCTGCTCACGCTCCAGCAGTCCGCACCCGGCACGTACCAAGGCGAGCTCCTCATCGTCAAGAACTACCTGCAGGAACGCATCCACTGGATAGACAAGAAGCTGGGGTACAAGGTGCATGATGACGACGAAATCAATCCCTCGGATACGCTACACGTCATCAGTTCGCCTCAGGACTTCCTGGCCTTCCAGCGGGCCGTGAACTATCAGGGGCTCACGAGCCTCGACGGTCGTCTCGAGGCCGACATAGACCTCAGCTCCGTCACCAGCACACTGGAACCCATCGGCACGGTCAGCAATCCCTACGTGGGATGCTTCGACGGCCAGGGGCACACCATCTCGGGACTAACACTCAGTTTGGGCAGCAACTACATCGGACTCTTCGGCGTGGTCAGCGGCGGCGCCACGATTAAGAACTTCGTGCTCGATGCATCCTGCTCCATCAGCGGCCACGCCTTCGTCGGCCTCATCGGCGGCTCGAACGGAAGCGGCGTCGTCACGATGGAATGCCTGGGCAACGAAGGTTCAGTGACGGCCACCGCACAGAACGCAGGCGGCATCTTCGGCTGCAATATGAGCGCTGGCACGACGCCCATCTTCCGCAACTGCTACGTGACCGGCCCAGTGAAGGGAGAACTGGAGAGCGGACAGATTACCGGCTACGCCGCCAAGGGAGAAGCCTACAACTGCTACGCCAGCGGCAGCATCGAGGGCTACTACTACAAGGACATGAGCGACACGATGCTGCGCGGCAATCCACGTTCCTCCAACTGCTACTCCACCTACCCCGACAGGAATGCCACGGTGGTCGATGAGTCGCAGGTTGCTAGCGGCGAACTGTGCTATCTGCTGAATCAGACAGACAATACGGGCATCTGGCATCAGACGCTGGGACAGGACAGCCATCCCGTGCTGGACGCATCTCATGCCAAGGTCGTGCTCGCATCCGACGGCACCTACCACAACGAAGACGACGACAAGCTCGACGCACCCGCACGGTCGAAGGAATACGTGACCTACTCCCTCACGGGTATTCCTACCACCAGAACGCAAAAGGGCATTCACATTGTCCGCACGCATGACGGGAAGTGCCATAAAATACTTGACTTCTAACTATTGCAACGAAATAATCAAAACGAAACGAAACCTATGAACATACTGTTATTGGGCAGCGGCGGACGCGAACACGCCCTGGCCTGGAAGATAAGCCAAAGTCCGAAATGCGAGAAGCTCTACATCGCCCCTGGTAATGCAGGAACGCGAAGCGTGGGCGAGAACGTCAACATCAAGCCCGATGAATTCGAGGCCGTCAAGATGCTGGTGCTGAGGAACCGAATAGAGATGGTAGTGGTGGGTCCCGAAGACCCGCTGGTGAAAGGCATCTACGACTACTTCCAGAACGATCCGGAGCTGAGGGGCATCCCCGTCATCGGCCCCTCGAAGGCGGGTGCCGTGCTGGAGGGCTCGAAGGACTTCGCCAAAGGATTCATGCAAAGGCACGGCATCCCGACGGCCCGCTACCAGACCTTCACGGCCGCCACCGTGGAGGAGGGTTATGCCTTCCTTAAAACCCTGCAGCCTCCCTACGTCCTCAAGGCCGACGGTCTCTGCGCCGGCAAGGGCGTGCTGATTCTGCCCACCCTGGAGGAAGCCGAGAAGGAGCTGAAGGAGATGCTGGGAGGCATGTTCGGAGGTGCCAGCAGCCGCGTTGTCATCGAGGAATTCATGGACGGCATCGAGTGCTCGGTCTTCGTGCTGACCGACGGCAACAGCTACAAGATTCTGCCCGAGGCCAAGGACTACAAGCGCATCGGCGAGGGCGACACCGGACTCAATACCGGAGGCATGGGCAGCGTGAGCCCCGTCCCATTTGCCACAAAGGAATGGATGCAGAAGGTGGAGGACCGCATCATCCGTCCGACGGTGGAAGGCCTCAAGGCAGAAGGCATCGACTACAAGGGCTTCATCTTCTTCGGACTAATCAATGCAAGGACCCCCCTACCCCCTTTAGGAGGAGATAATAATGGTCAATGGTCAATGGAACCGAAGGTCATCGAATACAATGTCCGCATGGGCGACCCCGAGACGGAGACCGTCATGCTGAGCCTGAAGAGCGACCTGGTGGACCTCTTCGAGGGCGTTGCCACAGGAACGCTTGCCGAGAAGGAGATTGTATTCGACGAGCGTGCTGCCGTCTGCGTCATGCTGGTCAGCGGCGGCTACCCTGGCTCGTACGAGAAGGGATTTCCCATCACGGGCATCGAAGATGTCCGGGGCAGCATCGTTTTCCATGCAGGCACAGCCCTGAAGGACGGAGAGATTGTCACCAACGGCGGACGCGTCCTGGCCGTCAGCAGTTATGGCAGGGACAAGGAAGAGGCCCTGGAGAAGAGCTTTGCTGAAGCACAAAAGATTCAGTTCCAGGGCAAGTACTTCCGCCGAGACATCGGAAAGGACCTGTGAGGGCATGTACAATTTGACGATGTGCGATGTACGATGTGCGATTTGACAATTGAACCTTTTCAATTTTTCAACTTTTCAATTTGAAGTCCCTGTTGCAGAATAAGATAGCAGAAAGCGAGGTGACGCTGCCTGTTTGCGCTCTGACGGCGGTCGCCTTGTGGTGGCTGCCAGAGAGGACGTTCTCCATCGGCAACCTGCTGGGGCTGGTGCTCTGCTTGCTGACGACCTACATCGTCATGGAGACCAACACCAGATATCATATCATCCGCATCCGTACCCGGATGATGTCGTGCGTCTGGCTTGTCCTGACTGTCTGCCTATCGTTCATGCACCCCCTGGATGCTCCCCTCATCGCCGCCGGATTCCTTTGCTCCAGCTACCATCTGCTCTTCCGCAGCTACCAGCGCCACCGGCCTCAGCTAATCGTCTTTCATGCTTTCCTCATGCTTGGCTTGGGCAGTTTCTTCGCCCCCGTCATGCTCCTAATGGCCATACCCTTTTATCTCTATCTCTTTTTCTTCCTGCGCTCCCTGACGTGGAAAGGCTTTTGGGCGGGAATGCTCGGCCTCATCGTTCCCTATTGGTGCTACGGAGCTTGGAATTTGTTAATTCATAATACGGTTCTTGATTTTCAGGCAACAGACTACAGCCTTTTCACCCTTTCACCTATTCAATTTTTCACCCTTTCACCTATTCATCTTTTCAATTGTGCCGTCATTGCTTTGCTCAGCATCGTGAGCATCGTGCACTACCTCCGCACTAACTACGATGACAAGATACGCGTGCGCATGATACTATATATATATGTCTGGCAGACGTTGCTACTGATGGCCTTTCTTGTCCTGCAGCCCGAACACTACCAGACCACACTGGCACTCATCGTCGCCAGTGCCAGTCCGCTCATCGCCCACTTCTTCGCGCTCTCCAAGAGCATCCCCACCACCATCTTCTTCCTTCTGTCCCTGCTGCTCACGTCAGCCCTGGCAGTCCTGAACCTATGGACTACATCATTCAGTATCTCTTAGCCTACGGCTATACGGGCATGGGCGTGGCTGCCTTCGTGGCTGGCAGTGTGTTCCCCTTCAGCAGCGAGACGCTCCTGGCCGGCCTCCAACTGGCTGGCTTGCAGCCCTGGCCGCTCTTCCTGAGTGCTACCATGGGCAATGTGCTGGGCAGTATGTTCAACTATTGGGTGGGCACCTTCGGCCGTCTGGAATGGATTGAGCACCATCTTCACGTCAAGCGCGAGAAGATAGAGCAGACCCAGCGCTGGCTGCAGGGACGCGGAGCCTGGATGGGGTTCTTCTGCTTCCTGCCCGTCCTGGGCAGTGCCCTGAGCGTCACCCTCGGCTACATGCGTGCCAATCCCTGGCTCTCCTTCCTGAGCATCTTCCTGGGCAAGGCGCTCCGCTATGCCATCCTCATCTGGGCCATCAACCTGATGAACTGACAAAGAGGATGAATCCACAGTCTCATGGGTTCATCCTCTTCTTGCAACGTGCCCGGAACGGGAATCGAACCCGTACGGCCATCACTGGCCAAGGGATTTTAAGTCCCTCGTGTCTACCAATTCCACCATCTGGGCATTGCGGCTGCAAATATACGACAAAAAGCCAAAAGTGAAAAGTAAACAGGGAAAAAATGTTGGATGTGCGAAAATATTCGTAACTTTGCACCGAAAAAGCAAAAACACATGCTAAAGATAGAGAACCTTCACGCCAGCATTGGCGGCAAAGAGATACTGAAAGGCATCGACCTGACCGTTCGCGACGGTGAGGTACATGCCATCATGGGACTCAACGGCGCGGGAAAGAGCACCCTCTCGAACGTCATCGTAGGGCATCCTGCCTACGAGGTGACAGAGGGCAGCATCACCTTCAACGGCAAGGACCTGCTGGCCCTGAATCCCGAGGAGCGCGCCCACGAGGGCATCTTCCTGAGCTTCCAGCAGCCGGTGGAGATACCGGGCGTGTCGATGGTCAATTTCATGCGCGCCGCCCTGAATGCAAAGCGCAAGCACCTGAGCCTGGAGCCCATGCCGGCCGGCGACTTCCTGAAGCTCATGCGGGAGAAGCGGGCCATCGTGGAGCTGGACAGCAAGCTGGCGAGCCGCAGCGTGAACGAGGGTTTCTCGGGCGGCGAGAAGAAACGCAACGAAATCTTCCAGATGGCGATGCTGGAACCGGTGCTGGCCATCCTGGACGAGACGGACAGCGGTCTCGACGTGGATGCCCTGCGCGTGGTGGCCGAGGGCTTCAACAAGTTGCGCAAGCCCGAGACGAGTGCCATCGTCATCACCCACTACCAGCGCCTGCTCGACTACCTGAAGCCCGACATCATTCATGTGCTCATCGACGGCCGCATCGTGAAGACAGGTGGCCCGGAACTGGCAACAGAGATAGAGAACCGAGGGTTTGACTGGATAAGGACCCCCCAGCCCCCTTTAGGGGGAGAACAGACCCCCCAGCCCCCTTTAGGGGGAGAATAGACCCCCCAGCCCCCTTTAGGGGGAGAACAGTTATAACGTAATAACGTTATGTCGTTATAACGAAAAGAAGCAATGGAAGCAACGAGACAATACATTGATTTCTACAGCGAGGTGCGCGAGGCGATTGCCGCCCGCAGCTGCGACGAGATGAACGCCTGCCGCGAGAAAGCCTTGCGGACGTTCTCTTCGCAGGGTTTCCCCTCGCCGAAGGTAGAGCGCTACCGCTATGCGAAGGTGGAGGCCGACTTCTCGCCCAACTACGGCATCAGCCTCACACCGTTCAGCGGCCAGCTGCCGCCCTACTGCTTCCGCATCAAGGATGCCGACCCTCGCATACGCGCACTGTATAATAAGGTGGCCGATGCCGGCGACAGCATCGTGGCGCTGAACACGCTGCTCTGCGTCGATACGCTGGTGGTGCACGTGCCCAGAGGCATCCGCGTGGAGCATCCGATACAAATCAGCAACCTGCTCAAGGGCGAGCAGGACACGATGGTCAGCCGCCGCATCCTCATCGTCCTGGACGAGCTGGCGGAGGCCGACATCATCATCACAGACCGCACCGCCTCGCAAAGCCGCTTCCTGACGAACCAGGTCATCGAGGTCGTCATGGGCGACGGCTCGCACCTCAGCCTCTACGACATCGAGGAGACGCACCTGCTCTGCACGCGCTACAATAGCGTCTTCGTCCGGCAGGGACGCAACAGCCGCCTGCACCACACCTGCCTGACGCTCTTCAACGGACATTCACGGGGTCGCCTGGACGTCCAGCTTCAGGGCGAGGGCAGCGAAGTGACGGCGAACGGCTGCGTGATAGCCGACAAGATGCAGCGGGTGGACAACAACACGCTCATCGACCATCAGGCACCCCATTGCCAGTCGAGCGAGCTCTACAAGTACGTCCTCGACGACAGCGCCGTCGGAGCCTTTGCCGGCAGGGTGCTGGTGCGCGAGGGGGCACAGAAGACCATCAGCCAGGAGACGAATGCCAACCTCTGCGCCACCCGCTCCGCCCGGATGTACACGCAGCCGATGCTGGAAATCTATGCCGACGACGTGAAGTGCAGCCACGGCAGCACCGTCGGGCAGATGGACGAGGCAGCCCTCTTCTACATGCGCCAGCGCGGCATCGACGAGCCAGAGGCCCGCCTGCTGCTCAAGGCCGCCTTCATCACTGAGGTCATCGAGGGCATCCCCCTCGAATCGCTCCGCGACCGCCTGCACGTCCTGGTCGACAAGCGCCTGAGGGGCGAACTCAGCAAATGCGAAGGATGCAAACTGTGTCAATAATTCATAATTCATAATTATGATGCGGAACGATTTTCCTATCCTCACTAAAACAATATATGAGAAGTACCCTTTGGTCTATCTCGACAATGCCGCGACAACCCAGAAGCCGCGCTGCGTCGTGGAGGCCATGACGGAGGAGTACTACAACGTCAATGCCAACGTGCATCGCGGCGTGCACTTCCTCTCGCAGCAGGCCACCGAGCTGCACGAGCAGTCGCGCGAGACGGTGCGCCGCTTCCTCAATGCCCGCTCCACCAGCGAGATTGTCTTCACGCGCGGCACCACCGAGAGCATCAACCTCGTGGCATCCTGCTTCGGACAGGCCTTCATGCATGAGGGCGACGAGGTCATCGTCTCCGAGATGGAGCACCACAGCAACATCGTCTCCTGGCAACTGCTGCAGGCGCGGCAGGGCATCCGCCTGCGCGTCGTCCCCATCACCGACGACGGCCGGCTCCGCATCGACGAGTACGAAAAGCTCTTCAACGAACGCACAAAGATTGTCAGCATCACCCACGTCAGCAACGTACTGGGCACCATCAACCCCGTCCGCGACATCATCCGCATCGCCCACCGGCACGGCGTGCCCGTCCTCATCGACGGCGCACAGAGCACGCCACACATGCCCATCGACGTGCAGGAGCTCGACTGCGACTTCTTCGCCTTCAGCGGACACAAAATCTACGGCCCCACGGGCATCGGCGTGCTCTACGGCAAGGAGCAGTGGCTGGACCGCATCCCGCCCTACATGGGCGGCGGCGAGATGATCAAGACCGTCAGCTTCGAGCGCACCACCTTCAACGACCTCCCATTCAAGTTCGAGGCCGGCACGCCCGACTACATCGCCAGCACCGGCCTGGCCCGCGCCCTCGACTACGTCAGTTCCATAGGCTTCGATTGTATCGAAGCCCACGAACGCGACCTGACCGCCTACGCCCTCCAGCGCATGAACGAGATAGAGGGCATGCACATCTTCGGCCCGGGGGACATCCGCGAGCACGACGCCGTCATCAGCTTCCTTGTTTCCCTCCCCCTAAAGGGGGCCGGGGGGTCTTTTATCCACCACCTCGACATGGGCACCCTGCTCGACCGCCTCGGTATCGCCATCCGCACCGGCCATCACTGCGCCGAGCCGCTCATGCACCGCCTCGACATCGAGGGCACCTGCCGCGCCAGCTTCGCCCTCTACAACACCCGTGCCGACGTGGATGCCCTCGTCAGCAGCATCCAGCGCGTCAGGCAGATGTTCTGACCGCGCTGCAATTGTCACGTTTCTTCGCAGACAGACGCGATTTAAGCCCTTTTTCCCGATGCCGTGGCAGTCGGGACTTCCGAACAGGAAATACACGCTCAAATCGAATTTACACTGATAATCAATAGGTTACATCGCAACCACAAACGCACAAAACGCGGATATTGGCAACTCCACATAGCAAAACCAAGCCTTCCGGAGCCTTTTTTACGGTAGAGTGCCACCCGATTCGGCACAGGGAAAGTGTCAACACAGCGTGCCGTGATGGCCAACACACCGTGCAGCGACGGCCAACACACCGTGGAGCACCCGCAGAGACTCCGCGTTTTGCCGATTTCCATGTAATGGAATTTCCCATCCCACCGACTACATTATCGACGCCATTATCTACCCCTCGGACACAAAAGCAAATACCAGGAGTCCCCCTCCTCTCATCCCCCCCCATTTTCGGTACGATACCGAAATTTCGGATAAAGACACCTTGTGGCATCCTTACAGAGGGACGAGACGAGGTGCACCTTTCTTTACAAAGCACTTATCCATAATCGTCTCACGTATTCTTAAACGTAAGCATTCGTGCGAATGCTTACCTTTCGTGGTGCGCAGCTTGAAAAAGAAAAATCCCACGTCACTCTTGGCGAGCGGCGTGGGATTGATGACCTTCAGGACTAACCTGTTTCTTAGAAGTCGTCGCCGAAGCTATATTCCTTGACAGAGAACTCTCCGTCGTACTCATCGTTTGAGACAGAGATGCTCTGAGTGTCACTGTTGTCTATATTGAGACTACTTGCAGCAATCAGCATTTCACACTCTGCGAGCTCCACAATTGTCTGTGGTTGGATATATGTCTTTTTCATAATTACTTCAAAATCTTTTTGCCATTAATAATGTTAACACCTCTCTGCATCTTCTGGATGCGCTGACCTGCAAGGTTGTAAACCCGTTCCTCCTCCTCGGGGGAGGTTAGGAGGGGGCTGTTGATTGCATCGGCATCCTCACCGTCGAAGACGAGAGCCTTGACCGCATTGCCATTAAGGTCGAAGTAAGCGCGGAAGCCCTTGATGTTGGCATTTGCACCGGCAGGCTTGATGTGACCATCGGAGGTTACACCATACTTGCCAGTCATAAAGCCTGCTTCAATGGGTGCGTATGTACCCTGGAAGGTCACACTGTTGTAGCTGCTTGTGCCAGCGGTGGTGTAGGTATCCTCGACAGTAACGCCTCTGAACGTCAGCGTAGAATTGATTGCTTCAGGAACGTAGATGATGTAGGGAGTAGCAGCGGTCAGCGTTGTTACCTTATTGAAGGTCAGTGCTTCTTCTTCTGCATCGTAAGCATCGAAGCTGTAAGCGACAGCATCAGTGCCGAAGACTGTCAGGTCGCTAATTTCGAACGGCAGGCATACGGTGTTCCAGCCTTTGTTGAACTTACGAGCCAGCGTCACCTTGCGGTTAGTGCCAGTGGCTATCTCTGTGGGAGCAGTCGTCTCGTCGAGTGCAATGACAGGAGCTGCGGTAACGCTTACGCTGCTTGTCAAACCATTGCCATAATAGGTGTTAGAGAAGTTCTCCTTTGCCTTGAACGAGACATTTGCATTCTCGCCATCGGTCAGCGTTCCAGTCACCGTAACCTTTAGTGTTGTGGTCATTGTAGGCTCAAGATAACTCATTGACTCAGAAGTGAAGGTAAGGGCGTTCTCATTATAGCCATTGAACTTCACAAGGTTGCCATTGGCCAAGGACAAGTCGCCAGACTGGTTCCATACGTTGCTCCAAGGATTCTCGTCTGTACCACTGGGATTGAAGCGGCAAACGATGAAGTTAGTCTTGCCGTTCAGGTCGA